>ERZ1673704.879-NODE-879-length-15843-cov-5.121991_pt1 | contig 15843 bp, 11 predicted proteins | sample MGYA00580234_ERZ1673704 | MGnify/ENA primary metagenome ERZ1673704 (study PRJEB41218, sample SAMN15661757) | gut metagenome | host: Homo sapiens | place: Canada: London | collected 2015-08-20/2019-03-30 | study: EMG produced TPA metagenomics assembly of...
CAATACGAAAATCGCTTTGAAACCTTTCGATTTCTTCTTCTGTCAGCCATGCAACCTCGAAAATCTGAATTTTATAATCATTAATATACTTTTCCATTCCATCTGGAATCTTCATCAATGCTTTAATATTCTTTTTTGCATACCAGTGATGTTCTGTTCCATAATAGAGAACAATCGTCATAACCGGCAGGATTTCTTTTCTGCTTTTTTGCAACTGACTGCGATACGCTGTTCCATCATATTCCATAACTCGAAACGGCATATATTTTTCTACGCTGCTTTGATTTTCAATTCCGCAGATTGCCAGTTCTACTTCACCATCTTTCCAGTACTTTGCAATATCTCGTTCCAATTCATGTACTTTCTCATCGTCTGCTTTATACTGTGAATGAACTGCTGTATTTTCCAGTGACTCAGCCAAAATTTTCTGTTCTCCTGCAAAAACAAGACCATTTATAATATCAGCAAACACATCATTATGATCCTCCAGTATTTTCTCTGTAATGTCCTTTTCTCCCATAAGCTTCTCCTTTTTGTTTTTCTGCACATTAGAAGCAGCATGGAAATTTTGATGTAATACTGATATCTGTAAAATACAAGTCATATCATTTATCATACCGCTTCGTGCAGGTCTTCTATTTTGTTGGATTTTCCTGCCGAATGGCATTGGATGTGAATAAAGAATAATATCGAATCTTCGTTTATCTCAAATTTTGTTTCTGTTTTGTGATTATTATAACAGTTTATGTGATGCATGTCAATCTTTTTGTTTCTTCTTTTTCCGTATCCAATCAACCACATGAAACATATACTGTGACCGTCTTTTATGTGTTTTCCTTCTGCCAGATATTACTTTCCGGTATCATGGAAAAGAACCTGCGAAAAATAGCGAACTTTTCCATCCTTTCCCCAGCAGGTCATCCCTACTGCATCTGCCATTTCCTGAGCATCCACGCAATATGCTGACATACAGGAATGATGCCTGTACGGACCGGCACTCATGATCAAAAGATCACTTTTTCCGTCTTTTTTCATCTCTTCTGCCAGAGATTCTGTCAGCCTGTTGTGGACAAGTTTTGCTTTTTTATAATCCATATCATTGCTTTGCGTTGTCTGTAAGACAAGTGTTTTGTTGTAGGACAATGCTTTTTCTTTCATTTCTTCCACGCTTCCGCTTTCCGGTGGACAGGCAGGATTCCGATCATAATTTCCGCATCGATTCTCCTCGCAGAAAACGCGGTACTCCGGTTTGAAAACCAGATTTTTCGTGTCCATAACAGCTGCAGCTGAAAAACCGAGCTGTTTTGCTCTTTCTGTATAATTCATGGTTGTACATCCTTTCACAAATTTATCCTGTAATCGTTGCTATATTCCCATGCAGCAAAATCCTCAACAGAATCCACTTTTCTTAACTGTCGTTTCTGGATTCTTTCCTTCTGAAATATTCACTCTCTGTTTCATACAACGGTACAGCCTTTTGGGAATTTCTGTTTTCTGTTATCACAGTCGAAAATTATTTTTCTTCCTCCGGATAGGTAAATCCCCAGGATTTTCGAAACTCTGTCATCATATCCATAACATCCTTTGTATAATCCAGATGCATACAGGATGGATCACCGTTTATTGCTTTTTCCATATCTGCCAGTTCGTATGCAAGTGCGTCTGCATTTTCACCGGCTTTGATCAGCTCTGTTTTTCCACTGTCGGTATAAGTGATTTTTGCCTCCCAGGCTCTTGGATATTCCATCACCTCTATGTAGCCTTTCTCGCAGGAAACCATGCCACGTTTCGGCTGTTTCGAATGAAGAGAAAGCATAACGGCTGCCATCTGACCTTCCGCATTCGTCAATAATAATCCCGCCTGCTCATCCACTTTGGTCGGTGCCTGTTTCACCTGCGACAATAACTGATCCGGTTTTGAATCCATAAACCAGCGGATAAAAGAAAGTGCATAAACACCAATATCAAGCATCGCACCGCCGGCAAGATTGCGGTTGAAAAAGCGGTTGCTCATATTGTACTCTTTAAAACTGCCGAAATTCATCGTGATCAGATTCACTTTTCCAAGTGCCCCGCTCTCCAGAATTTTTCTGAGCTTTTTATAGATTGGCATATGGAAAATCGTCATTGCCTCCCCGACGATAACACCTTTTTCTTCTGCAAGTGCCAATGCTTCATTCAGTTCGTCGCTGTTGAGCGTGATTGATTTTTCCACCAGAATATGTTTGCCGTTTTCAATGGCTTTTTTCATAAAATTAAGATGCGTATTGTGCGGTGTTGTAATATAAATCACATCAACATCCGGGTCGGTGAACATTTCATTGTAATCCGCATAGACTTTGCCGATGCCATATTTTTCAGCAAAAATAACTGCTTTTTCATGGGTTCGATTGCCGACTGCATAAATATTCTTTCCATTCTTTTTCAGAGCAACTGCCATTTCATTTGCAATAACACCTGTACCAAGTACAGCCCAGTTTATGTTCTTCATAGATACCTCCTTTATTCTACAGTTCAAACAACGGATACACGTTTACCAGATCCCCCGGTGCAATATATGGAATATGTGCCTGAATTACATAGCTTGGAAATTCAGACTGGCGGATCTGTCCTTTTTCCAGATCCGTACATATGCGGTCTACCGATTTTTCTGTATACGGCGGAAAATACTGAATCGGCGGCATAAGGAACTGAAAATCGTTGAGATCGATCAACAATGGATTAACAGATGTCAGAGCCGGATTTTCTTTCAGGTAACGGCTTTTTCCAAAATCTGGTACAAAAATATTTTCTGCCTGTACATACTCTGCGATACTTTTCCTCTGGATTGTCCATAATTTCATTGTCGGTTCCTCCTGTAATTTATCTGCCTGTTCCATCACTATACTATCATACTTTTCACAAAAGAAAAACAGCCATAACATTCAGAAACTGTTTTTCTGTATGCTATGGCATGCTTTTTACTGTGTTCCGCTAAAAACGAACGGTTATTTTTTTCTTGTAAGTGATCTTTACAGAAGGTGCTGCTGTTTTCATGCGATTCTGTAATTTTTTCACCTGACTTTTTTTCATACTGCCCGCAACCTGAACATTTGCTTTTTTCTTGATACCTTTAAAGGCTGCTTTGCCAATGGTCGGTGCTTTCTTTCCTTTGAATGTGACAGAAGAAAGTTTTTTACATTTTTCAAATGCCTGTTTTCCGATTTTTTTCACATTGGATCCGATGACAACACTTTTCAGATTTTTGTCATTTCGAAAAGCTTTCTCTGCGATCGCTGTTACTTTAAAGGTAATGCCCTGAACCGTAATTGTTGACGGAATTGTTACTTTTCCTGATTTTTTCTGAATTCCGATCACTTCTGCGGTGCCGTTTTTGGCTGCCATTTTTGTGATTCGATATTTCAGGATACCTTTTGCGTCCTGACAGATACTGCCCTTTGTCAGCGTTACCGTATTTTGATCTTTGCTCGAATCCGGTTTCGGACTTGGTGTTGGATTCGGGGTCTGATCCGGTGTTGGGGTCGGATCTGGTTTCGGCGTTGGGGTCGGCGTTGGATCCGGGTCTGGATCTGGTTTCGGGTCTGGTTTCGGGTCTGGTTTCGGATCGGTACCCGTTTCCCGTGTGAACTGCAGCCAGTTCAGATTCATGCCGCTTTCTTCAAAGTAGATGGCAAATGAATGTTCTCCGGCTTCCAGTGTGATCTCCTGGGCATCTGTAGTTGTCCAAACCTGCCATCCGCCTGTATTGACTGCACGGTATGTTGCAATTTTCTGATTATCGACGTAAATGCCAAATGCTCCTGTTCCGTCATTCGAAGCAACACGTGCCGTAACGTTATAAGTACCAGCTGTCGTTACATTGATTTTATATTCTGTTAAACTGCCCTGGTTGCAATAGCCAAGGTTCTCTCCTCCGCCTTCATCTGATGTATCTTCTGCCCTGACATCTCCGGAGGAATTTAAAATATTTTTTGCTGCATAAAATCTGGTATCATCTTCTATTACGGTTACTTTCTGCGATGTATCCGGATCTGTTCCTGTGCTTTCCCCGCCCAGGTTACGGTTCAGGAAATCGCATCTTTTCGTCATAAAATTTCTAAGATATTCAATATTATCGTTATAAGTAAGACCGGTATTTACAAAACTTTCACTGCTGTGATTCCATGGATTCTCCATCAGGTCACGCCACTGGATAAAGTTCATCGCTGCGGATGCACTTACTTCTGCTTTGTATGCATCCAGTGTTTTTATCTTTGTTGCTGTGTAGGCGGTGGACTCTCCCAGTATGTACTTGATCGCCGGCATGAATTCACTCTGCCATAATTCTTTTACTTTATTCCACACTTCTTCGTGCTGCACAGCCTGTGCCATGACATTATATTTACTGCTGTTGTCGTACATTCTGGAAATTTTTGCCCACCACTGTGTCGGGTCAGTAAAGTCTGTGCCATTGCGGGAGCTGTAATTTCCAAGTGCCACATCAAAATCCCATACCGGTGCGGCATGAAGCTTTCCATCACCGGTCAGATCAGAGTCTTTATAGAGATAAAAGCTTGTGATACCGGAATCCAGGTTCATGGAAAATTCCTGGAGCAGGTACATACGTGCCAGTGATTCGATATCAATATAATCAGAAAGAGCATGACGCTCCCCTTTGCTGTCCGTTGTATAGCCATCTTTGGAATAAAGAGCATTTTCCATATTCTGATAAAATTCACTGATGTATTTGATCTGATTTTCCGATACACATTCCGGGCATTTCATAGTGACTGCCTGTCCGCCCGTTGTCACAAAACCACTTGTTTCATCTTTGTAACGCTCTCCAAGCTCAAGTTCAAGCAGATATCCGCCCGTGATATCTTCCGGATCGTTTGGAATATCTACCCATTTCTGTGTGCCTGCTTTATAATCATTTGTTCCTTTCTGCTCATATGTTTCCAGATCTGCATTATCATTTGCCTTACTTGTGGCATCTTCCAGATCCGTAATGTTGACTCTCGTTTTTCCGATTTCGATTTTTTCTGTGATAAGATAAGATCCCATGTAATCGCCATTGATATAAAGATCGATGTTTCGGCTGTCCATGGTGAATGGAATCCCGGTCTCTTCTGCCAGATTGTACACGATCCGATTTCGAAGAAGAGAACGATCCGCATAATTAGCAAGCAGACACCAGCCTTTTCCCTTGCCCATTCCAAGCAGATCTGACGAATTTTCCAGTTTGATATTATATGGTTTTTTCGCAAATCCCCAGGTGGAATTTCCACGGCCTTTGATCTGCTTTAAGTTTCCGTCAAAATCTACGCTGCGGTCTGCTTTGACAAGTGCCATTGTACCTTTTTCTTTATTGTCTTTGCTTGCATGAACCTTATCGAGCGTACCGGATGCTGTCTGGATAAACATTGCCGGAATCTCTGCCGATTTTACAATATTTATGGTAACACTTTTGCCTCCGGCGAGTGAAATCTGCAATTTGCTTGTTCCTGAGAGATCTGTAGAATCTCCGCAGTTTATTTTTTGTCCGCCGATCATAACATAACTGTCGGCATTTTCATTTCCGTCACTGTTTTCTGTGAAATGAAGCTGTACATTGCTTAAATCTGCTCCGGAAGGCATACACAGATAATACCCCTTATCTGCATACTGCCAGTTGACTTTCTGCTGCGGCAGTGTTTCGCTGCCATAAATTCCCGTTACATACAGTTTTGTGATCTCAGAAAGCTGCTGCTCTGCTGCATAAGACCGGACCGGCATCAGACAGAAAAACAGTATCAGGCACAAACCTGCAAGCAACTTGCCCGGGGTTTTTGCTGCACTTTTCATAATTGTTCTTCTCCTTTAGAATATTGTATTCATCGACCTGGTTACTTTTTCATTATACGCTCTGATTTTTTGGCAGTCAAACAAAAACAGCGGGAGTTTATCAGACTCCCGCTGCTTTTTTATTTTCAGAATCGCTCATTGCGTAAAGCGGACATTCGCAATCCGCTTCGCTACTTGCTCATGAACGCAGTCGCTTCGCGACCTGTCAGTGGGAGCTTTCAACTCCCACTGACATAAGCATCCCCCTCACCCACCGCTTAGTGCTCTGCACACTTGAAGCGGGGGAATGCTTCTCTGCGTTCAAAAAATCAGAATCCACTGACTGCTTCGGATGCGTACTGAAGAACCAGCACTGCATCAGCGGTATCTGCCGCACCATCACCGTTTACATCTGCACTTGCTGCATCTTCTGCAGAAAGTGTGGCAATCTCAGCTGCCGCACGCAGGATTTCCACGGTATCATTTGTTGTGATCTGACCGTCACCGTCTACATCACCCAGAAGTCTTGCTTCTGCAATCTTGAAAGTGAGGCTCTTAACAGCTTCATTGACTTCACTCTGCAGTGCCTGATTGTTTTCATAAACTGCTTTTGCTGCTGCAAGTTCTTCATCCAGACCTTCGATCGTAGCCGCTACATATCTGCTGTTTTCCGCCAGAATGCTTTCTGCTTTTTTGATCATTGCTTCCAGAGCTGCCTTGTTGCCTTTCATCTTAAGTCCAACAATAGCATCCATGATCTGATTGTAAGCTTCATTGATCTCTGCATCGGATTTTCCGTCTTTACCCAGGATTTCTTCTGCATGGGCAACTGCATCCTGCAATGCTTTTGCAGTGTCATCGGTATACTTGCCGCTGTTCTTTTCCAGAAGCTCGTTTGCTGCATCTGTCAGTTCTCTTAAGGAACGGATATCTGCTCTTTCCATCAGTGCCTGCATGCTGTCTGCGATCGCATTTGCTGCTGCATCTGCTTCTTCCTGAGTTGCATCTGGTTTTGCCAGAATTTCTTTTCCGGCTTTTACTGCTGCTTCCAGTGCGGAAACATCTGCATAATCTCCCGGATTTGCCAGAGTCTTTTCTGCTACTTCAATGATCGCTTCCAGATGTACCTTGTTTGTGCCGTATTCCATGGCATTGATCGCCTGTGTCATCTGAATGATAGCTGCCTGGATCTCAGAATCCGTTGCATTTTCTTTATCCAGAACTGCTTTTGCTGCTGCAAGGGCTGTTCTCATGGTTTCTGCACTTTCTGCTGTGTATTCAGAAAGATCCTGACTTGCCCATGCCTTGTACAGTTTTTCCAGATTTTCAATGTATTCAGACTGTCTTACAAAATGCAGCCAGTTCAGGTTGGAACCGCTCTCTGTGAACTCGATACGGAGTGTATGAACTCCTGCTTCCAGTTTGATCTGCTGTGCTTCCAGTGTGGTCCATTTCTGCCATCCGCCGGTGTTGACTGCCTTGAAACTTGCAATCTTTGTGCCGTCTGCCAGAATATCAAATGCTCCGCCGCCTGCATTGGATGCAGAACGTGCAGACAGGCTGTAAGTTCCGCTCTTGGCAACGTTGATCTGATACTGTGTCCATGCTCCTGCATCACAGTAACCGAGGTCTTTTCCGCCATCTTCGTCAGATGTATTTTCGCCCCTTGCCGTCTGTGACCAGAGAATATTTTCTGCTGCTTTAAAGTATGTGTCATCACCGATGTCTACTGTCACCGGATTGAGGATCTTTTCTTTAAAGATGTTCACTTTCATGATCATCTTCACAAGACGTTCTGCACAGTCTTCCAGATCAGAACGTTTCAGGATGCCTTTCTTCAGGGCCGCTTTTAAAGTTTCCGGAGAACCGCTTGGCATTTTGACATCGTTTCCTGCCAGGACTTCTCTTGCATGATTGGAGTTGTTGCCCCAGTCTGTCATAAAGATTCCTTCATATCCCCATTCACCGCGAGTGATGTTTGTCAGGAGATCTTTATTTTCAGATGTTTCGATTCCGTTTAAGAAGTTATAAGAAGTCATAATGCTCCAAGGCTGTGCTTCTTTGACTGCAATTTCAAAACCTTTCAGGTAGATTTCACGCAGTGCACGTTCACTGACTCTGGAATCGCTGCTGTTTCGGTTTGTCTCTTTGTTGTTTGTTGTAAAATGCTTCAGTGTAATGGAAACGCCTTTTGACTGGCAGCCTTCTGTGATCGCAGCAGCCATTTTTCCGGTAATCAGAGGATCTTCGGAATAGTACTCAAAGTTACGTCCGCAAAGCGGATCTCTGTGGATATTCATACCAGGTGCAAGCCAGATATCAATACCATTGTTGTGTGCTTCCACTGCTGCCGCTTTTCCTACCTGCTTCACCAGATCTACATCCCAAGTACTTGCAAGAAGTGTGGAGATCGGCCATGCAGTACAGGTTGTACCGATACGGATACCCTGCGGACCATCTGCTGTCATCGCATTTGGAATACCGTATTCCATCAGATTTCCCATACCGCCGGTATTTGCAACACCGGTATTTGTCTGACCACCCATCAGTCCGCAGAGCTGGTCATCACTTAACTGTGCCAGGAAATCATCCATAAGTTCCGGATTATTATAAACATCCACCAGCATGATCTTGCCGCTGTCTGCCGGTTCAGAAGCTGGTGTATCTTCGGCTGTACGGGCTTTTTTTGCTGCCGCACTCTTCAGGCTCTGTGTTGCTGTCTGTTTCTTTTCTACCAGAATATAATCGATATTCGGGTATTTATCTTTTTCGGATGCCCTCAGTGTGAGGATGCTGTGTCCTTTCGGAAGGGTTACGGTAACCGGTTCCAGATTTTCGAAATTGTACCATTCACTCTTTCCGCTTCCGTCACCTGTCTGTTTTGCATTGATCGTTACCGGGAATTTCGTTCCGTCTACTTCCATACCTGGATCAAAATCGAATGCCGCACGGCCATTTGCCACATTTAATATCACATTATAATCTCCGGCTTCTTCAACATTCAGATAGTAGCTCACATAGTTTCCGGCATAATTCATATAAGCCAGGCAAGTCCCTGTGTAATCATCTTTTGTAAAGTTTTCGGTGCGTACTGCGTTGTTGCCTGTCGTACCGGTTGCATCGTATTTTTCTGCCTCAATCTTGTTCGCACCTTCTGCTTTGATGACTTTATTGTACAGTTCCTCCTGATCGCCAACACGTCTGAACAGTATATAATCATAGTTTGGATTATTTTTATTTGCCGTGAAACGAACCAGGTTCACGCCCTTGTCAAGATTGATGTAAAATGGTTCACATTCTTCAAAATTATACCACTCGGAAGCACCATTTCCATCACCGGTCTGCTGTGCATTAAATGAAATACCCGGCTGCTGCTGACCGTTTACTGCAACGGTAAAACAGTTTTGGATCTCTGCATAGCCATTTGCCATACACATGATCACTTCATATTTGCCGGCCTCTTCTGCAGTCAGCTCATATTCCATGTATCTGCCTGCTTCATTTAAAAATGCCAGACATTTTTTCATCTGCAGATTATCATCATAAAATGTTTCCACACTCAGGTTTCCGGAAGAATTCAGGAAGTTCTCTGCTTCTACTTTTGTCGTTCCTTCTGCCGGAACCGTGTAATGCGGATTCATTTCATCTGAATTCGTCCTGAGATCTTCGTATGTGCCGTCTGCCAGAAGTCTCTTCTTTAACTGAACCGGTGCACACTGCTGTGAAAGCTGCTCGGTAACTTCAGTATCTTCTACTTTATAGGTATAACGTACGCCATGTTCCCCGGCATCTTTGATGGAATTGCCGACGTAGATCTTGTAATCTCCGGCTTCCATAATGTATGCGGATTTCTGAACTTTTCCGGTGTCATCGTAACTTGACATATCACTGATCGCATACGTCATTGTCAACTCCTGCGATTCGCCCGGCTGCAGCAGTTTTGTCTTTGCAAACGCTGCCAGCTCTTTTCCAGGTTTGCCCAGCTCTCCCTGCGGGGCTGAGAAATAAACCTGCACGACCTGTTTGCCGGCTACCTTTCCGGTATTCGTAACAGTCGCTGTCGTAACCATATTTTCTCCGTCTACTTTGACGTTTACATTGTCTGTTTTAAAAGTTGTGTAGGATAATCCATATCCAAAATCGTAATTCACTTTCGTATACTCTGGATCAAAAGTTTCAAAAAAACGATATCCGACAAACACATCTTCTTCATAATTTACATAAGAATTCGATTCATAAAATGTATCGGAACTTGGATAATCCTTATAATCTTTCGCAAATGTATCCACAAATTTACCGGATGGGTTTACATCTCCAACCAGCACGTCTGCTGTGGCAAGTCCACCTTCCATACCTGCCTGCCATGCCATCAGCACAGAATCGATACCCGGAATGTCTTTGATCCATTCCGTATCCAGAACGGCACCGACATTCAATACAACAACGGTCTTTTTAAATTTCGCTGCCACTCGTGTCAGAAGCTCTGTCTCTGCATCTGACAGATAGTAGTCACCTTTTGATGCACTGCGGTCGCTTCCCTCCGAAGAATAACGTCCGATCGTCACAATTGCGGTGTCTGCATTTTCTGCCGCAGCATTTAACATATCATCGGTAACCGTAATATTTGCATCGTTTTTAATGCCTTTTTCACTGACCTGTTTCGTATAAAAATCTACCAGCGGCTGATAGAGGGTGACCTTTCCTTCTTCTTCCTTGATCTGCATCCCCTGGAGAATGTTGTGCGTATAATCCACGTTCGTTGCACCGCTTCCTCCGCCGCCTCGTACATAATCAATCATTGCACGCCCAAACATGGCAACTTTTTCGCCCTGTGCCAATGGCAGTGCACCATCATTTTCCATCAGAACCATACCTTCACCTGCCACCTGTCTGGACAGATCAATATGCTCCTGCGGCGATTTCGCCTGTACATTCAGAATACCGGATGCCGGTATCGCAGCAGCAACCATTGCTGTCGAAAGAATGGCTGCCATAATCTTTCTGAATCTCATCTTCATATGATTTCTCTCCCTTCTGCCAGAATTTCGCTCCTTCTGGACTCAATCAGATTCATGCTTTCCATAGGCAATTCTTTTCTCTGCCCTCCTTCTTACTTTTGTACTCGACAGTGCCTTTCTGTCCGATTTTCTTTCTCAATGATTATACATTTTACCATTCTTATTTTGTTTTTTCTATGTAATTTTATACGATTTAATATTGTTTTTTTATTTTTTGTTTTAAATTCTTATATATTTGCACAAAATATTTTTTATATTATATATTTTTATAGTATATATGATAATTTTCAGATTCTAAAACATATGCTGAAGCAAAAAAAAGGGGGGTCTCCCCCCCCTTGACGTTTACTGATTGATGACAGACTGGATCTGTTCCATCAGCTGATCGTAATTTGCCTGATCATCGATTCCTCCCATCAGAGGCTCGCCTACGATATTTCCGTCTTTATCTACAAGAACTGTTGTAGGAAATGCCATAATGCTGCTGGCATATTTTCCAATTGCTGAATCTGAAGCAACCGTCAGGTTTTTGTAGGAAGCACCCTGTGCTTTTAAAATTTCCTGTGCTTCTTTGATTCCGTCCTCATTGTTATCTAACGTGTCTGTATTGATGCCGACAACTTCTCCGCCCATTGTCTTAAGTGTTTCATTTAATTCATTCAGTTTGGAAAGTTCTTCAACGCATGGCTTACAACCGCTGAACCAGAAGTTTACAACGGTGACCTTGTTATTCTTGAAAACGCTTTCATCAACATCCTTTCCATCCAGATCTTTTCCCGTGAAATCCTGGAATAAGCTGATAGATTCATCTGATTCTGAGGATCCACCATTGGCAGAATCCGCTTCTGCAATCTCTTTTTCAATCGCTGCAAGCTCTTCTTCAATGCCGCGGATCGTCTCAATGTCTTTGCACAGCGTATCATATTCTTCTTCCGTGAAAGAATCTTTATTAGATTCAACGGTGCCTGCAAGGACATCTGCATAGTTTTCACTCAGGCTCTCACCGGCACTGTTCTTGTTCATAAGACCAAATACCTTGTCCCAGGCATCTTTGTGATCAGCAAAAATCTGATTTTCCTGCTGATAAAGGTCATCTCTTTTTTTGCTTTGTTCATCCATGCTTGCGGTATCTGCCGTGGAAGCAGATTCCTGTTTTTTATTGTCTGCTGACGGAGCCTGATTGCTGCCACAGCCTGTAAAAGCAAGAAGTACGGATACTGCAAGTGATGCAGCGATTACTTTTTTGAATTTGTTTTTCATGATTTTAAATCTCCTTTTCCATTTGATTTTTCTGATTGATCGTCAGCCTGTTTTTTCTTTGAAAATCCGTAATGATAGCATACTGCATCCACCGGACAGGCTTTCATACATTCTCCGCAGCGGATACACTCCGGATGGTTTGGTGTTTCTGTTACTTTGACGTCCATTTTGCAGGCCCGGATGCATTTCCGGCATCCTATGCATTTTTCGTGGTCCACCTGGATTTTAAGAAAGGATACTCTGTTGAACAGAGAGTAGATGGCACCAAGCGGACAGATCCATTTACAGAATGGACGGTAAAACAGAACACTCAGGACAATGAAAAGCACAAGGATCGTAAACTTGAATGTAAAAAGGTGTCCAAGTGCAGCACGGATTCCTGAATTTGCAAGGGCGAGCGGAAGTGCACCTTCAAGGACGCCCTGTGGGCATATGTACTTACAGAAAAACGGATCGCCCATGCCAAGTGAATTTGTTACAAATGCCGGAAGCAGTATAACAAAGACAACCAGAATCACGTATTTCAGATACCGCAGAGGTTTCATCTTTGCAGTGGAAAACTTTTTGCCCGGAATCTTATGCAGCAGATCCTGAAACCATCCGAACGGGCAGAGAAAGCCACAGATAAACCGTCCCAGCAGAACTCCCAGCAAGATAAAAAAGCCTGTGATGTAATAGGTGAACTTAAACTTTGAAGAACCGACTACAGCCTGAAAAGCTCCGATCGGACAGGCACCTGTGGCGGCCGGACATGAATAACAGTTCAGCCCCGGCACACACATTGTCTTTGCTTTTCCCTGATAAATTTTCCCTTTAAACAGATTCGGGATGTGAATGTTGGTAAGCAGCACTGCAGCTGCCTGGATCCATCCGCGGAAGCGGGCTGGAATGTTTTTAGCTGATTTTATTTTTTTATCCAATTCCGACACACTCCATACATATTTTTATTGCCTTACTAAGTACAACTGCAGATTCCCCGCGGAAAATTCCGGCAAGAAAAAACAGCATACCTGCTGCAAGCAAAAGAATCTGTGTTGCTTTTTCTGATTTCATCAAGACACTCCTTTCCTTGTTTACAGTCCTTTTATTGACCTTTCGATGATTGCATTATACAATAACAGGTGTAAAATTCCTGTTAAGAAAAGAGAGAAAAAATTGAGATTATTAGTTGTTGAAGATGAAAAGAAATTATGTGATATGATTGCAAAAAGCCTGCATCAGGCCGGTTATGAAGTGGATACGTGCAATGACGGAGAAGAGGCACTTGAGATGATCTGTGCGGAAATGTACGATCTGATCGTACTTGACCTTAACCTTCCGGGAATGGACGGAATGGATATCCTCAGAGAACTTCGCAAAGAAAATGAAGAGACAAAGGTACTGATCCTGTCTGCAAGAAGTCAGATCGCAGATAAAGTTGAAGGGCTGGATGCCGGTGCAAATGACTATATGGAAAAACCATTTCATCTGCTGGAACTGGAAGCTCGTGTCAGAAGTCTGACCAGAAGAAAATTTGTACAGAAAAATGTCTGTCTGGAATGCGGTGCTCTTCGTTTCAACACAAGAGAACGAACAGCGTATGCAAAAGAGACCCCTGTTGCACTGACAAGAAAAGAGAATGGGATCCTGGAATATCTTCTTCTGAACCAGGGGCGGCCGGTCAGCCAGGAAGAACTGATCGAACATGTCTGGGATTCTTCTGTGGACAGTTTCAGTGGTTCGATCCGGGTCCATATGTCTTCTCTCCGGAAAAAGCTGAAGGCAGAACTTGGTTACGATCCGGTCGTAAATAAGATCGGAGAGGGTTATAAAATAGGAGGAAATGACAAAACATGAGAAAAATATCACTCCAGTGGAGACTGACGATCCTTACTACGGTGCTGATCACGGTATTGTGCGGATGTCTTACATTTTTCCTGTATAAGAACGGAGTTTATTATTTTAACACGCTTCAGGAAACCGTAACGGATCAGAATGGGACACCCGATGCGATCTACATTGATATTCCGGATGATGAATGGGATGATTTTGCAGCACAGTTTTCCATGAAAGTCTATCATTCAAAATCCGCTTACAGAAATCAAAGCCTTTTGATCACTGCTCTTGTAGCACTGTTTGGCGGAGCCGTGACGTATTTTGTCAGCGGCCGGGCACTGAAGCCGCTCAGAGAATTCTCAGAAACCGTAGAAAAAGTTCAGGCACAGAATCTGACGGATTGTACGATCGGAGAAAATAAGATTACAGAACTGGACAGACTCCGCAGTTCTTATAACAAAATGCTTCTGCGGCTTTCGGAATCATTCGAGACGCAGCGTCAGTTCACCGGAAATGCAGCACATGAGCTGCGGACTCCTCTGGCATTAATCCAGGCACAGCTAGATCTCTATCACACAACAAGCCATCCTGAGTGTGACGCTGCAGCACAAGAGACGATCCAGATGGTAACAGAACAGAACGAGCGTCTTACCAGGCTGGTCCGGACACTTCTTGACATGAGCGAGCTGCAGAGCGTGGCACGTAATGACAAGATCGAACTTCACAGTCTGATCGAGGAAGTACTGACTGATCTGGAACCTCTGGCACAGGAAAAAAACGTTGAACTGATCCAAAAAAACCAGAACCTGAGGGATGAAAAGGCAGAAAACAAAACTGCTGATCTGATCCTGACAGGAAGTGATATCCTGATCTACCGGATGCTTTATAATCTTGTGGAGAATGCGATCAAATATAATCACACCAATGGAAACGTTACCGTATCAGCAGTCCGCATGAAGAATACCGTTGTTCTTACTGTTGCAGATACGGGAAACGGAATTGAGGAATCGTTCCGGGAACAGATCTTTGAACCCTTCTTCCGGATAGACAAATCAAGAAGCCGGGAACTTGGCGGTGTAGGTCTCGGGCTTGCACTGGTACGTGAGATTGTCCGGGTGCATGACGGAACGATCGAAGTTCATGGAAATGAGCAGGGCGGAACGACATTTGAAATAACGATGGGTTTGTAAGAAAAATAGAACAGGCAGCATGGAACAAAAGTCAAAAATGGTATGAATACGCCAAAAATATTTCATATATCTGAGGAGGTAAAACATGGACGAAAGATTACAGAAACAACTGGATTTTGCACTGGAAATTGATAAGGAGAAAAATATTTTCCGACAGACACATCTGTCTGGTCACGGACGCAATGAAAACGATGCGGAACATGCATGGCATATGGCGATCATGGCATATCTGCTACGGGAATATGCAAATGAAAGGGTAAATATTGAACGGGTAATGATCATGTGCCTGATCCACGATATTGTGGAAATTGATGCAGGAGACACGTATGCGTATGATGCCGAAGGGCTCAAAACACAGAAAGCCCGGGAGGAAGCCGCAAAAGAACGGATCTTTTCTCTTCTTCCTGATGATCAGAAAAAAGAGCTTTCCGCACTGTTTGATGAATTTGAGGCAAATGAAACGCCAGAATCAAGATTTGCACATGCGATGGACAATCTGCAGCCTCTGATGCTCAATAACAGCAATGGCGGTGGCGACTGGAGAGAACACGGTGTCAGTGCCAAGCAGGTTTATGCAAGACAGAACAAAACAAAAGACGGATCCCTGGAACTTTTTGAAGTGATCGATGAAATTTTGCAGAAACATATCCGGCTTGGGAATCTCAAATAAAAATTGACCGTTGGTTTCCTGGCAGGTGTAAGGAATGGAAATGTCAGGTGTTTTAAAATACTGTTTACAAATGAACAGTATTGCATGT
>ERZ1673704.889-NODE-889-length-15655-cov-8.505705_pt1 | contig 15655 bp, 18 predicted proteins | sample MGYA00580234_ERZ1673704 | MGnify/ENA primary metagenome ERZ1673704 (study PRJEB41218, sample SAMN15661757) | gut metagenome | host: Homo sapiens | place: Canada: London | collected 2015-08-20/2019-03-30 | study: EMG produced TPA metagenomics assembly of...
CGAAGAGCACCTACGTTTAACATGGCAGTTCCACCTCCAGTAAAGTAAGAATCAGGGCCATACGTACATAAACACCGTACTGGACCTGTTTGAAATAAGCGGCACGCGGATCAGAATCCACTTCAACAGAGATCTCATTTACACGCGGAAGCGGATGAAGAATATACATATCTTCCGGAGCGAGTTTCATTTTCTCTTTGTCGAGAATGTAGAAGTCTTTCATACGTACATAGTCTTCTTCATTGAAGAAACGTTCTTTCTGAACACGTGTCATGTACAGAATATCAAGTTTTGGCATTGCTTCTTCCAGACGTACAACTTCTTCATAAGGAATGTTCATCTTGTCAAGTACATCATGACGGATGTATTCCGGAAGTCTTAATTCTTCTGGAGAGATCAGTACAAAACGGATGCCTGTATATCTTACGAGTGCTGTGATCAGTGAGTGAACAGTACGACCGAATTTTAAGTCTCCGCACAGACCGATTGTCATGTTGTCAAGTCTTCCTTTTACGTTAAGGATTGTGAGAAGGTCTGTCAGTGTCTGTGTCGGGTGCTGGTGTCCACCGTCTCCTGCGTTGATCACCGGAATTTTAGAATGCTGGCAGGCAACCATCGGAGCACCTTCTTTTGGGTGTCTCATTGCACAGATATCTGCGTAGCAGGAGATTGTACGGATTGTATCAGATACACTTTCTCCTTTTGAAGCAGAACTGGAGCTTGCGGAAGAGAATCCCATAACGCTTCCTCCAAGGTTCAGCATTGCGGCTTCATGGCTTAAACGTGTACGAGTACTTGGCTCATAGAATAAAGTCGCAAGTTTCTTTCCGTCGCAGGCATGTGCGTATTTGTCAGGATGTGCCTCAATATCCTGCGCAAGTTTCAACAGTTCGTCCAGTTCTTCCACTGAGAAGTCCAGTGGGCTCATTAAATGTCTCATAAGTAACCTCCTTGTGTGATTGAATCACATTATTTATATTCTAGTAGATCAGTAACGGCTTTTCTCTTAGGTGCTTGCGGATCATCATCCGGCCAGCCGACTGCAATCAGAGCTGCCAGTTCCCTCTCTGGCGGAATCTCTAAAAGTTCTGTAATTTTTTCCTCATCAAAGATGCCCATGATTACAGTACCAAGTCCCTGTTCTTTTGCAGCAAGACAGAAAGACTGGCAAGCAACACCAACGTCAAACATCTGCCATCTGTCCCCCTTTTTTGTGCTGTAGGATCCGTCACGTTCAAAACCGGATCTGCTTTTGATAAAAGTAACAGCAACCAGCATAGGAATTTGACGGATAATATTAGAATTGTAAACAGGGGTATAATCATCAGCGATCTTTTTGAGAATAGAGGGGTCTTCAATTGCAATATAACGAGTGATCTGTGTGTTTTTCCAAGACGGAGAATAGGAAGCAGTAGAAATAATAGAATCAATAATAGAATGATCAATATGATCAGGTTTATATTTTCTTATGCTTCTGCGCATCTTGATACAATCAGAAACGTTCATTTGTATACCTCCCAATGTTTTATTCGAGACGCTTGAATCAGATAAAAACCGATTGTTCTCGTATTCCATACCATGATATACTAAAACGAGAAGATTTTCAACAGGAAAATAAACTTTTTTCAAAGGATAGATTTTGTGGAAAAAATGTATTATACTTGGTACTGTTCATGCAGTGTTTTTACTATAATTAATTGTGTTACAAATCAGTATAAAAGAGATGCAGTATGGATGGAGTTTTTTAGTAAGGAGAAGTTAGGATGGCAACACTTGAAGAACTGAGAGTAGAGCTCGACAAGATAGATAACCAGATGGTGGAACTTTATCAGAAGAGAATGAATGTCTGCCGTGAGGTTGGAGATTATAAGGTGAAAGCCGGACGTAAAGTGTATGACCGGCAGCGGGAGCAGGAGAAACTTGCAGATGTGGCATCAAAGGTTGACAATGATTTTGATAAGAACGGAGTTCGTGAATTATATACGCAACTGATGTCTATGAGCAGAAAACTGCAGTATCAGAAGCTGGTAGAAGCAGGCGCACTTGGAAGGCTTCCTTTTATTCAGATTGATTCTCTTGAGAAGGATACTGCCAGAGTTGTGTTCCAGGGAACAGAAGGTGCTTACGGAGAAGCGGCAATGCATCAGTTCTTTGGAGAAGATGTGAATTGCTTTCATGTAAGAACATTCCGTGATGCAATGACTGCGATTGAAGAAGGGGCTGCGGATTATGCGGTTCTTCCGATTGAAAATTCATCTGCAGGTCCGGTGAACGAGATGTATGATCTTCTGGATGAATTTGAGAATTATATTGTTGCTGAGACGATCCTTCCGGTAGTGCATACTTTGTCAGGACTTCCGGGAACAACACTTACAGATATCAAACGTGTTTATTCGAAAGCAGAAGCCCTTATGCAGACGACAGGGTTTTTGAATGACCATGCAGACTGGCAGCAGATCAGCGTAGTGAATACGGCAATCGCTGCGCAGAAAGTAGTAAAAGATGGAGATAAGGCACAGGCAGCTGTATGTAGTGCCTATGCGGCGAAGATTCATGGGTTGGAAGTTCTCGCAGATAATATAAATGACGAGCCGGATAACTGTACACGCTTTATCGTGGTGACGAATCAGAAGGTTTATCTGAAGCATGCGTCAAAGATCAGTATTGAATTCGAACTTCCGCATCAGAGTGGGGCTCAGAGTGGGTCTCTTTATGATCTTCTGTCACATTTTGTATACAATAATATAAATATGACAAAGATTGAATCAAGACCTGTGAAAGGAAAACAGTGGGAATATCGTTTCTTTGTAGATTTTGATGGAAGTCTGGAGGACGCAGCAGTGAAGAATGCATTGCGTGGACTGAGAGAAGAAGCAACGAATTTGAGAATTCTTGGAAATTACTAGATATTAGAATAGATAGAAAAGCAGAATACAGAGCAGGTGGAGCGAAAGCTCCAGAGGGATTTACTGGAAAAGAGGTTATTTAGAATGCGTACAAACGAACTGATGCTGTATAAAAATATGGAATATGGAGAGATTTTAAAGGATATCACATTCCTGATTGATAATTATGAGAGTGAATTTTATAATAAAGAAGATTTAAGAGGACTCCTTTTTGATTGTATCAATGAACTTTTGGAATTATCAGTAAGCCACGGTTTTGAAGGGAATCTGTGGCATACTTATCTGACATTTCTTCTTGCAAGTGATGAAAATGCATACAGCACTTCCTGTGAGATCGTAGGAGAGATTGAAGGTAGTCTGAATGAGATTGCACTTCATGATTTCGCTATTTTTAAGGAAATGTTTGACTATGATTTCGAGGAACTGGAAAAGAGTCTGGACGCTGACTGCCTGAAGATCATCATGGATTATAAGAGCGGTAACAGTGGCGGCAAAGTGTTCAACCGTCGTGTCAGGGATAGAATCTGTGATCTCAGCCGTGCCCTTGCCGCGACGCAGAACGTAGATCATTTCAAGCGTACACTGACGCAGTTTTATAAGGAATTTGGAGTTGGTAAACTTGGACTTCACAAGGCATTTCGTGTGGAGCATCCGGAGAATTCTGATGTGGAGATCATACCGATCACAAACATTGCACATGTACATCTCGATGATCTTGTAGGTTATGAAGATGCAAAGAAAAAGCTGGTTGATAACACGAAAGCATTTGTAGAAGGAAAGAAAGCAAATAACTGTCTGATGTTCGGAGATGCCGGAACAGGAAAATCTTCCTCGATCAAGGCTATTTTAAATCAGTATTATGACCAGGGACTTCGTATGATCGAGGTGTATAAACACCAGTTCCAGGATCTGAATGATGTAATCGCTCAGATTAAGAATAGAAATTATAAATTCATTATTTATATGGATGATCTTTCTTTTGAAGAATTTGAAATTGAATACAAATATTTGAAGGCAGTAATCGAAGGTGGTCTGGAGAAGAAACCGAAGAATGTGTTGATCTATGCGACATCAAACCGCCGTCATCTGATCCGTGAGACATTCCGTGATAAGCAGGACAGAGATGAAGATATGCATACAAATGATACAGTACAGGAGAAGCTGTCATTGGTTGCAAGATTTGGCGTTACGATTTATTTCGGTTCACCGGATAAGAAGGCATTCCAGGAGATCGTGCGTGTACTTGCGAAAAAGAATGGAATCAATATGCCGGAAGAGCAGCTGCTTCTTGAGGCGAATGCATGGGAACTGTCTCATGGCGGTTTGTCTGGAAGAACAGCACAGCAGTTTATTGATTATCTGGCAGGACGGGAGTAATGCATTGTGTGGAAGGCTTTTAGAGTCAAACAGAGCTTGGAAAATGGAATAACAGAAGAGAAAAACAAGAGTGGATTTCGCAAAAAGCTGATATCTGTACAGTTACTGATCGCACTTGTTGCGGTTATGCTGTTTTGTTCTGGATGTGCCGGGAAGATGAATGCAAAGAAGATTTTTCGTCAGTCTTCGGAAAATATGCAGAAAGTAACTTCTTCAGCAAACCATGTGGAGCTGGCAATTCAGATGTCTGATATTTTAAATCTGATGGAAGTAAATATGGAGATGGATCTGGAGAACACGACAGAGCCTCCGGCCGGTCATGCGAAAGGAACTGCCAGGGTGACGATTAAAGATTCTGAGGTATCTGCAGATCTGGAACTTTATCAGGTGGAGGAAGACGGAAAACAAGTGACATATAGTGGCACGAATGGATCCTGGAAGAAAGAGAGTGCAGAAGGAAGCAGCGAGAATCACCTTGGTATTGACGGAAATATTTTCGCACAGGAGGGGAAAGCGCTTGAGTCTTTCCACCTGTCCGAACAGGAGACAACAGTAAATGGCAAGGCATGTTATCAGTTGTATGGCAATGTAACAGGAACGGAGCTTATGGGTCTTCTTGGCAAAGAGATGGTAGAAGCATATCATCTGGTGAATCTCCCGGAGGAGGATGCAATCCGTAATTTGAAAATCCCTGTTATTTTTGACATTTACAAAGAAGAACTGCTTCCGGCGAAGATCGTTGTAGACATGAGTGATGTAATGGGAGATTTATATAAGTCTTACGGAGAGACTACGAAAGTAAATCTTTACTCGATCGTGCTTCAGTTTACGGACTATAACAAGGTGGATGAAATCCATGTTCCGGATGAAATAAAGAATTCTGCGAAATAAATGAAACGTTGCCAGAAATCCTATGGTGAATGGTATATAAAAAGAAGGAAGCTTTAGGTCAGGCTCATGCCGCTGAAGTCTTCCTTCTTTTATGTTATTACCACTTATTTCATATTATACAGGTTTCATATTACTCAAGTTCTTCTATATTGCTGATATCGCTGTCAATCACCATGGAGTAATTTGTATAATAGACGACAAATCCAGGTTTCCCACCATTTGGTTTTTTGACCTGTTTTTTCTCCACGTAGTCAATCTCAACTTTATCGGAACCACGCATGCTGGAATAATAAGCTGCAAGTCGGGCTGCTTCTTCGAATGTACGGTCCGGAAGTTCATCCCCATGTGTTTTGACAATGACATGGGATCCCGGAGCTTGTTTTGCATGGAACCACCAGTCATTTCCGACTGCAAAGTGGAATGTCAGTTCTTCATTCTGAAGATTGTTCTTTCCGACATACATATGATAACCGTCACTGGAAATGTAATGGAGTGGTTTGTTTTTTATCTTGACTTTTTTCTTTGTATATTTTCTGCGGATATAGCCGGAGTTTGTGAGCTCTTCTTTAATTTCAGCAAGATCATCTTCTGTCAGTGCAATATCAAGTGCCGTCTGAATGGATTCCAGATAAGTGATCTCGTCCAATGTTTCTTTGCAAAGAACAGAAAGTGCTTCAAAAGTACGTTTTTGCTTGTTATATTTTGCAAAATAACGCTGGGAATTCTCCTGCGGTGTCTTTAATGGATCCATCGGAATGGATACCATTTCATTGGTGTAATAGTTCAGGCATTCAAGAGCCTTTGCGCCTTCCTCCAGATTGTATCCATAAGTGTTGATCAATTCGCCGTACACTTTAAATTTTTCACGATTTTCTGTGTCTTTCAACTGACGCAGCTGCAAGTCATATTTTTTCCGGTTTCGTTCTAATGCAGTCTGAACTACGTGACGCAGATCAACCGATTTCTGTCGGATGCGGGTAATGAGACTGCGTGTCGAATAATAAGTCTCAAGTACTTCGGAAACAGAATCATATTCTACCCTTGTATAGTTGACAAAATGACTCAGTGGAAGAGCAGAGAATTCTTTTGGCTCTTTTCCATCGAAATAAATACTGGGTGAAAAGGTATCTTCTTTGATCGCGGATAAATAAATCTCAAACTGTGTATATAGATGAAGTAAAATATCAGCAGAATACTTCTGGGCCGGGACAGAAGAATCCATTCCTGCAAGGGAGCAGATCTCCTCCGCGGTTACAGGACTGATTCCGGTAAAACTTGTATAAATTGCTTTGGCAAGTGGCATTGGTTTACCTGTCAGATGCGCTGCGAATTCTTCAGAAGTTACCGTGAGCGGATCTACTTTCTGCATGGTGTCCGGGATGAAATACTCTCTTCCCGGAAGAACTTCCCGGACAGAACTCATCTGTGCAGATACATGTTTGATACTGTCAATGATCTTACCCTGATCGTTACAGAAAATGATATTGCTGTGTTTTCCCATGATCTCGACGATCAGATCTTTCCGGCAGAGATCACCAAGTTCATCGAGATGTTCAATTGTAAAATGAATAATACGCTCAAGTCCCGGCTGCCAGATATCAACAATGCGGCCGCCGCTGATATGTTTACGAAGAAGCATACAGAAGTTTGGGGCAGTCATCGGACTTGGCTTATTCTTCGAGGTCAGATAGACCAGCGGAAGAGAAGCATCCGCCGAAATCGACAGACGATACTGACCTTCCGTTGATTTGACTGTCAGAAGAAGCTCATCCGCTTCCGGTTGTGCAATCTTTGAAATTCTTCCGTTTAATAATTTATGTTTTAATTCGCTGGCGAGACTCGCCACAACGATTCCATCAAAAGCCATATTGTTTCCTCCTGAATAAAAGGTTTGTTTTCACATTTTTTAATTGTAACATAAATCGAATCTTTATAAAAGACTTGTTGACCATTTACAAACATTTGATGTATAATAGATTAGATTATAGTAAACAGAGGATGAAGACAATGATCAAAAGTATGACAGGCTTTGGCAGATGTGAGATTCAGCAGGATTCCAAGAAGTTTACCGTTGAGTTAAAGAGTGTAAACCACCGTTATCTTGATGTGAACATCAGAATGCCGAAGAAACTTAATTTTTTTGAAACATCCATCCGGACACTTCTGAAGTCTTATGCGAACCGAGGGAAAGTTGATATCTTTATTACATATGAAGATCTGTCACAGGCGCAGAGCTCTGTGAAATATAATCCATTGATCGCGGCAGAATATATGAAATATTTTAAGCAGATGGAAGAAGAATTCGGGCTGGAAAATGACATCAGCGTATCTGCACTTGCGAGATTTCCGGAAGTTCTTACGATGGAAGAGCAAGTGGAAGATGAAGAGGAGCTTTGGAATGGACTGAAGAAAGCACTGGAAGGGGCTTTTACACAGTTTGTTGAGACGAGAATAACAGAGGGTGAGAACCTGAAGAAAGATATTCTTGCGAAGCTTACATTTCTGGAGCAGGAAGTCTCTGCGGTAGAAGAACGTTCTCCACAGATTGTGGCAGAATACCGACAGAAGCTGGAAGAGAAAGTGGCTGAGTTACTGGCAGATACACAGCTGGAAGAAAACCGCCTGGCAGCAGAAGTGATTCTGTATGCAGATAAGATCTGTACAGATGAGGAAGTTGTGCGGTTGAAGAGCCATATTCAGCATATGAGAGCAACATTGGAGGAGAAAGAAGGAATCGGGCGTAAGCTGGATTTCATTGCGCAGGAGATGAATCGCGAAGCAAATACGATTTTGTCTAAAGCGAATGATATTGAGGTTTCCAATCATGCGATCAGTCTGAAGACAGAGATCGAGAAGATCAGAGAGCAGATACAGAATATAGAATAGAGTAAAAGAGGGCAGGATCATGAATAAGAAAGGTATTTTGATTGTCGTATCCGGATTCTCAGGAGCCGGAAAAGGTACATTGATGAAAGAATTAATGAGAAAATATCCGGAGAATTATGCTTTATCCATCTCTGCGACAACAAGAGGTCCACGTGACGGGGAAGTAGATGGCAGAGAATATTTCTTCCTTTCCAGGGAGAAATTTGAAAAAATGATTGCCAATAATGAATTGATAGAGTATGCTAAATACGTGGAAAACTATTATGGCACACCGCGTGCATATGTTGAGAAGATGTTGGATGAAGGGAAAGATGTGATTCTTGAGATCGAGATTCAGGGAGCACTGAAAGTGAAAGAAAAGTTCCCGGATACGCTTCTGATGTTTGTGACACCGCCGAATGCCAGAGAACTGAAGTCCCGTCTGGTAGGAAGAGGGACAGAGACGATGGAGGTTATTGAGTCCAGAATGAACCGTGCCTGTGAAGAGGCAGAGGGAATGAGTGCTTATGACTATCTTGTCGTGAATGATGAACTGGATGATTGTGTTGAAGAGATGCATTCTATTATCCAGGGAGAACACCACAGAAGTTCACGCAATGTGAATTTTATGAATGACATAAAAGAAGAATTGGAAGAGTTGAAAGGAGAAAATTAATATGCTGCATCCATCTTATACTGACTTGATGAAAGTAGTTAACAAAGACGTTGAAGAGGGAGATTCTAAGGTTGTAAACAGCCGTTATTCTATCGTAATGGCTACATCTAAGCGTGCAAGACAGCTGATCGCCGGAGAACTTCCGCTTGTACCTGTGAAAGACGGACAGAAGCCGCTTTCCATTGCAATCGAAGAACTGAATGAAGGTGAGCTTAAGATCTTACCTGAGGACACTGACGAAGAGTAGAATCAGAACAGTAACGGAGCAGATGCAGAAAAGTGCAATCTGCTCTTTTGACGTTGTTGTTGAACGTTTTGTACATGCATGGAATGTATGAAATGATGCACAGAAGGTGAGATTTATTTATATTTTTTAGAGAGGATGACCAGGAGGTTTTACTAATATATGAAGATACTTTTTATATCCTTAGGATGTGATAAAAATCTGGTGGATACAGAAGTAATGCTTGGAATGCTTGCTTCAAGAGGTTACGAGATGACGAATGATGAACAGGAGGCTGATATTATTGTGATCAACACCTGTTGTTTTATCCATGATGCGAAAGAGGAAAGCATCCAGAATATTCTTGAGATGGCAGAATATAAGAAGAATGGCAGTGCAAAGGCATTGATCGTTACAGGATGTATGGCAGAGCGTTATCGTCAGGAGATTCTTGATGAGATTCCGGAGGTAGATGAAGTTCTTGGAACAACTGCATATGATCGCATTCTGGATGCGGTAGATGCGGCACTTGCCGGACAGCATGAAGTTATGACAGCTGATCTTGATGCTCTTCCATTACCGGAGACGAAGCGTCTTGTAACAACAGGAGGACATTTTGCATATCTGAAGATCGCAGAAGGATGTGACAAACATTGTACGTACTGCATCATTCCGAAAATCCGTGGAAACTTTAGAAGTGTACCGATGGAACGCCTTCTGAAAGAAGCACAGGATCTGGCAGAGCAGGGCGTAAAAGAATTGATTCTTGTTGCTCAGGAGACAACGCTTTATGGAAAAGATCTTTATGGAGAGAAATCTCTTCCAAAGCTGCTCCGTGAACTTTGCAAGATCAGTGGAATCCGTTGGATCCGTATTTTATATTGTTATCCGGAGGAAATCACAGATGAACTGATCCAGGTAATGAAAGAAGAACCGAAGATCTGTCATTATCTTGATCTCCCAATCCAGCATGCGAATGATACCATCTTGAAGAGAATGGGACGCAGAACTTCAAAGCAGGAGCTGATCGACATTGTGCAGAAGCTTCGTAAGGAAATCCCGGATATCTGTCTTAGAACAACATTGATCACAGGTTTTCCGGGAGAGACGCAGGAGCAGCATGAAGAGGTGATGGAATTCATTGACACACTTGAGTTTGATCGTCTTGGAGCATTTACGTATTCTCCGGAGGAAGATACACCGGCAGCCACATTCGAAGATCAGATTGATGAAGAAGTGAAAGAGGATCGTCAGGCAGATATCATGGAACTTCAGCAGGAAATTGCATTCGATAAAGCGGAAGACATGATTGGAAGAGAAGTTCTTGTCATGATCGAAGGTAAAGTCGCAGATGAGAATGCCTACGTTGGAAGAACTTATCGTGATGCACCGAATGTAGACGGACTGATCTTTATCAATACTGACGTAGAATTGATTTCCGGAGATTTTGCAAAGGTTAAAGTGACCGGAGCATTAGATTATGATTTGATAGGAGAGTTGATGTAGTATGAATTTACCAAACAAATTAACAGTATTACGTGTGATTATGGTTCCGTTTTTTGTTTTCTTTATGTTGACAGATGTAGGCGGAGCTGCGAATAAATGGATCGCGCTTGTACTTTTTATTGTTGCAAGTCTGACAGATATGCTGGATGGTAAGATTGCAAGAAAATACAATCTTGTAACAAATTTTGGAAAGTTTATGGATCCGCTGGCAGATAAACTTCTTGTCTGCTCAGCAATGATCTGTCTGATTCCTTCAGGAAAACTTCCGACAGCAGTTGTTATTGTTATTATTGCAAGAGAGTTTATTATCAGTGGTTTCCGTCTGGTAGCATCTGATAATGGCGTTGTTATCGCAGCAAATTACTGGGGAAAATTCAAGACAGTATCCCAGATGGCAATGATCATTGTTTTGATTGCTGATTTTGGCGGTGTATTCGACATGGTTGGAACAGTACTGATCTGGATTGCCACAGCACTTACTGTGATTTCTCTGGTAGACTATGTGTGGGCAAACAGAGAGGTTCTTACAAAGGGAGGCATGTAAGAGATGTATCTGGAGTGGTTTTTTAAAGAGAAAGCTGCAGGTGAGAAAAGTCTGGAAGAAGTTGTAGTAGATCTTCTTGCAGAGCGTAAACTTCATGTGACAACAGCAGAATCCTGTACAGGTGGATTGATTGCAGGAACATTAGTCAATGTGGCAGGAGCATCAGATGTGCTGAACGAGGGATATGTTACGTATTCGAATGAGGCAAAGGAACGTCTAATTCACGTTTCTCATGAGACACTTGAAACTTACGGTGCCGTGAGTGAACAGACAGCGCATGAGATGGCTGAGGGTGCGGCAAAGGCTGCGAATGCGGATGCGGCACTAAGTGCAACAGGAATTGCAGGGCCTGGAGGTGGAACAGAAGAAAAGCCGGTTGGTCTTGTATATATTGGATGTTATCTGAATGGGAAGACGACAGTGAAAGAGTGTCGTTGGAATGGAAGTCGGATGGAGAACAGACTGGATACTGTGAAAGCAGCGTTGGAGATGCTGAAGGAACGTCTGGTGGAAGAGATGCCGGTGTAATAAGAAAAGATTAAGTTGAAGCAGTAACTGTTTCCAAAAGGATACAGAAGCTGCTTTTCTTATACATAAATTTGTCAAGTGTCATATTTATATAATTCTTTCCCTCAGATGGTGAAAATCTTGTCAAAGTTGTGATTGACGAATGCGACAAATTGTGCGAAAATAAATACATATGGTGCAGGGAGAAAGAGTTTGTGGCAGGTGACAAATCAACTTCTCACCGCGCAGACAGTTCAGTGTTAAAAAATAATGCAGAGCTGTCAGTTTTTGTGCGAAAAAAATAGTGTACCGTATACGAAGAAAATCATACATATTGAAAGGAGTATTAACATGATTTATTCACACGAAGTAGAAATGATGTGTCCGGTAGCCCAGGGCGTAAACCATGGCGCAGCTCCAATTCCAGAAGAAGCTAAATGGGTAAAGGCAAAAGAAATCAAAGATATCTCCGGACTTACACACGGTGTAGGCTGGTGTGCTCCACAGCAGGGTACTTGTAAGCTCACACTGAACGTAAAAGACGGAATCATCCAGGAGGCACTTGTTGAGACAATCGGATGTTCAGGAATGACACATTCCGCAGCTATGGCTTCTGAGATCCTTCCGGGAAGAACACTTCTTGAAGCTCTGAATACAGACCTTGTATGTGATGCTATCAACACAGCTATGAGAGAACTGTTCCTTCAGATTGTTTACGGAAGAACTCAGAGTGCATTCTCAGAGGACGGACTTCCGATAGGAGCAGGACTTGAGGACCTTGGAAAAGGACTTCGTTCACAGGTTGGTACAATGTACGGAACACTGAAAAAAGGACCTCGTTATCTTGAGATGACAGATGGTTATGTAACAGGAATCGCACTGAACGAAGATGATGAGATCATCGGATATCAGTTTGTAAACTTCGGTAAGATGATGGACTTCATCAAAGCTGGAGACGAGCCGGCTGTAGCGCTTGAGAAAGCTAAAGGACAGTACGGACGTGTTGACGATGCTGTTAAGATCATTGACCCAAGAAAAGAGTAAGGAGGACTATTTCAATGGCATTATTTGAATCATATGAAAGAAGAGAAAAACAGATTCTTGCAAAACTCGCTGAGTATGGAATCAACTCCATCGAAGAAGCTGCAGAAGTAACTAAAGCAGCTGGTCTTGACGTTTACAAGATGGTTGAAGGAATTCAGCCAATCTGTTTCGAGAACGCTAAGTGGGCTTACACAGTAGGTGCTGCTATCGCAATCAAAAAGGGATGTACAAAGGCAGCTGATGCAGCAGCAGCAATCGGAGAAGGACTTCAGTCTTTCTGTATTCCGGGATCTGTTGCAGATCAGAGAAAAGTTGGTCTTGGACATGGTAACCTTGGAAAAATGCTTCTTGAAGAAGATACAGAGTGCTTCGCATTCCTGGCTGGACACGAGTCATTCGCAGCAGCTGAGGGTGCTATCGGTATCGCTGAGAAAGCAAACAAAGTTCGTAAAAAACCTCTGCGTGTTATCCTGAACGGTCTTGGAAAGGACGCTGCTCAGATCATCGCACGTATCAACGGATTTACATACGTTGAGACAGAACTTGACTATCACACAGGAGAACTGAAAGAAGTATTCCGTAAATCATACTCTGAAGGACTTCGTGCGAAAGTTAACTGCTACGGAGCTAACGACGTAGTAGAAGGTGTTAAGATCATGTGGAAAGAGAATGTAGACGTATCTATCACAGGTAACTCTACAAACCCTACAAGATTCCAGCACCCAGTAGCAGGAACATATAAGAAAGAGCGTATCGAAGCTGGAAAGAAATACTTCTCAGTTGCTTCAGGTGGTGGTACAGGACGTACACTTCACCCAGACAACATGGCAGCTGGACCGGCTTCTTACGGAATGACAGATACAATGGGACGTATGCACTCTGATGCACAGTTCGCTGGATCTTCATCTGTACCGGCTCACGTTGAGATGATGGGACTTATCGGAGCAGGAAACAACCCGATGGTTGGTATGACTGTTGCTGTAGCAGTTGCTGTAGAAGAAGCTGCAAAGGCTGGTAAATTCTAAGAATAGACAAAAATAGTCAAATATAACCAAAAAAATTAGGAGGTAAACACAATTATTTGTGAATACCTCCTTTTTTATTCCATTGCCCACAAATCATACACGGTGCTTTGCCCACACTTTGCCCACACAAAAACTAACTTGTGGGCAAAATATAGATGGCTATATTATCATAAATTGATTATTTTTTATAAATATTCATTAATACATTTAGCCCCTCTTTTGACATAGTATCTGTCAGATGATCCGTATATACTTTCGTAGTATCAATCTTTATATGCCCAAGTCTGTCTTTGATATACAAGAAAGGTGCTTTTTGTTCCAACAACATTGTAGCATGAGTATGTCTTAAAGAATGAAAATCAAATTCTTTAAAATCTAATTGTTTGTGAATTACAGAAGAAACATGTTGCATTGTTCTAGGAGAAACATATTCACCAGACTCTCTTCTGTTTACAAAATCTACTTTAAATTCTGTCTCATCTAATCCAATTGGGTTTATTTCCATATCTATATCATGATTTTTTTCTAGTGGATTATAGATGCTATAATAGTTATAATATCTTTTACCATACCGTCAATTGAAAATGCAGACAGTAAAGTTGAAAGTTCTGTTTCTTTTGACGTTACATCACTTTGAATTTTATCAATTGTAGCACTATAATCATCAATTTCTTTTTGTAGCTTGTCACTTTTTTTATTTTTACTTTCAATCCAAGACAAAAGTGACGGGGTTGACTTTTTTCTGTTATCTAATTCTGATATTTCAGCCTTGGTCTTTTCTTCATTAAGTTTTTCAATTTTTTCTTATAATCATCTACTGCCTTGATATCAGTTTGAACTGATTCTAAAAGATCACCATATTTATATTTTGAATTATTTGTCATGTTATTATAGTAATCTTCATCATATTTCATACCAAGGGTTCTCTCAGAATTAACAGCTTCGTTCTTTGTTTCTTTTGAAAGAGTTTCCTTTGCTAAATCGGCTGTTGCTTTTTGTTCTAAAGTATATGCTTGTTGTTTTAACTTAAGTGTTCTTTCTAAAGAACTATTCGCCAAACTTATTTTTGATAATTCGGATTAATCAATTAATGAAACTTGTCCTGTTGCATTAATCTTCTGAATCATTCCGTCAATACTTTCAACACCAGATAAATCCATATTATAACTATCTCCAATGTTTTTTAGAGTAGTTTTATAATTTTCTACCTTTGAATTTACATCATCGATCTCCGATTTTGTATTCTTAAATTTTGAAATTGCATCTTCTGTGTGTTTTATAGATGTCTCGTATGATAAATTAAGCTCTTCGTCCATTAGTTTAATTCCGGCAACTATAGCTGCTATTGTAGTTCCAACGATAGTTATTTTCCCAAGCGTTGAAGACACAAAAGAATTAATCCCCTTTCCAAAAACGGATTTTGCGGCATCGGCTGTTGCAACCATAGATGAAGAACCTGTTTGTTCAAAATATCCTTGCAACATTTTAAAATTATCATAGACTAATTTAAACTGCAACTGTTATAATATCTATATTGGCTCTAGATAATAAAAACGGAGGTCTTATGAAAAATTTTAAAATCACATTAAATGGAACACAAATTGATTCTGAAGATGTATTCAAGTATGTTAGAAGATGGGAGATTAAAGATGCAATACAGTATCTAATAAACGAAACTGGATGCACAGAAGAAGAAGCAAATGATGTAGTTGATGAAATAAAAGATCTAATGAAATATTCATTGAAGCAATCAGTGAACAAACACACACACAATCATCCAAACAGATACAATCTACACAGCCACAAAACATACCTCATTGTCCTACCTGTAACTCTACTAACATCGAAAAGATATCAGTCGGCAAAAAGATGAAGGGTTCATTCTTATTCGGTATTTTTAGCAGTGATGTTAGAAACCAGATGCACTGTAAAGATTGTGGATATAAGTGGTAGAAGGAAAATATCATTCATTTTCCTTGATTTTACGTAATTCCTTTTTTAGTCTTTCAAGAATAATCTTACTTTTTTGACGATCTCCTCTTGTTATTACAGCGTAGCTTTTGTCTTAGTTCATAGAGTGCCGTAAAGTGC
>ERZ1673704.905-NODE-905-length-15342-cov-5.407012_pt1 | contig 15342 bp, 15 predicted proteins | sample MGYA00580234_ERZ1673704 | MGnify/ENA primary metagenome ERZ1673704 (study PRJEB41218, sample SAMN15661757) | gut metagenome | host: Homo sapiens | place: Canada: London | collected 2015-08-20/2019-03-30 | study: EMG produced TPA metagenomics assembly of...
TCGTGTTCTACTTCGCCATCACCAAGTTCGACCTGAAGACCCCCGGCCGTGAGGACGAGGATGCCGAAGAGGCTGAGAAGAAGGTCGTTCTGGCCAACAACAACTATACTGAGGTTGCTGCTGGCGTGCTGAAGGCCATCGGCGGCAAGGAGAACGTCTCCAGCGTGGACTACTGCGCTACCCGCCTGCGCTTCACCATTAAGGACTACACCGCTGTGGATGAGAAGGCTGTGAAGGCTGCCGGCGCTGCCGGTGTCATCCGCCCCGACAAGACCACCTGCCAGGTCATCATCGGCACCAAGGTGCAGTTCGTGTATGATGAGCTGAAGAAGATGCTGTAAGCATCCTTCTGAGCACGTTTCCGTGCGGAAGGCTGGTTGCTTCCGCATCCATTCCCAAACTGTAAAAATGCCGCTGAGGGCGGGCGTTTACGCCCCGCTTTCAGCGGCATTTTGTTTTGTTCACAAACCGGCTACCCTTTTGGCTGGAAAATATGCTATACTGAAAACAACAAAGCAAAATAACAGGAGGTTCCCCATTATGAAGATCATTCGTGCAAAAGATTACAAGGACATGTCCCGCAAGGCTGCCAACATCATCTCCGCACAGGTCATTATGAAGCCCAACTGCGTGCTGGGTCTGGCGACCGGCGGCACCCCTGTTGGCGCATACGCTCAGCTGGTGGACTGGTACAACAAGGGTGACCTGGATTTCTCTGAGGTCACCACCGTCAATCTGGACGAGTACCGCGGCCTGCCCAAGGAGCATCCCGAAAGCTATTGGAGCTTTATGCACAAGAACCTGTTTGACAAGGTCAACATCCGCCCCGAGGCCATCCATCTGCCCGACGGCACCAACCCCGATGCTGCGGATGCCTGCAAAAAGTACAACGAGATCATCCACAGCGTGGGCGGCATCGACCTGCAGCTGCTGGGCCTTGGCCCCAACGGCCACATCGGCTTCAACGAGCCGGGCGAGGCCTTTGAGCTGGAGACCCACTGCGTGAATCTGACCCCTGCCACCATCGAGGCCAACAAGCGCTTCTTTGACGGCAACGAGGATCTGGTGCCCAAGCAGGCCTACACCATGGGCATCAAGACCATCATGCAGGCCCGCAAGGTTCTGGTGGTGGCCAACGGTCTGGCAAAGGCCAAGGCAGTCAAGGCGGTCGTCTCCGGCCCTGTGACCCCCGAGTGCCCGGGCTCCATCCTGCAGATGCACCCCGACTGCATCCTTGTGGCCGATGAGGAAGCACTGAGCCTGCTGTAAGACAAAACCTCTCCGTCATCGCTGACGCGATGCCACCTCTCCTGGTAGGAGAGGCAAGAAAGTAACAGCATGAACTTGGCTCCCCTATCAGGGGAGCTGGCGCGAAGCGCCTGAGAGGTTAGGAGACCGATACTATGATCATCAAAAATGCTCTGATTTATACCCCCCGCCACACCTTTGAGGAGGGGAGCCTGACCATCCGGGAGGGGCGCATCGTGCCCTTTGCACAGCCGGAGGAAGGCGAAGAGATCGTGGATGCCAAGGGCGCTTACGCTCTGCCGGGCCTGGTGGATATCCACTTCCACGGTGCTATGGGCAAGGATTTCTGTGACGGCAATGAAGAAGCCATCCAGACTCTGGCCGATTTTGAGGCCGGTAAGGGTGTGCTGGCCATCTGCCCCGCCACCATGACTTTCTCAGAAGAGATCCTGAACGGTGTGATGGATGCTGCCGCCGCCCATCAAAACGGCAGAGGCGCAGACCTTGTGGGCATCAACATGGAGGGGCCCTTCATCAGCCCCAACAAGGTGGGTGCCCAGAACCCGGAGTATCTCCACAAGGCGGATGTTGCAATGTTCCGCCGCCTGCAGAAGCGGGCAAACGGCCTGATCAAGCTGGTGGATATCGCCCCGGAGGAGCCGGGTGCGCTGGAGTTCATTGCCGCCTGCCATGACGAGGTGCGGATCTCCATTGCCCACACCTGCACCAGCTACGACACCGCCAACGCTGCCTTTGACGCAGGCGCGACCCACATGACCCACCTGTACAACGCCATGCCCGGCATCACCCACCGGGAGCCCGGCCCCATCATTGCGGCGCTGGAACGGGGCGCGGAGGTGGAGCTCATCACCGACAATGTCCACATCCACCCGGCCATGGTGCGGTTCACCTTCAACACCTTCGGGGATGACCATGTCATCCTGATCGCCGACAGCATGATGGCCTGCGGCCTGCCCGACGGCCAGTACAGCCTGGGCGGTCAGGCGGTCACGGTCAGCGGCCCCCGCGCCACCCTGACCGAGCACCCCGGCACCATTGCGGGCAGTGCCACCTGCCTGTACGACTGCATGAAGCGTGCCGTGCTGGAGATGAACGTTCCGCTGGAAAGCGCTGTCCGCGCCGCCAGCGAAAACCCCGCCAAGAGCATTGGCATCGACAATGATTACGGCAGTCTGGCTGCAGGCCGCTACGGCAATGTGATCCTGGCGGACAAGGAGCTGAATATTCAGGCGGTCTACCAGAAAGGAACCCGTATCGTATGAACCCCGAGAACCTGACCTGGCGGCTGCTGACCGCCGAAGAGCTGACGAACGTTTACCTGAACGAGATGCGTCGGGATTTTCCTGCCGGAGAGCTGAAGCCCCTGAGCATGATCCTGAACAGCGAGGCCGCCGGTACCGCCCACACCTGGGGCGTGTATGAGGACGACGCGCTGGTGGCGTATCTGTTGATGGTGCGGCCCGTGGGCTGTGAGGTGAGCCAGCTGGACTACTTTGCCGTTCTGCCCCAGTATCGGGCCGGCGGCATCGGAGCCGCTCTGCTGGCCGCCCTGCCTGACCACGAGAAGGGCGCGCAGGCCATCCTCATTGAAGCGGAGTGTCCCGAAAAAGCGGAGGACGAGGCCATGGCCGTGCGCCGCCTGGGCTTTTACGCCCGGTGCGGGGCCAAGGACACCGGCTGGACAGAGCATCTCTTTGATGCCTGGTTCCGGGTGCTGGTGCTCCCCTGCTGCGGCGGAAAGGTGCGCAGCCCCGAGGAAGCCGTGCGGCAGCTGGCAGACTGCTACCGCCGCACCATGGGCGAGCCCCAGTGGCGCAGGAACGTCACCTTCTACCGCCCCGATGGCGTGGAGGTGCAGTTCTGAGAGGTTGAATTCTGTCCCTTGACAGTCTGGGTAAATATGGTACTATGGTGATAGGAATAAACCAGATCTGAAATGGGAGGAATTTCTGATGCGCAATGTTTTTCCCGCCGTGATTTTCTGAAAGCATCTGCCGCCGCTGTGCTGGCCGCTTCTGCCGCTGGTGTCCTCACCGGCTGCGATGGGGGCGGCAGCGAGATCCCGTCCGCAACCATCGGGCTGGGTGAGTTTGAAGTGACGGTAGCCGCGGATATGGTGTTGACCGGCGACGAAGTGGTTGGCGATGAAAACGCCAAAAGTTATCTCTGCAAACCCAATGTACGCATCAAGTACAATGGCAGCGGCCTTGTAGGAGATGCGTTCATAAAAGTGTTCCACGCCAAGATCGACAAGAACGAGCTGGAGCTCCAGAACAAGACAGACGTTCTGGTGAAAACCGCCGGTGCGTTCAGCAAAACCGTCGTGCCGCAGTTCAAGGCATCGGTCAGCGACTACGAGACCTTTAAGAAGGGCACGCCGTTCAAGCTGTATGTGACCTTGCAGGGCAAGAATGCTGAGTTTGCTCTGACGAGTGACGGCAAAGTGACAGTCTCCGCTGTCGATAAAGTCTAATATCCCCCAAAAGCCCGAGGTGCACCCGCACCCCGGGCTTTTTTGCGCCCAAATTTTACATTGGAGCAAAAACATGTCCAAACAATTTACCTCGATTTTTCCCGCTTGTGGTCGAAGCGGCTTACCGACTGGGATACAATAGTGCCGTACCCAAGGAAAACACGAAAACAAGAGCCGGGAACGGAAAGCCCGGATGTTTGGAGGACAAATATTATGAAAAAGATCACGCGTCGTTCGTTTCTCACTGTCTGCGGTGCAGTTGCTGCCGCTGCTGCCCTGACCGCCTGCGGCGGTTCTGCTTCCTCTGCTGCAGCTTCTTCTACCTCTGCCGCTGCAGGCTCCACTGCTTCTTCCACCGCTGCTGCCCTGTCCGGCAACGTTGCTACCGGTGGTTCCACCTCCATGAAGAACGTCATCGCTGCCCTGACCGAAGGCTTTGCCGAGGTTGAGCCGGGTGTCACTGTCAGCTACGACCCCACCGGTTCCGGCGCAGGCATCACCGGTGCTACCGATAAGACCCTGGACATCGGCCTGTCCTCTCGTGCCCTGAAGGACGACGAGAAGGCTGATGTGGAGGGCACCACCATCGCTCTGGACGGCATTGCCATCATCGTCAACAATGCAAGCAAGGTGGAGGACCTGACCGTTGACCAGCTCAAGCAGATGTTCACCGGCGAGATCACCAACTGGTCTGAGGTCGGCGGCGACGACGGCGAGATCGTTCTGATCGGCCGTGAGGCTGGCTCCGGCACCCGTGATGGCTTTGAGAGCATCGTGGATGTCAAGGACAGCTGCAAGTACGCGCAGGAGCTGACCGCTACCGGTGCTGTCATCAGCGCTGTGGAGGCCAACCCTCTGGCCATCGGCTACGCTTCCCTGTCCGCTGTGGGCGACACCGTGAAGATGGTCACCGTTGGCGGTGTGGAGTGCAGCGAGGAGACCGTCAAGGACGGCAGCTACGAGGTGCAGCGTCCCTTCGTGTTCGTCACCAACAAGTCTGTCACCCTGTCTGAGCAGGCACAGGCTTTCTTCGACTTTGCCACCAGTGCCGATGCTGCTGACCTGATCCGCACTGCCGGTGCTGTTCCTGTGAATGAGTAATTGCGGAAAGCAATGATGCTATGAACAACAAAAAGATTTCTCTTCCCAGAACCCCTGCTGAGTGGCTGGAAGCGGTGATGAACTTCATCTTCTTTCTCTGCGGCATTCTGGCGGTGGGCTGTGTGCTCCTGATCTCGGTGTACATGGTCCTCTCCGGTGTGCCTGCCATCCAGAAGATCGGGCTGTTCCGGTTCCTGTTCGGCACCCGGTGGGCTTCCACCGCCGCCGACCCGGCCTACGGCATCCTGCCCTTCATCCTGTCCAGCGTTTACGGCACGCTGGGTGCCACCGTGATCGGTGTGCCCATCGGTCTGCTGACGGCGGTGTTCCTCTCCAAGGCCGCAGGCCCGAAGGTGCGCACCGTGGTCGTGACCGCCATTGAGCTGCTGAGCGGCATCCCCAGCGTGGTGTTCGGCCTGCTGGGCATGCAGGTGCTGGTGCCCGCCGTGGCCAAGACCTTTGGCAAGGCCTCCGGTGCCTGCCTGCTGAGCGCCATCGTGGTGCTGGCGGTGATGATCCTGCCCAGCATCGTGTCGGTGTCGGTCACAGCGCTCAACGCTGTGCCGCCGGAGTATGAGCAGGGCAGCCTGGCTCTGGGCGCAACGGATGCCGAGACCTGGTTCAAGGTCAGCGTCCCCGCTGCCAGGAGCGGCATTGCCGCCGGTATCGTGCTGGGTATCGGCCGCGCCATCGGCGAGGCCATGGCCGTGATGATGGTGGCTGGCAACAGCCCCAACATGCCGGACAGCCTGTTCCGCAGCGTCACCTTCCTGACCACCGCCATTGCCAAGGAGATGAGCTACGCCAGCGGCCTGCAGAAACAGGCGCTGTTCAGCATTGCGCTGGTGCTGTTCGTCTTTATCATGGGCATCAATATCCTGCTCAATGTGGTGCTGAAGGGAGGAAAGCGCGATGAATAACAGTGCTTCTGCCTCCCGCCGCACCTGGAACCGCGTGATGAACGCTCTGGTCTGGGCCTCGGCTGTGCTGGTCATCGTGCTGGTGGCGGGCATTCTGGGCATGGTGCTGGTGCGCGGCATCCCGCACATCAGCTGGAAATTCCTGACCACCACCGCCAGTGTGCTGAAGGGCACGGACGGCATCCTGCCTGCGATCCTCAACACGCTGTATGTCATCCTGCTGACGCTTTTGATCGTACTGCCGCTGGGTGTGGGCGCGGCCGTTTACCTGACCGAGTACGCCCAGAACCGCAAGGTCATTTCGGTGATCGAGTTCACCAACGAGACGCTGGCAGGCATCCCCAGTATCATTTACGGTCTGGTGGGTATGCTGGTGTTCGCCCAGACACTGGGCTTCCAGACCTGCCTGCTCTCCGGCAGCCTGACGCTGGTGATCATGAACCTGCCCACCATCATCCGCACCACCCAGGAATCCCTGAAAACGGTGCCCCAGGGCTACCGTGAGGGTGCGCTGGGTCTGGGTGCGGGCAAGTGGCACATCATCCGCACCATCGTGCTGCCCTGCAGCATCGACGGCATCGTGACCGGCTGCATCCTGGCCGTGGGCCGCATCGTGGGCGAAAGCGCCGCGCTGCTCTTCACCGCCGGTGCTGCCGAGGTCATTGCCAACGGCGTGCTCAAGGCCTACACCTCCAACGGTGCCACCCTGTCGGTGCTGCTCTACCTCCGTGCCTTTGAGGACGGCGATTTCGACTCCGCCTGGGCCATTGGTGCAGTGCTGCTGGTGCTGGTGCTTGCCATCAATCTGGCAGCCCGGCTGGCCAAAACCCAACTGAAACAGAAGCAGTAGATAAACCCCACCGTCAATGCTTCGCATTGCCACCGCCCCTAGTAGGGGCGGCCTTGGCAAAACGGTTAAGCTTTACGAAATGCCAAGGGCCCCACTATTAGGGGGGCTGTCGAGCGTATGCGAGACTGAGGGGTTTAATACACGAGGAAATCTCGAGGAAAACTATGGAAAACGTATCACCCATTATCACAGCCAAAAACCTGAACCTCTGGTACGGGGATTTCAAGGCGCTGAAAGATATTTCGCTGGACATGGGCGAGCGGGAGATCACGGCCCTCATCGGCCCCTCCGGCTGCGGCAAGTCCACCTTCCTGAAGACCCTGAACCGGATGAACGACCTTGTGCCCGGGATCCGCATCGAGGGTGATGTCCGCCTGAAAGGACAGGACATCTTTGCCCGCGAGATGCAGCCCACCGAGCTGCGCCGCCGGGTGGGCATGGTGTTCCAGAAGGCCAACCCCTTCCCCATGAGCATCTACGATAACATCACCTACGGCCCCAGGCTGCACGGTGTGCACAACAAGGCAGAGCTGGACGAGCTGGTGGAAAGCTCCCTGAAGGGTGCCGCCCTCTGGAACGAGGTCAAGGACCGCCTGAAAAAGAGCGCTCTGGGCCTTTCCGGCGGCCAGCAGCAGCGCCTGTGCATTGCCCGCGCTCTGGCTGTCAAGCCCGAAGTCCTGCTGATGGATGAGCCTACCAGCGCCCTGGACCCCGGCTCCACCATGAAGGTGGAGGAGCTGATGAGCGAGCTGAAAAAGAACTACACTGTGGTCATCGTGACCCATAACATGCAGCAGGCAGCCCGTATCAGCGACCGCACCGCCTTCTTCCTGCTGGGCGAGCTGGTGGAAGCCGGCCCCACGGCGCAAATCTTCAGCACCCCGCAGGATAAGCGCACCGAGGATTACATTTCGGGCCGGTTCGGCTAAGGAGAAAAACGCAATGAGCAACCGCACACAATACGAAAACGACCTTGCCGCCCTGAAAACGGCCCTGACCGAGATGGGTCAGAGCGCTGCCGATGCCGTGGAAGCTGCAATGGAAGCCCTCTGCACCGCCGATGCCGAGGCTGCCGCTGCTGTGGCGCAGGGCGATGGCCGCATCAACAACATGGAGCGGGACATTGAGCACCGCTGCATGACCCTGCTGCTCCGCCAGCAGCCGGTGGCAGGCGACCTGCGCCGCATCTCCACCACCATGAAGGTGGTCACGGATGTGGAGCGCATCGGCGACCATGCCTCCGATATCGCGGAGATCATTCCCCATCTGGTCACTGTCCGCAAGGAGGGCGACCCTGCTGTGAGCCAGGCCATCAGGATGGGCCAGAAGGCGCACAAGATGATCCTGGATGCCCTGAATGCCCTGACCTCTGAGGACGAGCAGGCCGCCCTCAGGGTCATTGCCGCCGACGATGAGGTGGACTACGATTTCAACGCCATCAAACATACGCTGGCGCAGGAGATCGCCGCCGACCCCGGCAAGGTGGATGCCGCCCTGGATCTGCTCATGGTCATCAAGTACCTGGAGCGCATCGGCGACCACGCCGTGAACCTGGCCGAGTGGGTGGAGTTCGTCCGCAGCGGGCGTTATCATAACGAAAATATGTTCTGATCTTTTGTTTCTGTAAAAATTTGAGCTATTTGCAATTATTTCTGTGACCCGCCCGTATTATAGGCAGAAAGGCTTCCCCAGAAAGCCTGATGAACTGGCTGCGGCGGGTGTCCGGCATCCCCCTGTCCCCGCCCGCCGCTGCCGCAACGGAGGGTTTTACGCTATGGTACAGACCAAGAATTTCCCGCTGGAAACGCGCGGCGAGGCGGTCAGCCGCGAAGCGCTGGTCCAGGCGGCATTACAGGAGATCACCCAGAATTACCGCGAAGCAAGCCTTTCCAATGTGGCCCGCAGCTACGGCGTTTCGCTGGCGTATGTCAGCGAGTGCGTCCGGGCCCAGACCGGAAAGACCTATAAGGAGCTGCTGCAGAAGCACCGGATGGAGACCGCCGCCCGCCTGCTGCGCCGCAGCGACCTGAACATCCAGCAGATCATCACCCAGGTGGGCTACGAGAACACCAGCTACTTCTACCGCCTGTTCCATGAGCGGTATGGCCAGAGCCCCCGGGAGTACCGCCGGGCACGCAGCCAGCGCACATAAGCGCATCAGTGAACGACCCTCTCCGCCTTTGCAGCAGGCTTTGACGGAGAGGGCCGTTTTGTGTTATATTAAGGCAGAACGATCAGGGCGGGCAGCGGCCCGCCGGAAGAGAGGTTGGATGAAGATGTTTCGTGGAGCAAGACGTGCAGATCTGGATGCGATCCTGAAAATTTATGCCCGCGCCCGGCAGGCGATGGCGGATTCCGGCAACCCCACCCAGTGGGGAGATCATTTTCCGCCGCAGGAGCTGCTGGAAGAGGACATTGATTCCAACCGGCTGTTCCTCTACCTTGTCAACGGCGAGCTGGAGGGCGTGTTTGCCTTTATCCTTGGCCCGGACCCCACCTATGCCCGGATCGAGGATGGCAAGTGGCTGAACGATACCCTGCCCTACGGCACCATCCACCGGCTGGCTTCGGCAGGCAGGCACCCCGGCGTTGCCGCCGCTGTGATCACCTGGTGTCTGGAGCACTGCGAGAGCCTGCGGGCCGACACCCACGCCGACAACAAGATCATGCAGCATCTGCTGGAAGAAAACGGCTTTACCAAGTGCGGCATCATCCATGTGGAGGATGGCACGCCCCGCATTGCCTACCAGAAAATGTCCCTTACCCTGCCTTTGCGCCGGGATTGAACTGCAAAAATGCGCCGCCCCACCGGAAATGATGGAGCGGCGCTGTTTTTATGCAGTTTTGTCAGCCATGGAAGGGAGCGGGTGCGCCTGCGTTCAGGAAGCGGCAGCTGCTGCCGGAGCTTCCGGGGCGGGCTGCTCTGCCGCAGTTTCTTCCGGCGTGGGCTGGAAATACTTCTCGTACAGCTCCATGCCGATGCGGTAGCCCTGCCACACGATGACTGCCGTGCCTGCACCGGCCACGCCGATGATGGCGGCAGTGCCCAGAATGCTGGGCTCGCTCTCGATGGTGGCATCCCGGTACTGGGCTTCCACGGTCACGGTGCTGCCCTTGGCCACGCTGCCCGCCGGGATGGTAAAGCTCTCCTCGTTGTAGGCGACCGCCGGGTTGCCCAGCAGGCTGGCTTCATCCATGGCCCACAGGTCGAACACCATGCCCTCGGGCACGGCGCTCTGGTTCAGCGTCACCTTGACCTCGGCATCCACCGGCACGCTGGCGCTGGTCATGGCTTCGCCGCCGTTGTAGGTGAACGTGCCGCCTTTCACCGTCAGGGTGTAGGTGGGGGCTTCGGGTTCGGGCTCGGGTTTGGGTTCGGGCTTCGGGTCGGGCTTCGGTTCGGGTTCGGGCTTCGGGTCGGGAACAACGATTTTGGTCGAGTTCAACTCCACATCGCTGTCGGGCATCACAAAGCACACCACGGTCTTGTCGGTTTCACCGTTCGGGTAAATGCTGTTGAATGCCTCGCCGATTTTTTGACCGTTGATATTCGTAATATCTACATTGGATTCTACGGTGAGGACGGTGCCTGCGTAGGAATACAGATCCCATGCGGAGCTCTGCACCAAATCAAGGCCGGTTTTATCGGGGACGAGAGGACGCGTGTCGTTTACCTTCACGATGGCTCCACCATTCACGGTAACAGAGCGATAATTTCCACTCAGCACGGTTTCATGGGTGAGAATGCTGACTTTTCCGTTGAATGCACCGCCGGTTATCTCGCCGTTGTTATAATACAGACCGGCTGCAAATGTGCCGCCTTTGATTTTAGGGGTCGTGCTCGAAGTGCTGTTGGGCAAAACATTTGCTGCCAGAGCGTTGAAAACACCGTCCTCGATGGTGCTGCCCTCATTGATGATGCTGCATTTCACTGCATCCAACTGGCCGTTTTTATTGACGGGGTCGGTAAATCGGAAGTTGTAGGTTTTTCCGCCGGTCAGATACAGTCTGCCGATGCCCTCAAATGATTTCTGGATGTGCCAACCGTCACCATAGTAGGTATAAAATCCTCCAGCGGGCTCAAAAGGAGCATTGCCTATAACCGGTGTGCCATCACTGTCCATGATAAGAGACAAACCATGGGAAGCCTGGTTCAATATGATATCCGCGTTCGGATCAAGAGCATTCACAGAATTAAGAGATTCTATATTGATGCACACGGTTTTTTTGTTGGAAGGATTCGGATATAGAGAATCATCGTTTTCCAATAAAATGCGGTTGATATCAAGGATGGGTTTACTGGCGGTAATGGTATTATTCCCGGTCTTGACTACATAAAGTGTGTTGCCCCAGTCGCCGGACGTAAGGCCATTGACCGCTGTGATAGAACCGGTTCCGTTCAGGGTGACTTTTTTGAATGTGCCTGCACCTTCACCAGTGGGCTCTTTCGCAAATGCGCCGCCGGTCAGCGTTGCACCGGGTTTAACAACCACCAACTGGACATTCGGGTTCAGGGGGCCCAGTGCGTTTTTCTCACCGGAGAAATCATAACTTGTCGGCGTGCTGGGGTTCAGGGTCAGAGTTTTGTCAGTGTGGTTATAGCTCCAGCCGTTGCCGCTGTAAACTTGGGTGCCGCGCTCAGTGCCAACAGGATAGCCATTTTCGTCAATCACCAGCCGGGTCAGCTTGCTCAGGGTAACAGTTTCCGCATCGGTGGAAGGTGCGGTGAAAGTGACATAAAGGCCATCGGGATCGCTGGAGCTTTCTACCTTTCCGGCCCATTCAGTCAGAAGCATTTGCTGGGTATTGTTGATTGTAACATCAAAAGGAGATAGTGCACCGAGATCGAAAGAAGCAGTGATTTTTGTCGGATAAGTGGAGTTTGTATTGGGAATAACGTAACAGGTAGCATTGAATATGTCATTAAGATGTCCGCTGCATTTCAAAATATAGCCTAATTTAATCGAGTTAGCTGGTGCGGTACTGAAAATACCGCCATTGATAGATCCTTGATTGCTGAAAGAAAAATTGGAAGAAGAATTCCGGAAATTTCCACCTTCAATAGTTCCAGAAGGATAATTTGAGAGTTCGAAAGAGGTAGACGGTGTATTAAAAGGAGCGTAAAAAGTACCATCGGTGATGATGCCATAATTTGCGAACGTAAGACAGGGTTTTACGGATTCAATCGGAGAAAAGGTGCCGCCAGAAACGATTCCATGATTTGTTATATCATTGGTGAAAGAGCCACTTGTAATTGTTGCCTTTGCCCCGATTTCAAGAGCGCAATCCAGAGTGTTTCCATCACTAGAAAGTGAGGAAAAATCATATTCTGTCGGGCTGTCAGGATGCAGGTCAAGAGTGGTACCATCATAGCTCCAGTCCTCACCGCCGGAACCGACAGGATAGCCATTTTTGATTCTTAATGTAGTTGAGTTGGAACTGCTCTCCTCCGCCCACGCTGTGATTGCCGACACAGGCAGGAGCGTTACCGCCATGCACAGCGCCACCAGAAGGCTGATAAGTCGTTTCTTCATAGGGGGTCCCTCACTTTCTTTGGGCCGGAAGTGGAGCTCCGGCAAAAATGGATGCTCTTACTTCCTTAAATACACGCCGCGCGAAATCCTTTCACCCTTTTTCAAAAAAATTGAAAAAAAAAACGAACTGCAAAACAGTCCGTTTTCGGGTCATCTTTCGTAATGTGTCCAAAGGCTTAAAATCTTGATGGTTTGCTCTTCTTCAAAAACATCATACACAAGGCGGTGCTGTACGTTGATGCGCCTGCTGTACGAGCCGTTCAAATCGCCCACCAGCTTTTCATAGGGCGGTGGGTTCTGGAACGGATTTTCTTTTATAACGGAGATCAGCGCCTTCGCTTTTTCGTCAAGATGGGCAGATTTCAGCTTTGGAATGTCCTTGAGCGCGGTTTTCGCATAAACAATTTTGTACATTTACCACTCCACAGCCGATTCGTCAACACAATCTTCCAGCGGTTCGGCCTTGGCCGCCAGGAGCTTTTCCCGCATTCCCGGCACGGAGACGAGATAAAGCGTTTCCATAATGCCGCTGTAATCTTCTTCCGAAAGCAGAACAGCGTTGCCGTCTTTGGTGCAGATGTTCAGCGGTTCATTGTACTTTACGGTCTGCTCTACATACTGGAAAGCATTCTTGCGAAAGTTCGTGATATTAGTGGTCGTCATCGTGTATCACCTCTTATGTACATAATAGCGTACACACTGCGCAGTGTCAAGACCTTTTTTGCCGAACTGGGGGCTTGTGGAGCGGGGGCAATCGTTCTATAATACAAGCTGTGAAATGAATCACAAAAGGGGTGGAACGTATGGACAAAAAACTGAACGAGGCCGTGGCGGCGCTGCGGCCCCAGATGGTGGCGGCGCTCCAGCGGCTGGTGCGCAGGCGCAGTGTGGAGGCCGACCCGCTGCCGGGCAAGCCCTTTGGCGAGGAGGTGGATGCCTGCTTTGCCGAGGCGCTGGCCCTCTGCCATGAGCTGGGCTTTGAGACCACCGACATGGATCGGTACATCGGCTGGTGCGAGATCGGCACCGGGGACGAGATGGTGGCGGTGCTGGGGCATCTGGACGTGGTGCCCGAGGGCGAGGGCTGGCATCACCCGCCCTACGCCGCCGAGATCGAGGGCGGCAGGCTGTATGGCCGGGGGTCCATTGACGACAAAGGCCCGGTGGTGGCCAGCCTGTTCGCGCTGAAAGCCATCCGGGATCTGGGCATTCCGCTCAACCGCCGTGTCCGGCTGCTGTTCGGCCTGAACGAGGAGACCAACGACCGGGACGTGCTGTACTACAAGGCCCACGGCGGGGAGATCCCGGTGCTGGGCTTCACCCCGGACGGCGAGTATCCGCTCATCAACGGCGAAAAAGGCATCCTGAACGAGAGCTATGCTGTGCAGCTGCACCAGACCGGGGCCTGGCAGCTGAGCAGGGTGCAGGGCGGCGTGGCCGGCAATGTGGTGCCGGACTACGCCTGCGCTGCGCTGACCGCCCCGGCGGGGGCCGCCCTGCCGGATGCGGAGCACATCACCGTGACAGCCATCCCCGGCGGCTATCAGGTGGAAGCGGTGGGCGTTTCGGCCCACGGCAGCCACCCGGAGCAGGGCGAAAACGCCATTGGGCGGCTGGTGTGCTACCTTGACCGGCTGCCGCTGGAGGGGGATGCAAAACAGGCCGTGCACTTTCTGGCCGAGAAGCTGGGTACCGACCCCTACGGCGAGCGCCTGCTGGGCCACCGGCTGGAGGATGCGCTCTCCGGCCCCATGAGCTGCAACTGGGGGCTGATCGAGGGCGACGCGCAGCATCTGTGGGTCAAGCTGAACTACCGCTATCCTGTGACCATGGAACGGGCAGACTGCCAGCCCGCTGTGCAGGCCGCCTTTGAGGCCGCAGGCTGGGCGCTGGATGGGCAGGTGCACAAGGAAAAACTCTACTACCCTGCCGAGACCCCGCTGGTCAGCGCCCTGCTGGAGGTTTACCGGGATGCCACCGGCGACAATGCCCCGCCCAAGTGCATCGGCGGCGGCACCTACGCCAAGATGCTGCCCAATGTGGTGGCCTTTGGCCCCCTGTTCGCGGGTGACCCGGTCACAGAGCATCAGCCCGATGAATGCATCGATCTGGAACGTCTGGTGCAGAACGCCCAGATCATTGCAAACGCCATTGTCAAGCTGGCAAACCTGCCGCTGGAATAAGAAGGAGGATGGGACTATGAAGATCACACAGGTGCGGCTGGGCCGCATTTCCACCCCGCTGCGGGTGCCGTTCAAAACGGCACTGCGCACTGTGAACAGCGTTGAGGATGTTATCGTGGAGCTCCACACCGATACCGGTGCGGTGGGCTACGGCGAAGCACCCCCGACCGGTGTTATCACCGGCGACACCACCGGGGCCATCCTCGGTGCCATTCAGGATCATATTGCCCCTGCCCTGCTGGGCCGCGACCTCGATGAATTTGAGGATCTGACCGCCGCTGTGCAGAAGGCGCTTGTCCACAACACCAGCGCCAAGGCCGCTGTGGACATGGCCCTGTGGGATCTGCTGGGCCAGAAGTACAGCGCCCCTGTTTACCGGATGCTGGGCGGTGCCCGCAAAAACATCGTGACCGATATCACCATCAGTGTCAACCCGCCCGAGGAGATGGCCCGGGATGCCCGCACCGCCGTCCAGCGCGGCTACGACTGCCTGAAGGTCAAGGTAGGCATTGACCCGGAACTGGATGTGGCCCGCCTTGCCGCGGTGCGGCAGGCCGTGGGCCGGGACATCAAGCTCCGCATCGATGCCAATCAGGCCTGGAACGCCAAGCAGGCGGTCCGCATCCTGAACCAGATGCAGGAGAAGGGGCTGGACATTGAGTTCGTGGAGCAGCCCGTGCCCGCCGCAGACCTTGAGGGGATGCAGTATGTCACCCGCCATGCCGATGTGCCCGTGCTGGCCGACGAAAGCGTGTTCAGCCCGGCAGATGCCCTGCGGATCATGCAGACCGGCGCGGCCGACCTGGTGAACATCAAGCTGATGAAGTGCGGCGGCATCACCAATGCCCTGCGCATTGCCGCCGCCGCTGAGGTGTACGGCGTGGAGTGCATGATCGGCTGTATGCTGGAAGCAAAGATCTCGGTCAACGCCGCTGTGGAGCTGGCCTGCGCCAAGAAGATCATCACCAAGATCGATCTCGACGGCCCGGTGCTCTGCAGCGAGGACCACATC
>ERZ1673704.909-NODE-909-length-15255-cov-62.310197_pt1 | contig 15255 bp, 7 predicted proteins | sample MGYA00580234_ERZ1673704 | MGnify/ENA primary metagenome ERZ1673704 (study PRJEB41218, sample SAMN15661757) | gut metagenome | host: Homo sapiens | place: Canada: London | collected 2015-08-20/2019-03-30 | study: EMG produced TPA metagenomics assembly of...
CAGTTACAGCCTGTCCTACAGGAATTGCCCATACTTATATGGCTGCTGAGGCTATCGAGAAAAAAGCCAAGGAGCTTGGATATCAGGTAAAGGTTGAGACAAGAGGCTCAGGCGGAGCCAAAAATGTGCTCACAGATGATGAAATCGCAAAGGCTGCAGGTGTTATAGTTGCCTGTGATACAAATGTACCTACAGACCGCTTTGACGGAAAGAAGGTTATTGAGTGTCAGGTTTCTGACGGAATCAATAAGGCAGAAGAGCTCATAAAGAGAATTGCTGCTGGTGATGCTCCTGTATTTAAGGCATCAGGTAAAAAAGAGGCTTCACATTCATCAGTTGGTGGAAAAGAGAGCATTGGACATCAGATTTACAAGCATCTGATGAATGGTGTTTCACATATGCTTCCATTCGTAGTTGGTGGTGGTATTCTTATCGCAATCGCATTCCTTATCGATGGATTCAGTGTTGACCTTAATTCACTGCCGGCTGACCAGAGAGCAAATTTCGGTACTATTACACAGGCCGCAGCAATGTTTAAGGGAATCGGTGGAACAGCATTTGGATTTATGCTTCCAATTCTTGCAGGCTTTATCGCTATGAGTATTGCTGACCGTCCGGGTCTTGCAGTTGGTTTTGTAGGCGGTTCAATCGCAGCAAACGGTACATCAGGCTTCCTTGGAGCACTTGTAGCAGGTTTCGTTGCAGGATATATTGTGCTTCTCTTAAAGAAGGTATTTTCTAAACTTCCGGAGAGTCTTGATGGTATGAAGCCGGTTCTGCTTTATCCGCTGCTTGGTATATTCCTGGTAGGCGTTATAATGCAGTTTGTAGTTGAGCCTCCAATCGGAGCTTTAAATACAGCTATCAACAATGGTCTTAATGGACTTAACGGTGCAAGCGCAGTAGTGCTCGGAGTACTTCTCGGAGGAATGATGTCAGTAGATATGGGTGGCCCTGTAAACAAAGCCGCTTATGTATTTGGTACAGCTTCAATCGCTGCCGGAAACTACAATATCATGGCAGCAGTTATGATTGGCGGTATGGTTCCACCAATCGCAATCGCTCTTGCAACAATCTTCTTCAAGAACAAGTTCACAGCAGAGGAGAGAAAGGCAGGACCTACAAACTTTATCATGGGATTATCATTTATCACAGAGGGTGCAATCCCATTCGCAGCATCTGATCCGCTTCATGTCCTTCCGGCATGTGTAGTCGGTTCAGCAGTGGCAGGTGGACTTTCAATGGCATTTGGATGTACACTCATGGCACCTCACGGAGGAATCTTCGTAGTTCCTACAATCGGAAATCCGTTAATGTATCTTGTTGCATTAGTAATTGGATCTTTCATTGCATGTGGATTACTCGGATTACTCAAAAAGAAAGTAAGTGAATAAGCAATCCTCAATTATCATTTAATCCAACCTATAAACTAATCAACAAAGGCACTGCTTCGGCGGTGCCTTTGTTGTTATGTTGTGATATAAAAATTAAAAGTATAAACATTCTCTGAAATAACAGCCTCATGCCTTGACGAGTGAATTTTCCAAGCTTAAAGTAGTATTAGGATGAAATAGTAAGTCAAAAAAATCAATTATTTATGAGACTTAAATAAAAAAACAGTGAGGCATAAAATGGGCAAGGTTATAGGTATAGATTTAGGAACAACAAACAGCTGTGTGGCAGTATTGGAGAACAATCAGCCGGTAGTCATAACTAACAGCGAGGGTCAGAGAACAACTCCGTCTGTAGTGGCTTTTACAAAGAATGGAGAGCGACTGGTTGGAGAGGCTGCAAAGAGGCAGGCAGCAGTCAATGTGGACAGGACATTTTTCTCAATAAAGAGACAGATGGGAAGCGATTTCAGAGCAAAAGTGGACGGAAAGCTGTATTCAGCTCCTGAGATTTCTTCTATGATTCTCAGAAAGCTGAAAAAGGATGCAGAGGACTATATTGGTGAGGCAGTGACAGACGCCGTAATCACAGTTCCTGCATATTTTTCGGATGCGCAGAGGCAGGCAACTAAGGATGCAGGAAGGATTGCGGGGCTTAATGTGCTTCGAATCATAAATGAGCCAACCTCTGCGGCACTCGCATACGGACTGGACCACGGACAGCAGCAGAAAATTCTTGTCTACGACCTCGGAGGAGGAACCTTCGATGTGTCTGTTATCGAAATAGGGGACAATCTGATAGAGGTGCTTGCCACAGCCGGTGATAATCATCTGGGTGGAGATGATTTTGATGAGAGAATCACGAATTATCTTGTCACAGAGTTTTACAGACAGCAGAATGTGGATCTGAGAAAGGATAATACTGCTATGCAGCGTGTCAGGGAGGAGGCTGAGAAGGCAAAAAAGGTGCTTTCATCCTCATCCTCAACCACTATCAATCTGCCATTTATCACCACTGTAAAGGGACAGCCGGTCCACATGGAGATGAACCTCACAAGGGCTGAATTTAATGAGATAACAAAGGATCTGGTGGAGAGAACTGCTATTCCTGTCAATCAGGCACTTTCAGATGCGGGGATTTCCGCATCAGAGCTTGGAATGGTGCTGTTGGTAGGAGGCTCTACACGTGTGCCGGCTGTTGTTGAGGAGGTCAGAAGAATTACAGGAAAAGAGCCTTCACACAACCTGAATCCTGACGAGTGCGTGGCACTCGGTGCAGCAGTACAGGGTGGCAAGCTCGGTGGAGCAATTGTCGCAGGCAGCAGTGCGGCAGAGATTATACTGATGGATGTCACACCGCTTTCACTCGGAATTGAGACAGTTGGTGGTGTCTCAACCAAAATTATTGACAGAAATACAACTATTCCTACGAGATACAGCCAGATTTTTACAACTGCAGGAAGCTTCCAGACCTCTGTGGATATAAAGGTACTGCAGGGTGAGAGGCAGTTTGCAAGGGACAATAAGCTGATTGGAAACTTCAGGCTAAAGGGCATCAAGCCGGCTCCGGCAGGTGTGCCGCAGATAGAGGTGACGTTTGATATAGATGCAAACGGCATTGTGCAGGTTTCTGCAAAGGACCTGGGCACAGGAAAGCATCAGGAGATTACGATTACCGCAAGCTCAAATTTGTCTGATTCTGAGATTGAGCAGGCAATCCGCGAGGCACAGGAGTATGAGGCAACAGACGGACAAAGAAAGGCTTATATTGATGCAAGAAGTGAGGCTGATACGCTTGTGCGACAGGTGGAAAATGTCATGGCTGACAAGGAAAAAAGAAAGGCTATGGACAGCGCACAGAAAAAGAGTGTGAAATCGTCACTTTCATATGTGAAGAAGCTTATTTCAAGGACAAAGCCCGGAAATGTGAGCGAAGAGCAGGCTGCCGAGATAAAGCATGCGGCAGATGAACTGAGAAATGCGGCAGCGGGATTGATTTAATTATAGTAACTACTATTATTCATTTGGCTATTTACGAGAAGCGGATTTTCATATAAAATATGGGTAAGTGGTGAGTATTCATAACCACCCTGAATAGTTATAATGTTAATTTAAATCCGAGGAAATAGAAAATGAATGCGAACGATAAAACAGAAAAGGTACTAAGAGAAATTCATATCATGCTCTCAAAGGCGGAGCCGTATAAGCCGGAGCCGAGCAGGGTGATCATAAACAAGCAGCAAATGATAGATTTACTTGCTGAGCTGAATAAGTGTATATATGCAATACAGGATGAGTATGAGCTTACTGAACAGAGTCGCAATCACGCAGAGAGAGAGTTCAGAAAGAAGGGGGATCAGATAGTCTGGGATGCAAGCAGAAAGGCTGAGGATGTGTATGCAGCATCGGTTATCTATACGGATGAGGCGCTTTCAAGAGTGCGTGATATCATCAATGATACCAACGAGTCACTTGAAAAGCTGTGCAAGAATATGAAGGATAAGATTGCAGAGCAGGAGAAGATAGTTAAAACTAACCAGTATGAGCTCAAGGGACAGCTTCAGGATTTGTCCGATACGGAGAAGTATCTTAAGATTATCGATGACAGAAATAAGGAGATAGAACGTCAGAAAAATGCAGGTAAACCTGTAGAGGAGCGTACTATTGACAATGAAGAGAAGTCCATCTATGCAAACAGACAGACTGAAATCAAGGTAAATATGGATTATATCAGAAAACTGGGACTTGCTGAGGGCGAGGACCTGGGAGATGGTGTAGTGGGTGAAGTGAAGCTTGCAGACGATACACCTGATGCCGGATTAAATCATAGCAATGATAAGGATGAAGCCAAGGCTGCCGGCTCAAAATCGTCTGTTGATGAGGATTATAAGGCAATAAGCAGAAAAGCCGGCAATCCACCTGTTATCAACACAAAGGAAGGGAAGGAGCTCACAGACGGTATCCACAGAATGTGGCAGAGCATCACCGGAAATAAAGGGAAATGAAACACACCTATGTAATATAAAGCAGCAGTTCAAAACAGAACGGCTGCTTTTTGGCTTATATTTAAAAGTGGGTAATATTAAGCAGATTTTAAGAAAAACAAAGTGGATAATCTGATAAAATATAGCTGACTAACGGCAGGAGAAGGTTTCTGTTCAAAATTCATAGAAGGAGGATAATATGACAATATTAGTTTGTGATGACGACAAGGAAATAGTTGAGGCAATTGAGATTTACCTGATGCAGGAGGGCTACGACGTGGAGAAGGCTTACGACGGCATACAGGCGGTTGAAATTATGAAGAATAAAAAAATAGACCTCATGATAATAGATGTCATGATGCCAAAGCTCGACGGAATAAGAGCTACTCTGCAGATACGAAAGGAAAGCAGGGTGCCGATAATCATTTTATCGGCAAAGACAGAGGATGCTGACAAGATTTTAGGCCTCAATGTGGGGGCTGATGATTATGTCACAAAGCCTTTTAATCCGCTTGAGCTTGTGGCAAGGGTAAAGTCACAGCTTCGCAGATATACCACTCTGTCAAGCAATGATGCAGCCGGAGACAAGGTTTATGAAGCCGGAGGCCTTTTGGTAAATGATGATTTAAAAAAGGTGACTGTGGATGGTGAGGAGGTAAAGCTCACACCGATTGAATACAATATACTGCTTTTACTCCTTAAAAATAAGGGAAAGGTCTACTCAATAAACGAAATATATGAGAGCATATGGAACGAGGAGGCGATAGGCGCCGACAATACAGTTGCTGTGCACATCAGACATATCAGGGAAAAAATAGAGATAAATCCTAAGGAGCCACGCTATCTGAAGGTGGTCTGGGGAGTAGGCTATAAGATAGAGGACAACAAATGAAGCAGTATACGATAGGAAAAAAAGCAGCGGTCATAGTCTTACATCAGCTATGCATGATACTTATGGTAACAGGAGTGTTTGCCACAGGCTATGCATTCAGGCACGATGCGCATGAAAATATTGATATATATACACTAATATCGCTGGCGGGCCTGGTAGGCAGCTTTGTGAGCCTGGCATATATGGCAAACGTGGCAGGCAGAAAATCAGAGGATGATTACACAATATACTATTTACCGATTGACAAGGTATACTCTGATGTGATGCTAGTGATATTTACACTGCTCATGGTATTTATGGGAAAAGTGATTTCAGGCGTAAAAAACCAGCATTTTGACTATGCATCACTCATTATGACGGCCGGCACATTTACTTTTTTGTTTGATCTGGCTTTTATTATTTTATACCAGAGCATTGTAAGGAAGATAAAAGGCAATATACTTTACACACACAGCCTGATGTACAAGGGCTATGAGCTTTTGAAAAGAGTTATTGAGAAAAAGGATATCCACACACAAAAAAATAAAGAGATAATGCGCATACAGGAGGCACTTGAAGCTATCTCGGAAGGAGCGCTTGACACTACACTTAATGTCAATGAGTTTCATGGGCAGCAGAAAAAGGTGGCGGAGGCTGTCAACCATATACGCCAGGGTCTTATGAGCTCGGTAAATGAGAGCCTTAAAAATGAAAAACTAAAGGCAGACTTAATAACAAACGTATCACACGATATAAAGACACCTCTGACTTCAATAGTCAACTATGTTGACCTACTTAAGAGGGAAAATCTGGAAAATGAAAATGCCAAATACTATATACATGTGCTGGAGGAAAAGTCACAGCGTTTAAAGCAGCTTACAGAGGATTTGGTAGAGACATCAAAGATTACCTCGGGAAATGTGAAGCTCAATATGCAAAAGCTTGATCTGGTTGAGCTTTTATACCAGACCGGAGGTGAATTCAATGAGCGCTTTGAGTCGAGAAATCTGACAATAGTAACAAAAATTCCATCAGAACAGATATTTATATATGCGGATGGGCGTCAGCTTTACCGCTCTATTGAAAATCTGTATACTAATGCCGCGAAATATGCACTGGAAAATACAAGAGTGTATGTAGAACTTGAAAAGGCAGATAAAAAGGCAGTTTTTACAATAAAGAATGTGTCTAAGAACGAGCTTGACATAGTAAGCAACGGAAATGTAGACCTGACAGAGCGTTTTGTGAGGGGAGAGAGATCGAGAACCACTGAAGGAAGTGGACTTGGACTTTCGATTGCAAAGAATCTGACCCATTTGATGGGAGGAAAATTCGAAATTAAGGTAGATGGTGATTTATTTATTGCCACAATTACCTATAATATTATATAATAGTAAATAAAAGAATTTTGAAATACACATACGGAGGTAGAATAAGTGAAATTATATGAAAATGGTGCTTACCTTTTAAACGGTAAGGAAGTAATAATTGATGGACCGGAGGCTCAGGCAGCTGTCAAAAGCAAGACCGGCATGGACATCGATAAACAGACAGCTAAGCAGGAGACAATTGCTTACGGTATTTTAAAGGAGCACAATACATCCGGCAATATGGACAAGCTTCAGATTAAGTTTGATAAGCTTACATCGCATGATATTACATTTGTAGGTATCATCCAGACAGCACGAGCTTCAGGACTTGAGAAATTCCCTATCCCGTATGTACTTACAAACTGTCACAACAGCCTTTGTGCAGTTGGTGGAACAATCAATGAGGATGATCACATGTTTGGTCTCACATGTGCAAAGAAGTACGGTGGAATCTATGTACCACCTCATCAGGCAGTTATCCATCAGTTTGCACGAGAGATGCTTGCCGGCGGCGGAAAAATGATACTTGGTTCTGATTCACATACACGTTATGGTGCACTTGGTACTATGGCAGTCGGCGAGGGTGGACCTGAGCTTGTTAAGCAGCTTCTTGAACAGACATATGATATTGATATGCCTGAGGTAGTAGGCATTTACCTGACAGGAGAGCCAATCAAGGGCGTTGGACCACAGGATGTCGCACTTGCAATTATCGGAGAGGTATTCGGAAACGGATTTGTAAAGAACAAAGTTATGGAGTTTGTAGGACCGGGTGTGTCTAATCTGAGCGTTGACTTCCGTATAGGTGTCGATGTTATGACAACAGAGACTACATGTCTTTCTTCTATCTGGAGAACAGATGACCAGGTTAAGGAATTCTTTGAGATTCACGGTAGGGCTGAGGACCACAAGGAGCTTAATCCGGGTGAGGTGGCTTACTACGACAGATTTATTGAGATTGATTTAAGCCAGATCCGCCCAATGATAGCTATGCCATTCCACCCAAGCAATACCTATACTATCGATGAGCTCAATGCAAACCTCATGGATATTCTCGATGACTGTGAGAAGAGAGCGGAGGTAAGCTTTGACGGCAAGGTGAAGCTTGATTTAAAGAGTAAGGTAAGAGACGGAAAACTGTATGTAGACCAGGGAATCATCGCAGGCTGTGCAGGCGGTGGATTTGAGAATATCTGCGATGCGGCTGACATATTAAACGGACATTCAATCGGAGCAGACGAGTTTACACTGAGTGTTTACCCGGCATCTACTCCAATATACATGGAGCTTGTGAAAAACGGAGCTGTAGCAAAGCTTCTTGAGACAGGTGCAATCGTAAAGACTGCTTTCTGCGGACCTTGCTTTGGTGCAGGAGATACACCTGCCAACAACGCATTCTCTATCCGTCATTCAACAAGAAACTTCCCTAACAGAGAGGGTTCTAAGGTACAGAACGGACAGATCAGCTCAGTGGCACTCATGGATGCACGTTCAATCGCTGCAACAGCAGCAAACAAGGGCTTCCTTACATCAGCAGCGGATATTGATGTCAACTTTACAAAGCCAAAATATTTCTTTGACAAGACTATATATGAGAACCGTGTATTTGACAGCCATGGAGTGGCAGATCCTTCAGTTGAAATCCAGTTCGGACCAAACATCAAGGACTGGCCGGCAATGAGCGCGCTTCCTGAGAATATGCTCCTTAAGGTGGTTTCAGAGATTCATGATCCTGTTACTACAACAGATGAGCTCATTCCTTCAGGAGAGACATCTTCATATCGTTCAAACCCTCTTGGACTTGCAGAGTTCGCACTTTCAAGAAAGGATCCTGAGTATGTAGGCAGAGCAAAGGAAATCCAGAAGGCCCAGAAGGCTATAGAGAGTGGTGAGTGCGCAGGAAAGGCTGTTCCTGAGGTTGCTGAAATCATGGGAGTAGTAAAGAAAAAATTCCCTGAGGCAAGCCATGAGAATATGGGCTTCGGAAGCACAATTTTTGCTGTTAAGCCGGGTGACGGCTCAGCAAGAGAGCAGGCTGCTAGCTGCCAGAAGGTACTCGGAGGCTGGGCAAATATCGCAAACGAGTATGCCACAAAGAGATACCGTTCAAACCTTATCAACTGGGGAATGCTTCCATTCATCATCGATGAGGGAGAGCTTCCGTTCCACAACCTCGACTATATCTTCCTTCCGGGAATCAAGAAGGAAATCGAGGATGCAAAGACGGAGTTTGAGGCATATGTTGTCAAGGATGGTGAATTAAAGCCATTTACACTGAAGATGGGTGAGCTCACAGATGATGAAAGAGAGATAATATTAAAGGGATGTCTCATCAACTATAACCGTAAATAAGGAGAGTTTAATCCGATGGAAGAAACCGGAAAAGCTGGTAAAAAATCAAACATTGAGATAAATGCAGATAAGGGTGCGAAGCAGAATTCGCACCCGGGGCGTGAGGAATGGCCACATCTGATCAGAATAGGTGTCATGGTATTTGTCACGTTTGCAGTCAGTATACTGTTTTTCTTTGCACTGTACAGATTTGAGGGCTTTGCAGGCATATGGAGCAAGCTGCTTGCGGCAGCAATGCCTATTATAATGGGACTTGTGCTTGCATACCTGATGAATCCTGTCATGCTGTGGCTGGAAAGATGCTTTAAAAAGCTTCTTTCCAAAAAGATGAAAAGCGAAAGCAAGCTGCGAAAGGTTTCAAGAGCTCTTGCAATCACAGGCTCGGTTATTATTCTTGTAGCGATTATTTCGCTCCTCATTGCGGCTATTGTGCCTTCTGTCATAGCAAGTATATCAGGACTTATGAAGACACTGCCAAATGATGTTGCGGCATTCATCAACATGATAAAGAACGGCAATTTCGGGGACAGCAAAATTGCTGAGCTCGCGAGCACAGGTTTACAGAATGCAACCGACTACATTGAGGATTATGCCACAGAAAAGCTGATTCCTGAGGCACAGAAGTATGTTGCACAGATTACAACCGGTGTGATTTCGGTAGTCAGAGGCTTATTTAATTTTATTATCGGAATAATCGTGATGGTCTATGTGATGAGTATTCAGGAGACTCTCGCAGGACAGAGCAAAAAGATAATATATGCTGTCTGCAAGCCAAAGACAGGCAATATCATCATTGAGACGATCAGAAAGACAAATGAGATTTTTGGAGGCTTCATAAGCGGTAAGATTATAGATTCACTGATTATAGGTGTGATTGCATATTTCGGATGTCTGATTTTAAGGATTCCATCATCGGTGCTCGTTGCAGTGATTATCGGCGTCACAAATGTGATTCCGGTATTCGGACCGTTTATCGGTGCAATTCCATCGTTACTCATAGTAGTAATTCAGAGTCCGTGGCATGCGCTTTATCTTCTGATATTTATTGTCGTGCTGCAGCAGGTGGATGGCAATATAATAGGGCCTAAGATACTTGGCTCATCTACCGGTCTTTCGACCTTCTGGGTTATGTTTGCCATACTAATCGGCGGAGGAATGTTTGGTTTTCTTGGAATGTTACTTGGTGTTCCAACCTTTGCTGTGATATACTATATTGTGAAAAGAGTTGTTAATTATGCTCTCAGGAAAAAGAAGCTTCCTGAGGACACAAGGGATTATACAAAGACAACAGGCGTAGATACCAAAAATAATAAGCTTAAATACGAGTAGGTGAAATAAGTGGATAAATACGAATACAATCTCAAGCTGGATCAGATAAAAGCCCTAAGCGCCGAGGAGGGCTATATGAGCGCAGCAGAGATTGCGGATAGCATAAATTGGAACAAAATTAAAAATGTAAATACACTCGTTAAAATCGGCGAAATCTACGAGAAGGCCGAAAGATACCAGGATGCAAGGGACATACTTTTAATGGCCTATGACCGTTCACCAATCGGCAGGATGATTATATACAGACTGGCTGAGGTCGCCATCAAGATGGGTGATTATGATGCTGCTACAGAGTATTATGATGAGTTTGTTGAGATAGCGCCTCATGATGATATGAAGTATGTATTAAGATATGCCATCAAAAAAGGGCAGGGAGCTTCATTTGATGAGCTTATCGCTATTCTTGAAGAGTACAAGGATGAAGAATACACTGAGGAGTGGGCATACGAGCTTGCATATCTATACCACAAGGCCGGAAAAGCCGATAAGTGTATAGATGCCTGCGATGAGCTCATTCTGTGGTTCGGAGACGGACCATATGTGGAGCGTGCGCTGGAGCTTAAGATGCTTTATCAGCCACTTACCAAGGCTCAGGAGGAAAAGTACAGACGATTCAAGGCAGAGAAGGAAAAGCCGGCTAAGATAAAGGATGAGGCTGAGGTCACTGAGATAGGTGCCATGGAGATGGTAAAGGGCGGAGAGATAGTGCATGATGACGTAACTATTCCGCAGATTACTGTAAATCAGGAGAAGTTCAATACTGTAAATTTACAGCAGGAGATTGCCAAGGGTATGCAGCAGATCATGGATGCCAAGGGCAAGAATGAAGTTGCTGATACGATGGATACCATCAAAAAGATAGTTGAGGATATTCCTTATCTCAAGCTCGAAAAGGAGCAGGAAGAGTATGCACAGCAGCCGGAAGAGACAGAGCATATCGCTACAGATGAAGAGATAGATGGTTCACTTAAGTTGAATTTCAAGGAGCTTTTGGGTGAAGACGCTGACGGACAGATGTCTATGGTCATGAGTGAAAAGACTCAGCTTGAGCATCAGATTACAGGACAGATGTCTATACAGGATGTGCTTGAAGAATGGGAAAAGACCAGACATGCGGCTGAAATTGCACTTAAAGAGGCTGAGCAGCAGAAGCTTGAGTCAGCTAAGGCAAGAGCACTTCAGGAGGCAGGAGACATCATGGAGAGACTAAATGATGTCATTCCAAAGCTGGATGCAGGTGTCACTCCGAAGGAACTTCTTGAGGAGGAGTATTTGAAGGTCCCGGTTGATATTATAGAGCAGAAAGCTGCCGTGAAGGAGCCTGAAGAAGAGCAGAAACCGGATATGCAGGAGCTTTATGCAGAGGAGACCGTGGATGAAGTACAGGAGCCGCAGGAAGAACCGGAGGATACTATAGACGAAGCACCGGAGTCACAGGAAGAACCGGAAGAAGCTATAGACGAAGTGCAGGAGTCACAGGAAGAACCGGAAGAGGCTATAGACGAAGTGCAGGAGTCACAGGAAGAACCGGAAGAGGCTGCATATGAAGCCAAGGAACCGGTTGGAGAGCCGGAGGATATAATTATGGCAGAGGAGTCTGAGAAAGACGAGATACTCATGCAGCCGACTACCATGATGCCTGAAATAACAGATGATATGTTAAATGTCGATGATGATACATCAGATGATGAGACTTCACAGGAGAAAGAAAACGTTTCTGAGAAGAGAGATTTTGATCATGTGACATCATTTATCGAGCAGGAAATAGCCAAGATGACAGCAAAAAATCCGGGACTGGAGAAGAAGCTGGATATGGCTAAGACAAGAAAAATGCCGGATATTTCATTGCCGGAGGATTTAGACAGCGAAGAAGATGACTCGAAATTGAAAGAAACAAAACATATAAAAGAGCTTACAAGCGAACAGAAAGCTATATTTTCATATTTCATACCGGTAAAGGGTATGGAGGATCAGATCTGCAAGGCATATAATGCAGTGCTTGATCATTTCAACAGGAAAGAAAACGCATCCACAGGCAACCTCATTATACAGGGAGAGCAGGGTTGCGGAAAGACAATGCTTGCTACAAGCTTTATAAAGGTATTACAAAAAGATGGTGAACAGCTTACAGGAAAGATGGGCAAGATTGATGCTGCCGCACTCAATAAAAAGGATGTGCAGCAGGTAGTCAGAAAGATAACAGGAGGCTGTCTCATCATAGAAAGAGCCGGTGATATCGACCGCAGCATAGCTGCCCAGCTATCATTTTTGATGGAGCATGATATTACAGGAACACTCTATATACTTGAGGATACATCAAAGGGTATAAAGAAGGCTCTCTCAATGGATGAGGGCTTTGCATCCAAGTTCACGGAAAAGATATCGGTTCCTATTTTTACAAATGATGAACTCGTATTGTTTGCCAAATCGTACTCTGCAGAGCTTGGGTACAAGATAGATGAGATGGCTATTCTGGCATTGCATAACAGAATCAGCAATATTGAGAGGATAGACCAGGCTACCACTCTGACAGAGGTCAAGGATATAATTGACGAGGCCATAGACAGGGAGGCTCACAGCGGACTTAAGAAGGCTATAAGTATTCTGACAGCCAGGCGATATACAGATGATGACCGAATTGTACTCAAAGAGGATCATTTCAGGGAAAAATAAATACTTATGGGGGGTATATATATGTGTAATTTTACAGCAATGGATTGTTACCTGTTTGGTCAGGCAACACACTATGATATCTACAAGAAGATGGGTGCTCACTTAGCTGAGCGTAAAGGAAAAAAAGGAGTGTGCTTTGACGTCTGGGCGCCACATGCGAGGGAAGTATACGTGTTTGGTGAGTTTAACGACTGGAATGAGACCAGTCATGAGATGAAGCGTGTAGAGCCGGAAACCATGGGAGTGTATGAGCTTTTTGTACCGGGAGCGCAAAAGGGTCAGATGTATAAGTTTATTATAGTCACTGAACAGGGTGATAAGCTGTACAAGGCGGATCCATACGCAAACTACGCAGAGCTTCGTCCGGGAACAGCGTCAATCATCACAGATATCGAGCACTTCACATGGACTGACAAAGAGTGGATGGATAAGAGAGCAGCAAAGTCAGATGCTGATGTATATTCTTCACCTATGGCTATATATGAGTGCCATCCGGGCTCATGGATGAGACATCCGGGCAGGGATGATGAGGGCTTTTATACATACAGGGAGCTTGCAAAATCACTCATATCCTATGTAAAAACTATGGGATATACACATATTGAGCTTATGGGTATTTCAGAGTATCCGTTTGATGGCTCATGGGGATATCAGGTGACAGGCTACTATGCACCTACATCGAGGTATGGAGAGCCTGAGGATTTTGCATACTTTGTTGATCAGTGCCATAAAAATAATATCGGAGTAATCCTCGACTGGGTACCTGCACATTTCCCAAAGGATGCGCATGGACTTGCCAATTTCGATGGAACAGCCACATATGAGTATGCAGACCCAAGAAAGGGAGAGCATCCTGACTGGGGCACAAAGATATTTGACTACGGTAAGAATGAAGTAAAGAACTTCCTTATCGGAAGTGCATTGATGTGGATAGAAAATTACCACGTAGACGGACTCCGTGTGGATGCAGTTGCGTCAATGCTTTATCTTGACTATGGAAAGAACGACGGACAGTGGGTGCCAAACAAGTTTGGAGGAAATAAGAACCTCGAGGCAGTAGAGTTTTTCAAGCATATCAATACACTCATACTTGGAAGAAATCACGGAACTGTAATGATAGCCGAAGAGTCTACCGCATGGCCAAAGGTAACAGGCAAGGTAGAGGAAGACGGACTGAACTTCAGCTACAAATGGAACATGGGATGGATGCATGACTTCCTTGATTATATGAAGCTGGATCCATATTTCCGTAAAAATAACCACAACAAGATGACATTTGCGATGAGCTATAATGAGAGTGAGAAATATATTCTGGTACTGTCACATGATGAGGTGGTACATCTGAAGTGTTCTATGCTCAACAAAATGCCGGGCTTAGAAGGGGATAAATTCAAGAACCTCATGGCAGGATATGCATTTATGATGGGACACTGTGGAAAGAAGCTTCTTTTCATGGGACAGGAGTTTGCACAGAAGCAGGAGTGGAGTGAGGAAAGAGAACTCGACTGGTATCTGCTTGAGAATCCGGAGCATAAAAAGATCCAGAACTGGGTAAAGGAGCTGCTTCACCTCTATAGGAGAAACCGCTGTCTGTATGAGCTGGATTCAAGCTGGGAAGGCTTTGAATGGATAAATGCAAACGATGCAGACAGAAGCATCTTCAGCTTTATCAGAAAGAGTAAGGATGGCAAGAATAATATGCTCTTTGTCATCAATTTCACACCGGTAGAGAGACCTGATTACAGAGTCGGAGTGCCAAAGCACAAGACATATCAGCTCGTTTTAGATAGTGAGGATCCTAAGTTTACCGGCAAAACGGTACAAGCGCCTGTAAAGAAGGCTGCAAAGGGCAGAGGCAAGGCAGCAAAACAGTCATATAAGAAGCTGGACTATAAGGCAGTCAAATCAGAGTGTGACGGCAGACCATTTTCATTTGCTTATCCACTTGCGCCTTACGGAGTTGCTGTATTTAAATACTAATATACCTGTAAACAGCAGGGTAAAGGACCGCGCCAATTTAAGGCGCGGTCTTTATTTTTGCGTATTATATGTCGATATATAATAAAAAGATAACTATTCAGAACCACTGAGAACAAAAAAACTGATGCGTCATGCTTGCATGTAAGCAGCAGATTTTCTTGTTCTCAAGGTGGCTCTGAACAGTTGGATAAAAAATACGAGGTATGAATATCCACAAATAAAGGCTGCAGAGATGGTATATATGCAGGGTACGGAGCAGGAAATATGCAGATAGAGAATTTGATTAATAAAAGCACAGATACGAA
>ERZ1673704.912-NODE-912-length-15181-cov-8.238596_pt1 | contig 15181 bp, 12 predicted proteins | sample MGYA00580234_ERZ1673704 | MGnify/ENA primary metagenome ERZ1673704 (study PRJEB41218, sample SAMN15661757) | gut metagenome | host: Homo sapiens | place: Canada: London | collected 2015-08-20/2019-03-30 | study: EMG produced TPA metagenomics assembly of...
GTGACCTGCGCCTTGGTGGTCGGCACGGTATAGACGGTGCCGTCGGACGCGATGGGGGAGGCAGCGATGGAGAGTGTGTAGTCACCGGGTAGCAGTTTGATGCCACGGCCGTGCTCGTCAACATAGAGTGTTTCGCTCACGGAGGATCCGTCAGAATCCTGGCCACTCACTTGTACGGGAATCTTGGAGCCGGCGGAACAGTCGAGGCCCGCGGCATGCACGCCAATCTGCACCGACATCATCGTGTGGGCATTGGCGGCGACAGCGGCAGCCTGCTCTTGCTGATATCCGTTCCAGGCAGCATAGCCTGCACCGCCGGCGACGAGCGCGACGGCCACGACACCGGCGACCATCAGATTGCGGCGCTTGGGCGACATCTTGCGATGGCGGACCTCGGCTTCGTGTGCCGAGGGAACGGACGGCAGGGGAATATCGCCCATGGCGATGGTCTCATCCACGGCTGGTGCGGAACCCAGGCCAGGAAGCTCGCGAGTCAGCGAATCTTCGGCCGGTAAGCTGTCGAGCAAGACGGTTTCCTCGCCCGTGTCGGATTCGGGCTGGTCGTCGGCCTCGCTATCGTCCTCTTCGGCTTCGTCAGGAGCGTCTTTGGCGTCGCCGCCTTCGTCCTCAGTGTCTTCGTGCACCTCGTCTTGCGCGTCGACGACCGAATCGCTAAACGAGAGCTCGTCTAGCGCGATCCGGTCAAGGCTCTCCAGGGCTTCGGCACATGCTTCCGCATCCTGGGCCGCATCCTCGCGGCCATACGTCTCATCGCTCATATATCCCCCAATGCAATATCGGCTCAACACTGTACCCAAAAATGGAGCCATATAAAGCGCATACGAAATATAAGATCCGATTTAACCTGAGCGCATCGTTCGGCCGCATCCTCGCGGCAGCAAAAGGCCCCCGGAACGCGGACGAATCACATTCCGGGGGCTCTGCAATGCGTTGAGTTGCGCGGAGCCGGCTATGCTGCTTCACATTCAAGCGGCGTTTGCGCCGGGCATGTTACTCGGCGTGCGCGTAATCAACCTTGGCGCGGCGAGCGGTGGCCTTCTCCCAATCGCTGGTGCCCTCAAAGACATCCTGCTTGTAGGGATTGCGGCCGAGCTTCTTGGCGCGGTAGGCGATGTAGATGATCGCGGCGACGTTGGCGATCAGCGCAGCGATCGAGACCGCGGTAGCGGCGCCGGGGTCGAGCGTGGAGTGGGTCACAAAGATGGACTCCTCCTGGAAGTACGGGAACACCTGGGCAAACATGCACCAAATGGCCAGCGTAAAGGCGCGGTTCTGAATCCAGCCGCCCTTGTTCCAGATAAAGGCGGCGACGGTGGGCGCCAGCAGGAGCGCAAAGCCGCAGAACCAGGAGTGGGTGGGCAGGCAGTTGTAGGTGTAGCAGAAGTTCCAGATATCGTAGGCGATGATGTAGACCCAGGTCATGTCGGGCCACAACATGTCGGTCTTATCCTCGGAGGCGTAGACGCTCCACCAACCGGTCATGCAGAAGATGTTGATGAAGCCGGCGATGCCGTTGAACACGTTGTTCCAGCCGGCCAGCTGCGTGGCGCCCTCGGAGGTGACCCAGGTGGACTGGCCCAGGACAAAGTAGTGATAGGCGCTCTCAAAGTCGGACACGACGGCGATCATGATGTTGATGGCGACGATCACAAACGGCCACGCGCGGAACCAGTGCGCCTTGCCGATCTTGCCCCACTGATACTTAATGGCGATGAAGCCCCAGCAACCGGCCAGCGCCGCGTAGACCTTGGCGTAGTGGAACCAGCTGTTCTGGTACACATGGGTGGGGTTGGTGAGCGCCCATTCGGCGCCCTGCGAAACGCCGATGGCGATGGCGACGCAGTAGATGGTCATGGCCAGCGGAGCCACGCCAAAGATGATGGCCGCGCCGAGTTTGGTGCGGCGGCCGACCTCGTTGAGCACGATCAGGCCGATAAAGACCATGGCCCAGCCGACCCAGTGGATAAGGGTATTGCTACCCCAGACATCGAACAGCATGCTGCTCTCCTTTCACAAGCCCGCGGCCCCTCTTCCGAGCGCGGGCAGTTTGGCCAAATGTCGTCAGTTCTGGGGCTTGCGCTCCGGATACTTGGCGGTATAGCCCTCGATATGGAGCGTCGAGGCGATGATTTCCTTGACCGTCTCGTCGGGCACATCGGGGTGCGTGCGGATATACATCAACAACCCCATGATGAGGGTGTAGAACGTCTCGTAGACATGGTCGATGCGCAGCTCATGATGGGCGACAAAATCCACCACGGTGGTGTCGCAGATATATTGCGCCACGCGCTGGACCACGTTGTGCAGAAAGCCGCCGTAGAGCGCGCCGCTGCTCGAGGTGAGCGTACTCGGCAGCTCGTGGCCGCTGGCGACCAGGCGCTTGAAGAGTGGGGCGACGGTGTCGAGCGCGCCCTCGATATCACCGACGATGCGGCTGGCATTCCACTGCTCGAGCTCGGAGATAAAACCGTCGATTGCCTCGTCCATGACGGCGGTGACGGCGGCGTCCATATCGGCAAAGTAGTGGTAGAACAGTGAGCGCGTGCAGCCGGCCCGTTTGGTCACGGCCGATACCGAAAGATGGGATACGCCCAGCTCGGAGCTCACGTCGCGCACGGCGGCGAGAATCTCGCGACGGCGCTCGTCGCCCGTCAGGCGCTTTGCCGCGCTGTCGGGTGCGGGGACGGTGTCGGCAACAGAGATATTCGCCGTGTTATCGCCCATGCGTTTGCCGCCTTTCATCCTCTTTTGCCTGACCGTTCGCCTAACAGTCTTGAATATTGTTGACGGTTCGTCAATACTATTTTTGACACAATGTCAACAATGGCGGGTGAACGGCATGGGGGCATGCCCGGCCTGCAAAAAAAGAGGGGTGCCGCGGCCTCGCCGGGCTGTGGCAAGAGAAGGGACAACCATGATTCTCAACGGACCGGGAATTAGCTACACCGAGCCCGATATCGGTTCGGAGTTCGTGCCGCCGCTGCCGGAGCATCCGCGCGAGGCCATCGTCAAACTGTGCGAGCACTGCACCAACCGCCTGCTGCATCGCGATGAGCTGCTGGGCTACGAGTACTGGTCGTTTGCCGAGGCCGCAACCGACGAGCAGGCCGAAGTGCTCTGCAAGATGAAGATGCGCCGTCCCTATACGCTGCCCGAGATGGTCAAGCTCGCCGGCATGCCCGAAGCCGATATCGAGAAGATGCTCGACGACATGAGCTACACGGGTCTGCTCGAGTACAACTGGGAAAACCCCGAGCGCGCCAAGCAGTGGGTGCTGCCCATGCTGGTGCCGGGTTCCGCCGAGTTCCTCAACATGCGCGTGAGCCAGCTCGAGGAGCATCCGGTCTATGCCAAGTTCTTTGAACAGGCGTCCAAGGGCCCGCTGTCCCGTGCTACGCCGATGGTGCCGCCCGGAGGCGCCGGTATCGGCATGCACGTCATTCCGGTCGAGAAGGCCATTGACGCCACGAGCACCTCGGTGCCTATTGAGCATATCGAGCACTGGCTCGACAAATACGAGGGTAAGAATGCCGCCAGCACCTGCAGCTGCCGCGCGAGCCGTCGCGTGATGGGTGAGGGCTGCGCCGACGACCCGGCCGATTGGTGCATCGCCGTGGGCGATATGGCCGACTACGTGGTCGAGACCGACCGTGGCCACTATGTGACGCGCGAGGAGGTCTACGACATTTTGCGCCAGGCCGAGGACAACGGCTTTGTGCACCAGATCACCAACATCGACGGCGAGAACAAGATCTTCGCCATCTGCAACTGCAACGTCAACGTGTGCTACGCCCTGCGCACCTCGCAGCTGTTCAACACGCCCAATCTGTCGCGCTCGGCCTATGTCGCCAAAGTCGAGAAGGACAAGTGCGTGGCCTGCGGTCGCTGCGTTGAGGTGTGTCCGGCCGGCGCCGCCAAGCTGGGCCAGAAGCTCTGCAGCAAAAAGGCGGGTGGACAGGTGCCCGAGTATCCGCGCCAGGAGCTGCCCGATGCCACCAAGTGGGACCACACCAAGTGGTCGCCCAACTACCGCAACGACAACCGCATCGAGACGCATGAGTCCGGCACCGCTCCCTGCAAGACGGCCTGCCCCGCGCACGTTGCCGTTCAGGGCTATTTGAAGCTCGCGGCTCAGGGTCGCTATGACGAGGCACTGGCGCTCATCAAGCGCGAGAACCCGCTGCCCGCTATCTGCGGCCGTGTGTGCAACCGCCGCTGTGAGGATGCTTGCACCCGCGGTCGTGTGGACGCCGCCGTGGCTATCGACGAAGTCAAGAAGTTCATCGCCCAGCGCGATCTGGATGCCGCGACCCGCTATGTCCCACCTGTGGTGACCCCGACGCGTGCCGGCGGCTTCGACCAGAAGATCGCTATCATCGGTGCCGGTCCGGCTGGCCTGTCCTGCGCTTTCTACCTGGCCGAGAAGGGCTACAAGCCCGTCGTGTTCGAGAAAAACGAGCGCCCGGGCGGCATGCTCACCTATGGCATTCCTAGCTTTAAGCTGCAGAAGGACGTTATCGAGGCCGAGGTCGAGGTCATTCGTCTGATGGGTGCCGAGTTCCGCTATGGCGTGGAGGTCGGTCGTGATGTGACGCTCGACGAGCTGCGCGCGCAGGGCTTTAAGGCCTTCTACGTTGCCATTGGCTGCCAGGGCGGCCGCCTCACCGGTATTCCGGGCGAGGACGCCGAGGATGTGACGGTGGCTGTCGACTTTTTGCGCGAGGTCAACAGTGGCAAGATCGACGCGCTGCCCGGCCGCACCATCGTGGTGGGCGGCGGTAACGTGGCTATCGATGTCGCACGCAACGCCTGCCGTCTGGGCTCCGAGCACGTTGAGATGTTCTGCCTGGAGAGCGAGGCCCAGATGCCCGCCAGCGAGGAAGAGCGTCGCGAGGCCATCGAGGACGGCGCGCATATCAGCTGCGGTTGGGGCCCCAAGGAGGTCCACCTGGACGAGGCCGGTCGCGTATGTGGCATCACCTTTAAGCGTTGCACGCGCGTCTTTGACGACGAGGGCCGTTTTGCGCCCGAGTACGACGAGAACGACCTGCGTCGTGTTGACGCCGATCGTGTCGTCATGTCGATTGGCCAGTCCATTGTGTGGGGCGACCTGCTGGCTGGCTCCAAGGTGGAGCTCGGCCGCGGCCAGGGTGCCCTTGCCGATCCGCAGACCTATCAGACCGCTGAGCCCGACATCTTTGTGGGCGGCGACGTCTACACTGGCCCCAGCTTTGCCATCGATGCCATTGCCGCCGGTCACGAGGCCGCGGTGTCCATCCATCGCTTTGTGCAGCCGGGCTCTACGCTCACCATCGGCCGCAACCAGCGTCGCTACACTGCGCTCGACCGCGACGATGTCGTGATCGAGAGCTACGACAACGCGAGCCGCGAGGTTGCCCACGTGGACCGCGAGCGCGAGAAGGCCGCGCCGTTTAGCGAGTACGTCGAGACCTTTACCGAGGAACAGGTGCGCGCCGAGACCGCCCGCTGCCTGGGCTGCGGCGCCTCGATCGTCGACCCCAACAAGTGCATCGGCTGCGGCCTGTGCACCACCAAGTGCGCGTTCGATGCCATCCACCTGGATCGCGATCGCCCCGAGTGCTCCACGATGGTCAAATACGAGCAAAAGCTCCCCAGCCTGGGCAAGTACGCACTCAAGCGCGCCATCAAGATTAAATTTGGTAGGAAGTAAGAAACGCAACAAGTAGGAGAACGGCGCAGAGAGCGGTTGGACAGCGAGCGAGTCCCAGGCGTGGCGAGGTGCCTTGAAAGAGGAGGGCATAGGGCTTTTGCCCATGCCCGACGATTGAAAGGCAGATCGTCCGTCTGGGGCTCGCGCAGCGTCAAGCCGACCGCCGTTCGTTAGAACGGCGGAAGGAATCAAAAGTGCACGAGCTCGGAATTGTCTATCACATTATTCGCGATGTCGAGAATGTGGCGCGCGCCAATGGCGTGCGTCGCGTTTCGAGCGTGACGTTGCTGCTGGGCGAGGTCTCGGGCGTCGTTCCCGACTTGCTGCTCGACGCTTGGCGCTGGGCGGCGGATAAAAAGCCTATCACGCAGGGCGCGGAGCTTATCGTGGAGCCCGTCGAGGCCGTGACGCATTGCGAGGCGTGCGGCCGCGACTACGCGACGGTCGAGCACGGCAAGACCTGCCCCCATTGCGGCAGCGGCGAGACATACCTGTTGCAGGGCCAGGAGGTCATGATCAAGCAGATCGAGACCCCCGACGAGGACCCGGCAGACGCTGCTCCTGGCGACCTCTCCGACGCCCCCGATGCCGTCGACGCCGCCAACCCCCTCCACATCGCCTAACTTAGACATTGGGGACGTTCTTAAACGACCAGTCGAAAAAGAACGTCCTCAATGACTAGCCATTTAGGAACGTCCCCAACGACTACTTTGCTAGAGCATATTTCTTACCATTAGTCAAGCACCATCTGTTTAAACGAAATAGCCTCAACCCGAGCACATTTGTGTCTGTTTAAAACCGGCAATAAGGAACAGCGTGCTCAATTCGGTCATGTACATAGATCAGTTATCAATCCTCAGCAGTAAATCAGCCAAAATGCTGGAATGTAATCAGGTTGTAATAAATCAAGACGTTTAAACAAATAATGCTACCTTTTGCAGTTTTTCATATAATTCTGCTGTATTTGCAGCTATACTCTTTTTTGTCGTGTAGGAATTACGTAGACAAAAAGGAGGTTATGTGATGGTAAGTATTGTTCTTGCTAGCCATGGTGACTTGGCGGCTGGAATCAAGCAGACGGGCTCGATGGTCTTTGGCGATCAGCCGTCTGTAGCCGTGGTCTCGCTCGAGCCGAGCATGGGCCCCGACGACTTCCGCGCCAAGGTCGAGGAGGCAATCGCTTCCTTCGAGGACCAGGAGCAGGTGCTCTTCCTCGTTGATCTGTGGGGCGGCACGCCCTTCAACCAGATCAGCGGTCTCATCGAGGGCCATGATTCCTGGGCTATCGTCACCGGTGTCAACCTGCCTATGCTCATCGAGGCATATTCGCAGCGCTTTGACGCAAAGAACACTGCACATGCGATCGCAAAACATCTCGTGACTGAGGCTAAGGCCGGCGTGCGCGTCAAGCCCGAGTCTCTGGAGCCCGAGGAGAAGAAGCCGGCTGCGGCCGCTGCTGCTCCTGCAGGCGCCATCCCTCCGGGAACGGTCATCGGCGACGGGCACATTAAGATCGCCCACGTCCGTATCGACACCCGTCTGCTTCATGGTCAGGTGGCCACCACGTGGACCAAGCAGATCAACCCCAACCGCATCATCGTGGTTTCCGACGGCGTTGCTCACGACGAGCTCCGCAAGACCATGATCGAGCAGGCTGCCCCTCCGGGAGTCCATGCCAACGTCGTGCCCATCAAGAAGATGGCCGAGGTCGTCAAGGACACGCGCTTTGGTGACACCAAGGCCATGCTGCTCTTTGAGAACCCGCAGGATCTGCTCAAGGCCATCGAGGCCGGCGTCGACATCAAGGAAGTCAACATCGGTTCCATGGCCCACTCCAAGGGCAAGGTCGTCGTTACCAACGCCGTCGCTATGGGCGATGACGACGTCAAGACCCTCGAGGCCCTCAAGGCCAAGGGCGTCAAGTTCGAGGTCCGCAAGGTTCCTTCGGATTCCTCCGAGGATCTCGACGCCATGTTGAAGAAAGCTAAGGCCGAACTGGCCGCTCAAGCATAGTAAAGGAGGGTCCGATACATGTCCGCGCTTACTATTCTTCTAATCGCGATTATCGCGCTGCTTGCCGGTATGGAAGGCATTCTGGATCAGTTCCAGTTCCATCAGCCGCTCGTTGCGTGCACGCTTATCGGTCTCGTAACCGGTCACCTTCAGGAGGGCATCCTCCTGGGCGGCTCGCTTCAGATGATGGCTCTTGGTTGGGCTAACGTCGGCGCCGCTGTTGCGCCTGACGCCGCTCTGGCATCGGTCGCTTCTTCGATCATCATGGTGCTCGCCCTCAACGGCGGCGCTACCGATCCGTCGAAGGCCGTTACCGCCGCCATCGCCGTCGCCGTCCCGCTGTCGGTCGCCGGCCTGTTCCTGACCATGATCTGCCGTACCCTGGCTACCGCTATTGCTCACGCCATGGACGGTTGTGCCGAGAAGGGCGATTTCGCCGGCATCGAGCGCTGGCAGTACATTGCCATCCTTATGCAGGGCCTTCGTATCGCCATCCCGGCAGTACTTCTGTGCATCATCCCGGCCGAGGCCGTTACCAACGCGCTCAACGCTATGCCCGACTGGCTGTCCGGCGGCATGGCTGTCGGCGGCGGCATGGTCGCTTCCGTCGGTTACGCCATGGTCATCAACATGATGGCCACCAAGGAGACCTGGCCGTTCTTCATCCTCGGCTTTGTCCTTGCTGCCATCCCTCAGCTCACGCTGATCGCCCTTGGCCTCATCGGCATCTCCCTTGCCCTCATCTACCTTGGCCTTAAGGATCTGGCCAAGCAGGGTGGCGGCATGGGCGGCGGCTCCGGTGACCCGCTCGGCGACATTCTGAACGATTACGAGTAGGAGGGGAGTGATACATATGGCAGAGAACAAGATTCAGCTCACCAAGGCTGACCGCAAGAAGGTTTGCTTCCGTCATCAGTTCCTTCAGGGCTCGTGGAACTACGAGCGTATGCAGAACGGCGGCTGGTGCTTCGCAATGATCCCTGCGATCAAGAAGCTCTACACCAGCAAGGATGACCAGATCGCCGCTCTTAAGCGCCACCTGGAGTTCTATAACACCCACCCCTATGTTTCCGCCCCCGTCATTGGCGTTACCCTCGCTCTCGAGGAGGAGCGCGCCAACGGTGCCCCGATTGACGACGTCGCCATTCAGGGCGTCAAGGTCGGTATGATGGGCCCGCTCGCCGGCGTCGGCGACCCCGCCTTCTGGTTCACCCTTCGCCCGATTCTGGGCGCTCTGGGCGCTTCCCTGGCCCTGTCCGGCAGCATCGCCGGTCCGCTGCTGTTCTTCTTCGCGTGGAACATCATCCGTTACGCCTTCCTGTGGTACACGCAGGAGTTTGGCTACAAGGTCGGCTCCTCCATCGCCAAGGACCTCTCCGGCGGTCTGATGGGCAAGGTCACCGAGGGTGCTTCCATCCTGGGTATGTTCATCATCGGCGCCCTGGTCGAGCGCTGGGTGTCCATCTCCTTCACCCCGGTCGTCTCCAAGGTCACGCAGTCTGCTGGCGCCTTTATCGACTGGGCTAACCTGCCCTCCGGTTCTGAGGGTGTCAAGGAAGCACTGACGATGTATAACTCCATCGGTGCTAACGCCCTTGATCAGGTGAAGGTCACCACGCTTCAGGCCAACCTCGATCAGCTCATCCCCGGCCTTGCCGCCGTGTGCCTGACCCTGCTGGTCTGCAAGCTCCTCAAGAAGAAGGTCAGCCCGATCGTTATCATCCTGGCTCTCTTCGCCGTGGGCATCATCGGTCGCGTCTGCGGCTTCATGTAAGCTCGCTTCGGCTTAAGACCGAGAGTAGCTAGCAAGGGCTTTTGAGCCATTGAAACGGACCGCACCCGGTGGGTACACTGGATGCGGTCCGATTGTTTTTATTGGAGGGCGAGGCGCGAATGGCGCAATCTCAGAACAGCACGGTCGATCTGGCGACGCCGGCAACCTGCCTGATGGGGCTTACCAGTCACGGCAACGTAATGGTGGGCAATAAGGCGTTTGAGTACTATAACGAGCGCAATCCCGAGGATTATATTCAAATCCCGTGGGACGAGGTCGACTATATTGCCGCCGAGGTTTTGCGCGGCACCAAGAAGATCACGCGTTTTGCCATCTTCACCAAGGACAACGGTCACTTTACGTTTTCGACGCGCGACGACAAAGAGACGCTGCGCGCGGTTCGCAAGTACGTTGACGAGGACAAACTCGTGCGCTCGCCCGATTTTATCGATGTAACCGCCAAGGGTGCCAAGAGCATCCCTACCGTCATCAAGAGCCTCTTCCACAAGGACAACTAGTCTTCCATCAGTTGCGGTGAAATAGTTCCTAAATCCGGCCTATAAGCCCCCAATCAGGAACTATTCCACCGCAACTTCGAAGAGTGGCTATGCGCTGCATGGCAGCGGCGCAAATCTGCTACACTAGTACAACATGCCTCCGTAGCTCAGGGGATAGAGCACCGCTCTCCTAAAGCGGGTGTCGACGGTTCGAATCCGCCCGGGGGCACCAGAGATTGATCGAGCCCGGTACCGCCACGGTGCCGGGCTCTTCTGATTGAGTGCCAGATTCGAGCCGTCGGCACCCGCGTCACCAATGGACTCTAGCGGAACGCTTTGCGTACGCGCTGCCCCTCGATGCCATAGCGCGCGAGAACGCGGAGGTGTCCGGCGAGCGCGATGCCGACGGACGTCTCAAACGGCGTGTCGGCGGCATCGAATGATGTCGCGATGATGCGGAGCGCGGGTGCCCCCTTGTCCGCGCCGAGCAACCGCGCCTCCCTTGCGTCGAGGGCAACGGCCTCGATCGTCTCGTCGGTTCGGGCGGTGAATATGCCCGATGATTCCGCAACGTACTCGTAGAGCGAGCGCTCGAAGTCGCGCCGGCCCAGGTCGGGCACGAGTTTGAGCGGCACGTAGGCCACCTCGTGGAGGATGGGTTTTCCGTTCGAGAGGCGCAGGCGGTTCACCTCCCAAACAGGTGCTTCCGGATCTAGGCCCAGGCGCTGCGCCACGGCATCGTCCGCGGGAATCTCCCGTATCCGGAGGAGCCGGTTGCCCGCCTCCGCCCCCGATAGCTCGATACTGACCGAGGTGCTGACCTGCTCGTAGGCGGTATCGAGCCCGCTTGCGGTGCTCGACGGCGCCACGAAGGCCCCACGCCCTGCCCGTCTGGTCACGTATCCCTCGTCGACGAGGTCCTTGAAGCACCGGCGTACCGTGGCTCGGGAGAGGCCGAGTGCGCGGCAGAGCTTCTGCTCGGTGGGGAGCGGGTCCGATTCATGGAGCGCCCCCGTTGCGATGATCTGCAGGATGCGGTGCTTGAGCTGACGGTAGAGCGGCACGTTCGAGGTGTCGTCAAGCGGTTCTCGCGAAAGCGCCGAGAGCACGTCCATCTGAGGTCTCCGTCCATTTGTACGGTTATATGTCTGTAGCGTAACGTACATAGAAACAAATATGCCTGAGTCAAAGTGACGGGCGTCGTTCGCCCCTATGCTGCAAGTCAGTGGCGTAGGAGCGCGAGAAGGGCTGAGGCGGACGCGCGGGGCGGCGCGACTGCCTCGCTTCTGGAAAGGTGAACATGGAATGAGGCGCAGATATATCTTCTTCGACATCGATGGAACGCTTGCCGTGGGAACGCCGGGGCGCCAATACGTGCCGGATTCCGCGCGAAGGGCCGTGCGGATGCTCGAGGACGCGGGACACTTCGTGGCTATCGCCACCGGTCGCGCCCATGCGATGGCGGTAGATACCATGCGGGAGCTCGGTTTTAGGAACATGGTGAGCGATGGCGGGTACGGCATCACCATCGATGGCAAGTTTCTCGGCGCGGAGCCGCTGCCTCGCGAGGAGGTCATTGCGCTCATAGACGAGTGCCAGGAAAAGGGTTTCATCTGGGGCATCCAGGCGGACGACTCGGACACCCGTTTGGTGCCGGACGAGCGCTTTATGGCGGCGACTACGCCGACGTGGTGGTCTTTGGCGACGAGAAGAACGACTACTCCATGTTCCTGCCCGAGTGGACGAGCGTTGCCATGGGAAACGCCATTCCGGGGCTGAAGGAGCGGGCGTCCTATGTGACAGCCGATGCCGCGGACGACGGCATCTACAAGGCCTGCGAGCATCTGGGGCTTTTGTAGGACGTGGAGCCTGCGCGCATCGCCAAGACGCTTTCGTTCATGGTGGGGGAGACATCGACACTCGTGGTGTTCACGGGCGATGCGCGAGCTGACAACAAGCGCTTTTACGGACGAGACCGTGGTAAGCCCTACTAACTGTTTGTGGTGCATTTCGCCGCTTCACTTTCTGCAAGAAAATTAGAATTTTGCAACAAATCGGCGTTTTCAAATTCGAATTTTGCAACAAATCGGCGTTTTCAAATCGGAATTTTGCACGTATACTGTGGGCTGCCATCATGTTTCTGCAGTATAGGGGGCATACATGCTGCGCCGTAAAATGCACGATCGCTTGCTTGAGTGGAAGAGCACCAAGGGTTCCCAGGGTCTGCTTGTCACGGGTGCCCGTCAGGTTGGCAAAACAAGCAGTATCGAGCAATTTGTCCACGAGCAGTACGAGTCGATGATCAAAATCGACTTCGTCGAGCAGCCTCAGGCTGCCGAGATCATCTCCGGTGCCAAGAACCTCGACGACCTCATCGTGCGCATCACCGCCCTGGCAGCCAATCCTCTGGCGAGCGGGAAGACGCTCCTGTTCTTCGACGAGGTCCAGAAGTGCGGCGACGCTGTCACATGGATGCGGTATCTGGCTCAAGATGACCGCTTTGATGTGGTCTACTCAGGGTCTCTACTGGGCGTCGAGGCATTCGACTATCGCTCCCTCCCTGTGGGCACGCTCGATGTCGTCGAGATGTTTCCCCTAGACTTCCAAGAGTTCTGTTGGGCCAATGGCGTCGACGACTCCCTGTGGGATATCGTTGCAGGTTGCCGTACCCAGCTCGAGCCCGTTCCCGATTTCATCCACGACAAGTTCTACGACCTCTTCCTGCGCTACGTGCTCGTCGGCGGCATGCCCGAGGCAGTGCAGATCTATGTGAGCACTGGCGACACGCAGGCCATGAGGGCCCGTCAGCGCTCGATTGTTCAGAACTATCGAGCCGATATCGCGCGTTACGTTGCGGATCCAGTGCACGCCGAGCGCATCAAGACTATCTACGGTGCGATTCCCGCTCAGCTTAACAAAGAGAACAAGAGGTTCGTTGTCGCGGGAATCGACAAGTCGTTACGCTTTTCCAAGATGCAGGTCGATTTCGACTGGCTCGTCCATGCTGGCGTAGCCATTAGGGTAAACAGGGCGACCGAGGCCGTGTATCCTCTCGGCCTAAGCAAACAGACCAGCTATTTCAAGCTGTACATGAACGATACGGGACTGCTTTTCTCCTGCTTCTCCAATGCCGATGTCCTGTCGGTCATCGCGCACAAAGACCTTGTCAACTTTGGGCAGGCGTTCGAGAACGTCGTTGCGCAGGAACTTCGCGCTCATGGTCGAGATGCGCTCTACTACTACAACTCAAAGGGAGAGGGCGAGGTAGACTTCCTCCTCGAATCTCCGACGACGGTCGACGTGGTTCCTCTCGAGGTCAAATCAGGGAAGAACTCCAAGTCTCATGCCGCTCTCGACCACCTCATGCGGGTGAAGAACTACAAGCTCGACCAGGCCATCGTACTGCATCCGTCCAACGTCGAGAAGGCCGGGCAGGTCACGTATCTGCCCATCTACATGGTCGCATTGCTGTAATTCGCTCATACACCTCGTTTGAGGCACGTTTTACTCCAAATTTCCGGCAACAAGAGAGCCCCTACATGTTCGCAGCCACCTACGAGATGACGAGGCTCACCGGCGTCTTCTGTGTCACAATTGCCTCGAACATCACTCGCGTCGTCAAACAGACCGGAGCCCCGCCATGAGCGAAACCAACGCCTTTGTAAACGACAACTCCCGCGTGATCGACGCGTGGGTGGCCGACGGCTGGACGTGGGGCACGCCCATCTCCCACGAGGCTTACGAGCGCGCCATCGCGGGCGAGCTCGAGCTGGTGCTCACCCCCAACAAGGTCGTGCCGCGCAGTTGGTACCCCGAGTCGCTCGCCGGGCTCGACGTGCTCTGTCTCGCATCCGGCGGCGGGCAGCAGGGACCCGTGTTCCAGGCGCACGGCGCACGTGTGACGGTGCTCGACAACTCCGCCGCCCAGCTCAAAGCCGAGCGCGTGGTGGCCGAGCGCGAGGGTTACAATATCGCGCTCGTGAAGGCGGACATGACGCAGACACTCCCGTTTGCGGACGCTTCGTTTGACCTGGTGTTTCATCCGGTTTCCAACTGCTACATCGAGGATGTCTACCACGTGTGGCGCGAGGTTGCGCGCGTGCTACGCCCCGGCGGCCGGTTGCTGGCGGGTTTCGACACGTGCATCAACTACCTTGCGGACGATGCCGAGGAGCGCATCGTCAACCGCATGCCGTTCAACCCGTTCCGCAACGCCGACCAGCGCGAGGGCTGGGACGTGGACGAGTGGGGCTGGCAGTTCTCGCACACGCTCGAGGAGCAGATTGCGGGTCAGCTGCGCGCCGGATTGCGCCTGGTAGACCTTTACGACGATACCCACAGCGAGGGGCGCCTTGCGGAGCTCAACATCCCCGCCTTCTGCGCGACGCTGGCCGTGCTCGAGGGCTAGGGGCGGCATGGACTTGAAGGAGCAGCTGCTTGCTGCGGACTTGGCCCGCGACCTGGCAGTATGCGGACGCGCGCATCGCCAAGACGCTTTCGTTCATGGCGGGGGAGACTCCGACGCTCGTGGTGTTCGCGGGCGATGCGCGAGCTGACACAGAGATTGATCGAGCCCGGTACCGCCACGGTGCCGGGCTCTTCTGGTATTGAGTGCCGGATTCGAACCGTCGACACCCGCGTCACCAATTTCCCCGCGGGGGGAGTTTTCGAAACCGCCCGGGGGCACCAGGGAATATGACGGCGTCGCGGGAGCGGCGCCGTTTCTGGTTTGTGGGGGGGGCGCCGGCGGATTCGGGCCGTCGACACCCGCGTCACCAATTGGGGGTAGGTCAGAGTAGCCGGAAAACCTGTGAGTCGATGACCTGCGGTTTCTTTTCGCCCCGTCAGCCCCGTACCCGAGGAGCCGCCTCGAAACCGCAGCAAACAGCCGAGTTTTGGAAACCGATCCCCCTAGAGTGCATGGTCGTATCGCCATTGGTCATTTCGCGTCATTCGAATCGGCGTTAGGGATCAAGTGCTTTTCCTCATGCAAGCTTCTTCCATCTTGCGTCGCCGTCAACCGTGAACGGTCAGTATTCACCGATAAACGGCAAATACGTTCAGATAAGACCAAGTAATTTCAAAAATGGTCAAACTTGGTTAACGTTAAAAACACAAGGTAGATGGCTTGATACGGTGAAAAACTCTGACACAATGAGAAAAAGAATGAAAAATACTGATTGA
>ERZ1673704.935-NODE-935-length-14727-cov-8.894493_pt1 | contig 14727 bp, 9 predicted proteins | sample MGYA00580234_ERZ1673704 | MGnify/ENA primary metagenome ERZ1673704 (study PRJEB41218, sample SAMN15661757) | gut metagenome | host: Homo sapiens | place: Canada: London | collected 2015-08-20/2019-03-30 | study: EMG produced TPA metagenomics assembly of PRJNA649273...
TATCCTGTCGCAGACCTGCAAGGACTGGGAGCTATATATACACGATGATGGCTCTGCAGACAACACGATAGCTGCTGTAGAAAGCTATGTGGAAAAATACCCGGATAAGATACATCTGATAGATGGTAAATCAACCGGCGGCGCAAAGTACAACTTTTTCTATATGTTTGGTCAGGTGGAAGCACCATACTATATGACCTGTGATCAGGACGATGTATGGCTGGATAAAAAGATAGAGCTGACATATGATAAGATGCTTACTATTGAGAACAAAGCAGATGTTCCGTGCCTGGTATACACGGAGCTTCGCGTGGTAGATAGCGAGCTGAATACAATAGCGGACACGATGAGCAAATACCAGAGTCTTGACTGTCATAAGCGTACAATCAACCAGTTTATATTGCAGAATTCTGTGACAGGTTGTACAATGATGGTAAACAGGGCCTTAAGAGATAAGATGCTTCGAATCACCGATATAGACAACACTATAATGCATGACTGGTGGGCTGCACTTGTAGCAGCACAGTTTGGTAAAACAGCATTCATAGATGAGCCTACCATACTGTATAGACAGCATGGAGACAACAGCCTGGGAGCACTTGGGATAAATAAGCTCTCATATATTGTACGCCGTGTCTGGCAGAAAAAACAGATACAGGAGAGTCTGAGGCTGGGACGGCTTCAGGCGAGAGAATTTGCAAAAACATATAATCTGCCCGATGACAGTCTGGCGGTAAGGTATGCGGCACTGGAGGGTGAATCCAGACGCGTAAGACAACGGTTTTATAAGGAAAATGATATGTATAAGACAGGGATCATGAGACGGCTGGGACAGGCTGTGTGGGGATGATTTGATAGGAATTAAAAAATGGGTAAAATTATAGATTTTATAAAAGATAAGGGTATTAGAGGAACGTGGGATACGGTTAAATTTCATTATCATAGTGATATAAAATATAATTATTGGTTTAAAAAACATCGAGTAACTGAAAAAGAACTTTTGAGACAGAAAAATGTAAAGTTTAAATACGAACCTAAAATTAGCATTATAGTTCCCGCATTTTATACGGAGATAACTATGATAGAAGAATTAATTGATTCTGTTAAAAATCAAAGTTACAGTAACTGGGAGCTATGTATTTCTATTGGATCACCGGAAGATAGAAAATTAATTGAGATTTTATCACAATATTCTAATTGTGATAAGATAAAATATATTATTTCGGAAAGAAATTTGGGAATTTCTGACAATACTAATTGTGCATTAAAATTGGCTTCAGGTGATTATATAGCTTTACTTGATCATGACGATGTTATTGAACCTAATGCTTTATATGAGATAGCAAATGCTGTTCAAGACAAGACTATAGACATGATTTATACTGATGAAGATAAAGTTAATTATAAACTTACAAGATATGTTAGCCCGTATTTTAAACCAGATTTTAGTATTGATTTATTAAGATCGCAAAACTATATAACACATTTATTAGTGATAAAAAATGAATTATTGCAGAAGACCGGAGGTTTATTACCTGAAATGGATGGAGCACAGGATTATGATTTGATATTGAGATGTGCAGAGTATGCTAATAAAATTAAACATATACCAAAGGTGTTATATCATTGGAGAATTATAGAAGGTTCAACAGCAGGAAATGCAGAAAGTAAAATGTATTGTTATGAGGCTGGAAAAAGGGCATTAGAGAATCATTTAGATAGATGCAATATAGAAGCAGAGGTTTGCTATGCTAAATTGTTAGGAAGATACCATATAAAATATAAATTGTTAGGGAAGCCACTATTGTCTGTAGTGGTTGCTAATGCTACGTTAAAGGATAAAAGAAGGATAAAAGAGACAATCGTTAGAACAGATGGGAACACAAATATAGAATTTATATTTGTAAGTGATGATGATTTGTATAAGGCATATAATAATGGAGCTAGACAGACAAAAGGGAAGATAATTTTATTTGTTTTAGGAGCTTGTTTTCCTATAGAAAAAAATTCAATTTATGAGTTATTGTCATTAAGTATGCAGGAGAAAGTGGGAATTGTTGCTCCAAAGATACTTTATCGGAATAATAAAATCAAGCATGCTGGAATGATTTTAGGCTTTAAAAATAAAGTAGGTTACGCATTTAGGGGATGCGATAGAAGGGCAACGACATATATGAATAGAGCAGAACAAAATGGAAATTATAGTGTTGTGTCACCTGAAGTTTTTATTATATCGAAAGAGGTATTTGATAATGTTGGTGGATATGATATAAAAAATGATTGTGAATTAACTCAAGTTTTATTTTGTGATAAAATAATAAAAAAAGGCTTGCGAATAGTATATAATGCGTTTTCTGAATGGCGCAGTGAAAATATTGAGACTGAAAAAAATAAATCGAGAGTATGTGATTGGAGCAATATAAACAAGAAAGATCCATATTATAATGAAAATCTTTCACTACACAAGAGATTGTTTGAATTAGAATAATAGAGGCTATATGAAGATAAATTTTGTTATTCCTACGCCGGGAAATACTGGTGGGTTACAAGTTATATATAAATATGCAGAAGAATTTCAAAAAAAAGGGCATGATGTTAGAATATATTATCCTTTGAAACTATATTTACTTGATTACAGTTTAAACAAGTTTCGACAGATAATGTTTGTTATATACAGGACTTTGGTAAATATTTTTCATTTTTGTATTTGTCATAATGAAAAAAAGTACAATTCGAAAATTATTATGAAATATGTTCCTGTTATTAATGATTTTTTTATGCCTAATGCTGATTATATTATTGCAACAGCATGGCCGACAGCATATGATGTTGCAAAATTGAGTGACAAAAAAGGAAAAAAATATTATTTTATTCAGGATTTTGAAGTTTGGGATGATAAAAAAAGGGGGATGCAAAGTTATAGGTTGCCACTTAGACATATTGTCATAGCCAAATGGATATCTGATATTCTAGATGAAAAAATTGGAATAAAGGAAAGAGTAATTATAAATAATGGTATAGATTTAGATGAATATTATAATGATAATAAGAATGTGAATTATAATATGCCATTACATTTCTTGATGTTATATCATAAACTACCAAAAAAAGGTGTCAAATATGGATTGAAAGTTTTTGATAAGGTGTTAGAAAAATATCCAGGATCAACGCTGACGATGTTTGGAATAAAGAAAGAAGAAAGTCTTCCGAAATATGTTCACTTTGTAGAAAATCCAACTAAAAGTGAAATAAGAAAACTGTATTGTGAAGCGGATGTGTATATTTATCCTAGTTTAATAGAAGGTTGGGGACTGACAGTAGTTGAAGCAATGGCAGCTAAGTGTGCTGTTATAGGAACAAATACAGGATGCATGTTGGACATTGGAAAAGATGGTGAAAATACATTGTTATCTGAACCGGGAGATATAGATGGTATGTTTGATAATATTGAAAAAGTAATACAAAATCGCAATCTTTTGGAAAAAATAAGTTTTGCTGGTTATAAAACTGCGTGTACATTGTCTTGGGAAAAGTCAGTTGAGAAATTTCTAGACATTTTGCAAAATTATTGAGGTTAGTATAATGAGACTGATTAATAAAATAGTTAATAAAATAACAAAAAGACAAGAAAAAAAATGGTATGCGGAAGTGAGTGAGTATGAAGGAACAGCAGATATCCTTTTTGTCAATGGATGTGAATTAGAACATCCATTTAGATATAGAGTGTTGCATCAGAAAGAACAGCTTGAAAAAGTGGGGTATTCATGTCATTGGGTATATATTAAGCAAATTAATCGGCTGAATGTTGAGAATATAGTAAAAAATCATAAAGTTATAATTATATATAGATGTCCATTTCAGAATGCTGTAGGAAAATTGATGAATTATGCGTCAAAGTATAGAAGAAAAGTATTATTTGATATAGATGATTTAGTAATAGATACAGTTTATACAAATACAATACCTTATGTGCAAAAATTATCAAATAGACAGAAACGGAAATATGATTCAAATGTGCTTAAAATGAAAAAAACAATGTTGATGACATATGGGGTTATTACTACAACACAGCAACTACAAATAGAATTGTTGAAGTTTTCGAATAATGTGTTTATTAACAGAAATACAGCATCTGAGAAAATGGTTGAACTTTCAGAAAAAAGATTAAAACTGAAAGAAAATAATATATCAGGATTAATTAGGATAGGATATTTTAGTGGCAGTATAACGCATAATGCAGATATAGAATTAATAGCTGAGGCTGTGCAATATATTATGGAAAAACATAGAAATGTTATGTTGTGTGTTGTTGGAGAATTAAATTTGCCAGAAAAATTTAAAAGGTTTGAAGAAAGGATAGTAAGATATCCATTTGTTGATTGGAAGAAATTACCTGAATACATTGCTTCAGTGGATATAAATATATGTCCGCTAGAAAATACTATTTTTAATGCTGCAAAATCAGAAATTAAATGGATAGAGGCTGCTTTAGTAAAAGTCCCTACGGTGGCAAGTAGAATAGGAGCATTTGAAGAAGTGATAGATGATGGAGTCACAGGTGTTCTATGCAGTTCGATAGAAGAATGGAAAAATAAATTAGATGATTTGATCAGTTCAGAACAACTAAGAAAAAAAATTGCAAATAAGGCATATGATAAGGTGCATAGCACTTGTCTAACAGATAACACAGGAATAAAATTAGGAAATTATCTTATGAAAATATTAGAATGTTGAAATTTGCCTAATATTATGATATAATGCATCGATATGATGTTCGAATTTAAGTTAGAATTTTAGGTTGAAAGGACTAATTTATGAATAAAAAATATCTTAATTGGAAAAAATTAGCTCAGTTTATGATAATAGTTGTTGTTATTGAGGCTTTATTTCTTCTGGGAGCTTTTCATCAGATTAATTACAAATCTAACAATCAAGCGCAGAGTGTTACGGATGAAAACGTCGGTGAAATCACAGATGGAGTAGATGTTGTACAAACATTCAAATACAATGGTGATTATATTAATAAAATATCAATTAAAGCTGGAACATATGAACGAAATAATTCTGGAACAGTTTCTATTGAATTAACAGGTGATGGAAAAAAAATAGCTGATAATAAATTTGATGTTTCAAAGGTGGAGAATAACAAAGATATTGTATTAAAAGTTAATAAAAGGGTTGATGATAAATATAATAGATATAAGTTGACTATAAGTGGAAGTGAAAGTACAAAGAACGATTCTATTACGTTATATTCAAACTCAAAAGGTAATATTCATGATGGAAAATTGTCTGTTAATAATAAGAGTATTGATGGCGAGTTAGAGATGACTGTATATGGTGATAATATAAGATATATCGGAAAATTCTGGCCAATATTCTTTGCTGTATTTATTTTGATTATTGCTACATTTTATTGTGTACAGAAAAAAAGAGAGAGTTTGGGTAAAAAAAGTATTCTTCATAATTTGTTTTATAATCTTGAACGATATAATTTTTTGATTAAACAGCTTGTTTCTAGAGATTTTAAAACAAAGTATAAAAGATCTGTTTTAGGTTTTTTTTGGAGTTTCTTAAATCCGTTGATGACAATGTTAGTGCAGTATGCGGTATTTTCGACTATTTTTAGAGCAAATATAGATAATTATCCAGTATATTTGTTGAGCGCAACAGTTTTATTTAGTTTTTTCACTGAAGCAGTTGGTGGGGGATTAGGATCCATTGTATTCAATGCGCCATTGATTAAAAAAGTATATGTGCCAAAGTATATATATCCAGTCTCAAAAGTTTTATCTACAGCTATTAATTTATGTATTTCTCTTGTGCCATTGGCAGCTGTTATTTTGATTACTGGAGAATTACCTAATAAAGCATATATATTGATTCCATTTGTTTTAGTATGTTTAATTGTATTTTGTATAGGAATGTCTTTGATTTTGTCATCTTTGATGGTTTTCTTTAGGGATGTGCAGTTTTTATGGAGTATAATTAGTCTATTGTGGATGTATGCAACTCCTATGTTTTATCCTGAGGATATAATTCCTAAACAGTTTCATTTTGTTTTAACGTTGAATCCAATGTACCATTATATATCTTTTTTTAGAACAATAGTTTTAGAGGGGACATCACCGCAGATGGTAGAGTATGTTTATTGTTTGGGATTCTCTGTTGTAATATGTGGAATTGGAGCCGCAATATTTAATCATACCCAGAAAAAATTTGTTCTTTATCTATAATTATGGAGGCCGATATGATAAAAGTAGAAAATGTATCTATGAAATTCAGAATGACAAATGATAATATGTCAAGCTTAAAAGAATTTGCCATAGCGGCATTGAAGCACAAAATCAATTATAATGATTTTTGGGTTTTTAAAAACATAAATTTTGAAGTGAAAAAAGGTGAAGTCGTTGGAATTGTTGGAAGAAATGGTGCTGGTAAATCTACAATATTAAAGATTATATCTGGAATTCTTACTCCGACCACAGGGAAGGTTACATTAAATGGAAATGTAGTTCCGATGTTGGAATTGGGATCGGGATTTGATCAAGACTTAACAGGTCGAGAAAATATATTTTTAAATGGATCAATTCTTGGTTATTCTGAGGAATTCTTGAAAGAAAAATATGACGAGATAGTAGAATTTTCGGAGTTGGGCGAGTTTATTGAATCTCCAATTAGAAATTATTCTTCAGGAATGATGATGCGCTTGGCGTTTTCTATTGCCACGATTGTACAGCCGGAAATATTAATTGTTGATGAGATACTTGCGGTAGGAGATGAGGCTTTTCAGAAAAAAAGTAAAAGAAAAATGTTGGAGTTGATGGGAGGTGGAACTACAGTTCTGTTTGTATCACACAGTATTGATCAAATTAGAGAAATGTGTAACAGAGTTATATGGCTTGAAAAGGGAGAAGTTAAAATGGAAGGCGAAACAAAAATGGTTTGTGACGCCTATCAAAAATATATTAATCCGGTTGCTGATGATGGAGATAAGAAGCATAAGGCATCTGATGCACCTAAATTCTTTTCAGATGTTCTTTTTATATACGGTGAAGATGAAGAGGCATATGATTGGAGAGTAACAAATATTCGAGAACAATTACAGACGGGACAGATGAATTCCAATGAAGTATATTATGAGAATTTATCGCAGGATTTAGTGAAAAAATATCGTATATTCATATTTGTGGGGTGTAGTGAGGAAGAAGGAATAATTGATTTCATTAAATTAGCAAAAAAACTTAATAAAACGGTAATAGTTGATATTAATAAATGCAACAGTGATGTGATTTATTTTAAGCATCAAAATGAATTACTTGAGAATGTACGTGAATATTGTGATGGGGTTATGGTTTCTAATACGTATTTGCAAGAAACATATAATGCCATTGGATATACAACTATACTGAATGAATTGGTTACATCTGAGAGAATAGCTGAGTATGCAGCGTGGTCGATTTATGATAGAGATGTTCTTCCAAATATGAAAACAAAATATATGAGTGAAGATGAACTTATAAATTATAATAAAGCTTGTCTTGTAAGAAATAATAGATTATCTGATGGAATGCGTATCGGATTTTTTGGAGATACTTTAATCAGCGATAGATTTAATCTAATAATAAATAATGTTGTTGATTTGATGAAAAATAATGGGACATTGAAATTATATGCGGAGGATTTAGAACAGAGGCTTCCGGCTGAATTAGAGAATTACAGAAGTCGTATAATATTTAAATCAATGACTGAAAAAGAGGATATATTAAGAGATTTTGCAGAAGTGGATATTGCTGTTTTTGCAACAAGAGATGCTATTGAAGAAAATGATATTATTATTAAAAATGAAATTTATGCTGGTTTGGTTAAGGTGCCATATTTAGCATATTCAGATAATAACTCATTAGAAAAAGATAATGTATTTAATGACTTACAGAGTTTTGAATCAGAATTACAGAGATTAATTGATAATAGAAAACTATGTGAAGAAATTGGACAGAAATTATATGTTACAATAAGAAATGAAAAATGTGCCATATATAATTGTGACGAAATAGTAAAAGTTTTAAAAAATCTTATTTCCGAAAATATGATTTTTTCAGTCGTAGGAGATTACTGGTCTCCAATAAATTATCAAGTGTTCGAGAAAGCAGCGCAGTTACAAATGTCTGGAAAAGATGTAACTATTGTTTGTATGGGAAAAGAACAGAAGGATATCGTGGTTGATGATGTTTTATTACCTGTAGTTTCAAGAGAACTTATTTATTTTAATGCGGATGTGGACTGCTCATTGGCAACAGATTGCGAAGGAATTCTTTGGTTACAGGATTATGCTCGAGCTAAAAAAATGTATTATTATGTTACTTGTAATGAGTTATTGTGTTGTTCAGCTGGCGATAGGATGAAGATGATGGCTCAAAAGGCATTACATCCATACCGAAATATTGAGTTTGTTACTACATCTAAAATAATAGAAGAATGGCTGAAATTAAATTATAATATTTCGGCAATGTATGTAGAGCCTTTTATAAAATTAGAAGATTATAGAAAAATTAAAAAAAATAATAATAGTAAGCACAGATTACTTATAGTTGGTGATTGTTTGAATAAAAATGATAATTTAGACTTCGCTTTTAATGTGGTAGATAGGCTTGATAAAAATAAATTTGAAGTAATTTTTTGGGCATTTGGAAGAGAACCATATAAATATTATAATTATGATAAATTATATTGGAAATTGAATAAATGTGATATAATAGAATTATATAACATGTGTGATATTTTGTTAGTTACATGTAAATCTGGTAATACCTATGATTGTGACAAGATAATGGATTTATGCGGTGGGAAAATAGTTTGTTCAGACGCTTATAGTAGTACAGTTTATTCATCAAACTATATTGTATATGAAGATGGAAATATAGATTCAGCAGTAGAAGCGATAGAGCATACGTTATAAGTAACTATTGGATAAATAATATGTTTAGTGAAATGGAGAAGAGATGAGTGAATTAAGAATGCTTGCACATAAAACAGTTAAAACATACAAAGAGGCTGGTGCAAAAAAGGTAGTTAAAAAGGCAACTGTTAAATTGCTTAGACATTTAGTAAATGGAGAAATGGTTGATGGCAGCCCTAATAAAACTTTTGCAGATGTTTTATTTATAAATGGATGCTATTTGCCACATCCATCAAGATATAGAGTAGCTCATCAAATGGAACAGTTGGAAGCTGCAAATATTTCTTCAAACACAATTTTTTATACAGATGTTACACCTGAGCTTGCTAGATTATACAGAGTGTTTGTCTTTTTTAGATGTCCATATACTGAGCAGGTTGGAGAATTAATAGAAAGAGCTAAAGAAGACAATAAGGTGGTTTTGTTTGACATTGACGATTTAGTAATAGATAGAGAGTATACTAAATCAATTCAGTATTTGAATAAGATGTCAGATCAGGAAAAACAGGAGTATTATAATGGGATTGATCTTACTCAAAAAACATTAAAAATGTGCGATGCTGCTATAACAACAACTGAGAGAATGGCGGAAGAACTTTCTAAATATGTTCCTCAGGTTTTCATTAATAGAAATGTGGCTTCTGATGAAATGTTAAAATTATCTTTAGACGCTCAAAAGAATAAAGGGAAGCAGGAAAATTCGTTAACGTTAGGATATTTTTCAGGAAGTATTACACATGATGCTGATTTTATGTTAATTCTTCCGGTTATAAAAAAATTGATGATTAAGTATTGCAACTTAAAATTAGCTCTTGTAGGCGAAATTACTGTTCCAAAAGAGCTTGAAGATGTTAAAGATAGAATTATATTTCATAAGTTTGGAGATTGGAAAGAATTACCTAAAAAAATAGCATCAGTTGACGTTAATCTAGCACCTTTAGAAAATAGCATATTTAATGAAGCAAAGTCTGAAAATAAATGGGTAGAAGCTGCATTAGTAAGAGTTCCTACTGTAGCAAGTAAAGTTGGCGCTTTTGAACATATGATAGAAAATGGTGTCACAGGCATGCTGTGTGATAATATTCAAGAATGGGAAAATGCTCTTGAACGGTTAATAACTGATAAACAATATAGAAAAAAAATAGCGGATAATGCTTTTGATTATTGTAAAGAAAATTGTACCTCTGTATATTCTGCTCAGAGACTAGGAAATTATATAAAACAAATAATGAAGCCTAATATCGCGTTTATACTTCCCGTTCTCCAAATTAGTGGAGGAGCTTTGGTTATACTGAAACATTGTGTTATGCTTAAAGAGGCAGGATATGATGTTACAATTATAAATCAGGGAAATGAAGAGGATGAGTATGTATACAAAGATGGAGCTAGAATTAATGTGATTTCCTATAAGCAAAATCCTATTATTGCGCATTTGGATAAGGCAGTTGCTACTTTATGGTCTACAGTTGATTTTTTTGATGTTTTTTCGAAGATTGGTAAAAGATATTATAATGTACAGAATTTTGAAACCGACTTTTATGAGGCTGGTGACTATTTGAAAATAAAGGCAAATAGAACATATAATTCTTCATTAAATATGAAATATATTACAATATCAAAATGGTGCCAAAAATGGCTGTTAGAAAAATATGGTAAAGAATCACAATATGCTCCTAATGGATTGTATGTTGATCGTTTTTATCCTGTCGAAAGAAAATTCGACAGAGATAAGATAAGAATTTTAGTTGAGGGAAATAGTGATGATTACTATAAGAATGTTGATGAAAGCTTTAAAATTATAGATTTGTTAGACAAAGATAAATATGAAATATGGTTTATGTCATATCAGGGCAAGCCAAAAGAAAATTATAGAGTGGACAAATTTATGCATCAAGTTCCTTATGAGAAGGTTCCGAATGTATATAGAGAATGCGATATTTTGCTTAAAAGTAGTTTGCTTGAAAGTTTTTCATATCCGCCACTTGAAATGATGGCAACAGGAGGGTTTGTTGTTGTTGCTCCTAATGATGGCAATGTAGAGTATCTTGAGGATGGCAAGAATTGTCTATTTTATAATCATGATAATTTGAATTCTGCAAAAGAGGCTATAGAAAAGATTGTTAATGATGCAGCGTTAAGGAGAACTTTAACTGAAAATGCGAGAAAAACTGCGGAACAGAGGGACTGGAAGAAAGTAAAAACGGATATATTATCCTTATACGATATTGAATAGAAAAGAGGAAAATTTTTTTATGTTTTTTAAAAACTGGTCATGTGAGCGAATATTTCTTGTTGTAGCCATGATAGTTGGGACTATATTAATTTTTTTGACACCACCAATGTGTACACCTGATGAAAATTGTCATTTTTTAAATAGCTATGCTTTCTCTACAGGTCAATTTACTCCATCTGTTAAGGATGGAAAAGTGGGAAAATATATTAGAAATGATATAATAAATTTTGTGGATGGGTATAATGGAAAGTACACGTCAAATTTTGGTGTAGAATATACTTTTCAAGAAATGTATTTTAATAGTCATTTACAAGTTTCAGATAGAAGTGAATCATTCTATGAAAGCAGACTACTAAATGCTAATCCATTTACATATACCTTTTCGACATTAGGAATACTAGCAGGAAAGGCGCTTTTAAGATTATGGGGAAGTGGATTTGATACACCGTATAATTTGTTAATATTTGCAAAGATTGGTAATTTTATTTTCTTTTTAATAGCTGGTTATTTGGCATTAAAGGGTGCTGTTTGTATGAAAAAGACAATGTTACTTTTGCTATTAATGCCAATGACTTTGTATTTAGGTGCTTCAGTATCATATGATGCTATTTTGATTGCTGGTTCTTTATGGTTTTTTTCTGTGTTTATGAGATTGTATTTGGCACCAGATGAATATGTGATAGATAAAAATGATATAATACAGACAATGATATGTGCTTTTGTATTAATTACTGTTAAACAAGTGATGATTCCGTTCTTGCTACTTCTTTTTTTGATTGATAAAAAAAATTTTGGTGGTACAAAGAAATATGTATGTTGTATAGTTGCAGTAATATTAATAGGAGTTATTTGTTATCTATGTCCTACTATAATTAATGGTATTAGTAAAAATGATATTGTTACTGAATATGAAATAAATAGTTTGAAACAAAAGAATTATATAATTGATAATCCTATAAACTTTTTTGTTATATTATTAAGGTCAATTAAAGAACAGAGAATTTTTTATATGCAAGGTTTCTATGGAAGTTTGGGATTACAGGATACAAATTTTCCTATACCAATTTCTGTTATTTCATTAATTTTTCTTTTTATGGTTAGTGTGTTTGAAATGTGCAAGGTTGATTATGTTAAAATAAGATGTAAAGTGTTAAATATTTTTGCTATTTTAATTTCAATTTTAGGTATGTTTTATGAAATGTATATAGGCTGGACAGCGAATATTGCAGGAATTGGTGCAGATACTGTGACGGGTATTCAGGGAAGATATTTTATTCCTATTTACATATTTATATTTATAAGTTTTATGAATAAAAAATTAGTGAAAAGTAAAAATAGGACTGGAAGAGTTATTGATTGTGTAGTTGATTGTTTTGTTCTATTAGGTGCTATTTGGACTGTAATAATAATATTCTTGAGATATTGGAACTGAAGAAATATTACATTGAATTTTATAGAGGACTAAAGGAAGTAATTATGAATGATCATACATTTGCAATATGTGCGTATAAAGAAAGTGAATATCTTGAAGAGTGTATTAAATCTTTAAAAAATCAAACTGTTTCTACTAATATTATATTAGCAACATCTACACCAAATGATTACATTAGTGGTTTGTGCAGCAAATACAATATAGAAATGTTTGTGAATAATGGGGAACATGGAATTACACAGGATTGGAATTTTGCATACGCAAAGGCTGATTCAAAATATGTAACAATTGCTCATCAGGATGATGTTTATGAGCCTGAGTATGTAGAAAATTTACTTAGTTATATTCAAAAGGTTGACAAACCTATTATATTTTTTACAGACTATGGCGAACTAAGAGATGGCAAAAAGGTATATGATAATGAGCTTTTAAAGATAGATTGTCTTAGGGCTGGAGCCTACCGGTCATTACTGGTTCTGTCTGACAACCTGGCTGGTTGCAAAGGGAATCAGTGTTGTGCAGCTGAATCCATACGCAGTAAAGCAGACAAAAGAGGTAGAAGACAACAGCCAGCTTAAGGATGACAAAAAGGACCCGAAGCTTATTGCAAATCTGGTGAAGGATGGCAACTTTGGAATGCCATATCTTCCGGAAAACTTTATGCAGATATCAGGCGTCTTTCGATGTTTCGAGAACAGTTGAATGAAGACAGGATTCGGAATCTTAACAGGCTTCACAGAGAGATGAAAATTTATTTTCCGGAACACAAGGACGCATTTGGAAAAATAGACGGAGCATTTAGTTTAGAACTGCTTAAGTTGGCATCATTTCCGGATGGACTGGCTGCCCTTGGAACAGAGGGAATAAAACAGATATGGCATGAGGCGAAGCTTCGTGGACGAGGCTATGCCAATGCATCATCTATTCTGGAATACGCAAGGAAAAGCGTAGGGATCAAGGATGGAGCGGATGCCGGCAGACAGGCTGTTAAGTGGTTCGTCAGCCGGATTATCGAGCTTGATGAGCAGCTATCAGATATAGAAAACCAGTTAAATCAAAGATGCAAGGAGATTCCATATGCAAAGAACATTCTGGCAATATCAGGAATCGGCGAAAACATCCTGTCTGGGATACTTGCAGAGATGGGGTGACATATCAAGATTTGACAATGTAAAGGAAATCCAGAAGTTAAGCGGATTAGGATTGGTAGCCTGCAGTTCGGGCAAGCATACCGGAGAGATCAAAATCAGTCACAGAGGACGCAAACGACTCAGATATTGGTTATTCCAGGCGGCAAAGTCGGCAGTGGCACATTCGGAAGAATTTAAGGAACTTCATGTTTACTATACGACAAGGAAGCAAAATTCGCTAAAGAAGATGCAGTCGCTCATAGTGATTGCCTGCAAAATACTGAGGGTGATTTTTACAATCCTGACAAAAGGGACAGCATATGATCCGAAGAAACTGTTGGGAGACATTGTAAGACCAGATCAGTCAATACCACAGGCAGCATAAGTACTGCTTAAGACAGCATTACAAATCCAGACCCTTGCCGGGATTCAGAGTTTATCTGGATTCGGGCAGGGTTCTAGAAAAGAAACCCGTAAACCAGATGGAGTGTGGAGTGCACTACATCAGCACCAAGACCAACTGATAAAGCAGGGGAGGCGTCCACTGAAAAGAGTCACTGCAGCAAAGGAAGGTCAGTAACAATCAAAACAAACAAGAGCTGTAGCTGGCAGTAGTTCTCTCCGTAGGGCATGACCCTGTTTGAAAGCTTAGCTGGCACTCAGTGTATGAGCAGATGGGACGAAGGAAGTTGGCACACGATGCCATTAGACACGGAAGGTTCATCATCATAGTAGAACAGAGGAATTATAGCCTTTATAAAGCAATGGATGCTTTGTTTTGTGTACCTGTTTTCAGCTATTCAGTACTTGATACAATGAATGTTCATGCACTTTAGCACTTGTTATGATGTAACTGTTTAAAGAAAAAGTCCAAAAATCAATGATTTGGGGCTTGAAATTATAGGAAGGAAAATGATAAAAAATGATAAAACATGAGTTTGTGATTTGTGCATATAAAGAAAGTAAATATTTA
>ERZ1673704.938-NODE-938-length-14644-cov-5.923915_pt1 | contig 14644 bp, 10 predicted proteins | sample MGYA00580234_ERZ1673704 | MGnify/ENA primary metagenome ERZ1673704 (study PRJEB41218, sample SAMN15661757) | gut metagenome | host: Homo sapiens | place: Canada: London | collected 2015-08-20/2019-03-30 | study: EMG produced TPA metagenomics assembly of...
GTCCGAGTCGCTGACCAACCTCAAGGAGTACTTCATTAAGCTTGCCAAGCACGAGCTGTTCTTTGAGGAGTTTAGGGCGCTTAAGCACATCTCGTTCGATATTCATCGCGGCGAAGTTGTCGGTCTGGTCGGCACCAACGGCTCCGGCAAATCCACGATGCTCAAGATTATCGCTGGCGTGCTTGAGCCCAGTGAGGGCAGCGTTAAGGTGCACGGTAACATCGCGCCGCTGATTGAGCTTGGTGCCGGCTTTGACCCCGAGCTGACCGCCCGCGAGAACATCTATCTGAACGGCGCCCTGCTCGGGTATACCAAGGAGTTCATCGACGCCAACTTTGACGGGATTATCGAGTTCGCTGAGCTGCAGAATTTTGTCGATATGCCGCTTAAGAACTTCTCCTCGGGCATGGTGGCGCGTATCGCCTTTGCAATCGCGACGATTACCGAGCCCGATATTCTGATCGTTGACGAGACGCTGTCCGTCGGTGACGTGTTCTTCCAGCAGAAGTGCGAGGCCCGCATCCAGCACTTTATCCAGAGCGGCGACGTGACGGTTCTGTTCGTTTCGCACTCCATGGAGCAGGTTGAGCGCATCTGCCAGCGTGCCGTTTGGATTGAGAAGGGTGACCTTCGCATGGACGGCCCGGTCGATGAGGTCTGCAAGGCGTACCGCGAGCAGTTCAACTAGGTTATAATTACTTGCGCCTGACAGGCTTACGCTTGCTTGGTCGTGCGGTTATTTGCTCCATTAGCTCAGTTGGATAGAGCAGGGGACTTCTAATCCCAAGGTCGACGGTTCGAATCCGCCATGGAGCACCATCGTTTATTAAGCCCGGACCGCTTGGTGGTCTGGGCTTTTTTCATCTTGTGTGCTGCGGCTTTGAAGGGTTCGCTATGGGAAGCAAAAGGCTCGACTGGATCGATATTGCAAAGGGGATTGCAATTATTCTGGTCATTGTGGGGCACACCGTCCCAAATCCCTCTCCCTTGCGGCACGCGATCTTCTCGTTTCACATGCCGTTGTTCTTTATTCTTGCCGGGTATACGTTTAGGCCGAAGCCATGGCGTGACTGCTGAGTGGTTCGGTATCGCGCCTGCTGGTGCCGTATGTGGTTCTTGCACTGGCGTGGCAGGTGCCGACGTTCTTGATGAGCGGCGCTCCTTTGACGAGCGGTGCGTTTGCGGGCGGGCTCGAGACACTCGTGTTTGCCTTGGGCGTTGATGTGCATGGGCTTGGCATTACCGCCGTTGGCATGGCATGATTTTTGGCGGCGCTGTTTACGTCGCGCCTGCTGTTTAATGCGCTCGTGCGGCTGTTTGATCGCCGCGGGATTGGGGTTGTTTGGCAGGGCGTTGTCTGTGCCGCGATTGCCTTTTGCGGTTTGAGCATGTCTCGCTATTTTGGTGCTTACCTGCCGCTCGATTTGGATTTGAGCTGCTATATCGTCTTGCTGATGTGGATTGGTTATACGGCGCGCCAAAGGGGGCTGGAGCCGAGCGTGAGCAAGCCTCTGCTGTTCATGGGAGCCGGTGTTGCTTGGCTTGTCCTTGCCGCGCTGAGTGGGCTTGAGCTTTCGAGCCGCCGCGTGGATGGGTTTGTGGTTGCGACAGTTGCCGCTCTTGCCGGCAGCTACTGCGTGTGCTGGGTTTCGATGGCGTTGGAGAAGTTGAAAGACGTGCCGGTTTTGGGGGCTTTTGAGCGAGGACTCGTGTTTTGCGGACAAGCCAGTCTGGCGATCTTTGCGATCCACGCGGTCGATTGGTTTATTCCTTGGCAGACCATGCCTCTGCTTATGACGCTGCCAGCATCGTGGCTCTTCGCGTCAATTGTGCGTTGCGCCTGCGATATTGGATTGGCGTACGTGATCAAGAAGGCGTAACAAAAGCAGTGTGACTAAGTTGGCCCCCGCTGTTTCATTTGGGTTTTAAGTAGTCTGGTAAGACTTTTCTAACGCATTCAGCGATTGCGGCCATAGAACCTAGTGCAGCACTCTGGTCGTATCATCAACATCCAAAAAGTCATTGGTGGCACCGACGAACTCCTGCATGTTCTTGACGATGCGGCCGTCATTTTCAATACGGATTTCGAAACGCTTCCAGGGGAATTTCATGATGTGATAAAGGGTTACCAGCACGTCTTGCTCTTTGCCAATCTTGAGCAGCCAACGGGCGCAGTTGTCTCCGCAGGTGGAAGCATTAAATACCATGTCGGGGAGATTGCTTACCAGCAGCAACGTCTTGACACCGCCAGAAAGCTCGAGTGGCGTAATCGAGCCAAGCTGCTTGCTGATGATGTTGTGGGGGCCGATGAGCTCTGAACCGTCAACACCTTTAATCATCTGTGCAGCCATGGGATCTTCGAACCATGAATCCAGGTACGAGTTCCTAAAGTAGGTCTTGGTATCGTAGATGGAACGGGGGTAATCTCCCAGATGGATGCTTAACATGAGCGTCTCCAGACGTTTTGTGACTGCAACGATTATATGCCAGTAATAAAGTGCCGCCAGTAGTGAGGTTGCTGCTGGCGGCACTGGCATTATTGGCGTGCGAATCGCGTTGATGGATTTGCTCGCGAGGCTACTTTTCGAGACGCTCTTTCAGCAGCTCTAACGCGTGAGCGTAGCCTTGGAGGCCTTCGCCGGTGATGGTGGCGAAGCAGGCCAGGCGGGCGTAGCTCACCTGACGGAAGTCCTCGCGGGTCTCGACGGCGCTGATGTGGACCTCGACGGCAGGGATGGCGACGGCCTTGAGGGCGTCGAGGATCGCGACGCTCGTGTGCGTGTATGCCGCCGGGTTGATGACGATGCCGTCGACCTTCCCGTAAGCCTCCTGAATCTTGTCGACGATGCTGCCCTCGTGGTTGGACTGGAAGACCTCGACCTCGTCGAAGCCCTGTGCGGCGCCCGCTTCCTGGCAGATCTGCACTAAACGGTCGTAGTTGTCGCTGCCATAGATGCCCGGCTCGCGAATGCCGAGCATGTTGAGGTTGGGGCCGTTGATGACGAGTGCTTTCATGGTTGCTTCCTTTGCGATTGGAAAACCACCACAAAGTTGCCTGTCCCCTTTGTGGTGGTTTTGATTAGAGAGCGGGTGGGAGGGTGTCGAGGAGGGTTTGGGCGGTGTTGGCGGCGCAGTCGCGCGAGTCGATGATGTAGTCGGCCCAGGCGCGGTAGCGCGGCATGCGCTGCTCGGCCAGCTTGTCGATACCATCGCGGGCGGTGATGGGGCGTCCCTTGTGGGCGAGTTCGTCGAGCTTGCGGTTGAGCATCACGATCTGGCTGTTCTGGTGCAGTAGCGGGTAGTTCTCGTCGCGCGTGACCACGCCGCCGCCCGTGGAAAGCACCAGGCCGCTGCACTTGGAGATGCCGGCCAGCACCGCCGTCTCCTGCTCGCGGAAGGCCGCCTCGCCGCTCTCGACGATAAAGTCGGCGCAGGGCCTGCCCAGGCGCTCCTCGAGGGCGCGGTCCAGGTCGATGTGCTCTCGCCCCGTGAGCAGGGCAATCTGCTCGCCCACACGGGTCTTGCCCGAGCCCGGCATGCCGATCAGCGCGATGTTCTGCTCGCGGCGTGACAGGCGCTCCGTTACGTCCAGAATGCGCTCGCGCGGAGTGACCTGGCCGGTGTAGCGCTCAACGGCTTGCGCCGCCTGGGCCACGAGCATGAGCAGACCGCCGATGTAGGGGATGCCGCGGCGCTCGGCCTCGAGCATGAGTCCCGTGCGAGCGGGGTTGTAGACAATGTCGATAACGCCTTCGAGCGCATCGAGCCCTTCGAGCGTGCAGGGGGCGTCGGGGCAGTGGGGGAACATGCCGGCGGGCGTGCAGTTGACGAGCAGTGCGGCGTCGGACTGCTGCGAGATATTGTCGTAGTTGACCTCGCTCGTGCGGCCCACGGGCACGACGGTGGCGCCCAGATCGCCGAGCACCATACTGGCCGTAGTACCCGCGCCGCCGGTGGCTCCGAGCACGAGAGCCTTCTTGCCGGCAACATCAACCCCCAGCTCCTCGACCAGGCACTGAAAACCGAAGTAGTCGGTATTATCGCCGCGCAGGCGGCCGTCGGGCAGGCGCGTGATGGTGTTGACGTTTCCCATGCGCTCGGCGAGTGGGCTCAGCTCGTCCAGGTAGTCCATGACGGCGCGCTTGTAGGGGATGGTCACGTTGGTGCCCTCCCATTCGTCGCCTGTCATAAAGGCCTCAAGATCCTCGGGCTCGCGCTCAAATCGTACGTACTCGAGCCCCGCGAGCTCCTTGTAGATGGTCGGGGTGTAGCTGTGGCCCAGCACGCGGCCCAGCACGCCGTAGGGGCGGGTTGCGGCGGTATCGGTCATCTAGAGCACCTCCGTGTAGCTGCCAAAGTAGGTGAAGCTCTCGCACACGTCGTCGATGGAATCGAGCAAGTCGTCGAGGGCCCTGCTGCCAAAGGGGCAGTCCAAGTCAAAGTAGAACATAAACTCAAAGTCGTGGCCGGGGATGGGGCGGCTCTCGAGCTTGATGAGGTTGATATTGAGCGCGTAGAAACGCTCGAGTACGCGATAGAGCGCGCCCGGCTCGTTGGCCGTGGTAATCATAAGCGAGGTGCGGTTGGCACCGGGGTAGACGCGTGGCTCGCGGCTGATGACGACAAAGCGCGTGTAGTTGTTGTCCGAGTCCTGGATGTTGGGCTCCAGCACCTCCAGGCCATAGAGTGCGGCGCAGCTGCGCGATGCGATGGCGGCAACATCGGTGCGCTCGGAGCTGGCGACCATCTCGGCCGACATGGCCGTGTTGGGGTACTTGGTGGCGTGCAGGTCGTGTGCCTCGATAAAGCCGGCGCATTGGGCAATGGCCTGGCCGTGGCTGTAGACCTCGTGCACGTCCGCAAGCTTGGTGCCGGGCTTGACGAGCAAGTTGTGGTCGATTTTGAGGCGAAGCGAGCGCACGATGTGGAAGTCGAACTGGGCGAGCAGGTCGTAGACGGCGTTGACCGAGCCGGCGGTGGAGTTCTCGATGGGCAGCACGCCAAACTCGCAGAAGCCGTCGCGCACGGCGCACATGACGCCCTCGAAGGTCTCGAAAAACGCGATGTCGGGCACGTCGAAGAGTTTGCACGCGGCGATTTGACTGTAAGCGCCCTCGACGCCCTGGCAGGCGACGGTGGCCGTTTGAGGGAAGGGCGTGTCGGAGGCTGCAGCCGTGGCGTGGGCCTTTTGCGAGACGGTGATGCCCTTGAGCTCGTTGATGTAGCGCTGCTGCTCGGCCTTGCTCATGCTCATGAGGAGACGGAACAGGGTGATGGTCTGCGCCTCGTAGCGCTCGGGCGCGCGGCTGGCGAGGTTGTTGAGCTTGGAGCGCTCACGGGCGGGGTCGAAGACGGCCTTGCCCATCTCGATTTTTGACTTGGCGACCTCGGTGGCAATGTCCATGCGCTCGACAAAGCTGTTGAGGAGCGTGGTGTCGATGCCATCGATGGCCTGGCGGATGTCAGCAAGGTCCATGGAGACCCCTTTCACGTGTCGGGGGATGTTGAGGGGTGGGTAGTTAGCGCTGGGCGGCGTCTTCGAGGAGGGCGTCCCAGATGGCAAGGGCGGCGGCTGCCTCGGCTACGGGGACAGCTCTGGGGACGATGCAGGGATCGTGGCGGCCGTGGACCGAGAGCTCGGCATTTTCCATAGCGTCCATGTCCACCGTCTGCTGCTCGCGGCCAATGGAGGGCGTCGGCTTCACGGCCATGCGCCACATGACGGGTGCACCGGTCGAAATACCGCCCAGGATGCCGCCGGCATTATTGGACTCGACCTCGATCTTGCCGGTCTCGGCATCGATGCGATACGGGTCGTTGTTCTCGCTGCCGCGCATGGCGGCCACGGCAAAGCCCATGCCAAACTCCACGCCCTTCACGGCGGGAATGCCAAACGCGATCTGCGCGATGCGGTTTTCAATGCCGTCGAACATGGGGTCACCGATGCCCGCGGGAAGCCCGTAGATGCCGCACTCAACGATGCCGCCGATGCTGTCGAGTTCGTCGCGCGCGGCTAGGATCTCCTCACGCATGCGGCCGGCTGCGGCGGCGTCAATGCAAGGAAGATCGTTCGTTAGGATCGCCTTGCGGTCGGCCTCGCGATAGACCATATCGTCCATCGGCAGGTCGGAGATGCCGCCGATCTGCGCGACGTGCGCCATCACGTTAATGCCGCGGGCCTCGAGTGCCTGCAGCGCAATGCCGCCGGCGATACACAGGGGTGCCGTCAGGCGGCCGGAGAAATGCCCGCCACCAGCGACATCGTGCATGTTGTGATACTTCACGCGCGCCGGAAAATCCGCGTGTCCGGGGCGGGGCTTGCGGCGCAGCTCGGAGTAATCCTTGGAGCGCGTGTTGGTGTTCTCGATAATCGCGGCGATGGGCGCGCCGGTGGTATGTCCATCGACAACACCGGCGATGATGTGCGCGGCGTCGGCCTCGCGGCGTTTGGTTGCGGTCTCGTCGCGACCGGGGGCGCGACGGTCGAGGAAGGCCTGCAGCTGCTCCTGGTCCACGGCGATGCCCGCCGGAATGCCATCGAGTGAGCAGCCGATGGCGGGGGAGTGCGACTGGCCGAAGATGCTTAAGTGCAAGACGTTGCCAAAGGTCGAGGACATGCTATTCCTCCTCGAGTGTGACCTTGCCGCCCAGCAGGCGGTAGTGGTCGAAGAAATCGGGATAGGACTTGTTGACGGCCTCGGCGCCGTGGATCACGACCTCGCCGGTGGCGCGGCTCGCGGCGATAGCGGCCATCATGGCGATGCGATGGTCGTTGTGCGAATCGACCTCGCCGCCGGTGAAGGCATCGACACCCTTGATGATGAGGTCATCGCCGGCAATGCGCACCTGCGCGCCCAACGCGGTGAGCTCGCGGGTGGTCGTGACCAGGCGGTCGGATTCCTTGATGCGCAGACGGGCGCAATCGCGGATAAAGGTGCGGCCCTGCGCCAGCGAGGCTACGGCCGAGATAACGGGCACCAGGTCGGGAATGTCGTGGGCGCTCATCTCAAAGCCGGCGAGCTTGTCGGACTGGACGGTGGCGGCGTTGGTGGAGCGCACGATGCGGGCGCCAAAGCGCGAAAGCGCGGCGAGTACGTTGCGGTCGCCCTGTGCGGAGCTTAGCGACACGCCCTCGACGGTGATTGGGTCGGTGCCGATGGCGCCGGCGCACAGCCAAAAGGCGGCGTTGGACCAGTCGCCCTCGACGGCTACGCTGCCGGGCGTGCGGTACGAGCCACTGTTTACGCGGAAGTTCGTGACCTCGGGCTGGCCGTCCTTGGCCGGAATACGCTCGACGTTGACCTCGACGCCAAAGGCCTTCATGGCCTGGATCGTCAGGTTGATGTAGGGGCGGCTCTCGATGAGGCCGGTTACCTGCACGCAGGAGGGCTGGGCCAAAAGCGGGGCCGCCAGCAGCAGGCCGGAGATATACTGCGAGCTCACGTTGCCCGGAAGCACAAAGGTGCCCGGGCGCATGCGTCCGCTCGTCTTGAGCGGAAAACCGCCCAGACCCTGCAGGTCGCAGCCGGCGGCGATGATCTCGTCCGAGAGCGGGGAGAGCGGGCGGGCGCCCAAGCGCCCCTGACCCACAAAAGTTGCTTCTGCGCCCAGCGCGCAGGCGACAGGCAGCATAAAGCGCAGCGTGGAGCCGCTTTCACCGCAGTCAAGCGTGCTGCCGGCAAGGGCCTTGAGCAGGCCAAACTCAACACTCTTCATGGTGGGGTGGACCTGGAAGCCGTCCTCGACGGTCTCGATGCGAGCACCCAGGGCCGTAAGGCAACGCACCGTGGCCTCGATGTCGGCGCAGGTGGTATTGCAGGTGACGTGTGTCTCGCCGTTGGCAAGCGCAGCGCAGATGATCAGGCGATGCGCCATCGACTTGGACGCGATGGCGGGAACGGTGCCCTTGAGCGGGGACGGGGTGATGCGGGCTAGCATGCGGATGCGTCTCCCTTCTGGCCGAGGCCTTCGGCAATGAGTTCGTGGAAAGTGGAAAGCGGTGTGCGGTCGATGCTGCAGCGGCCAATGCCGTGCGGAATCACCAGGTCGATGGTGTCGCCCGCGCGTTTCTTGTCGTGGAGCGCCTCGGCAAAGACGGTATCGGCATCTAGGTCGCAGCGGGTCTTGAGGCCATGGCGGGCGCAGAGCTCCTCAATACGACCGGGCAGTGCAGCATCGCAAGCGCCGTGCAGGGCCGCGGCGCGCGTGATGATGCCCATGCCGATCGACACGCAGTTGCCGTGTCCGAGTTCAAAGTGCTCGCAGGCCTCGACGGCGTGTCCGGCGCTGTGTCCAAAGTTGAGGAGCTTACGCTGGTTGGTTTCGCGCTCGTCGGCGACGACCACGGCGCGCTTGATGTCGATATTGCGGGCGATGATGAGCGCTACGCGGGCCACATCGCGGTTGAGCAGCTCCAGCGTGAGCGGGGTCTTCTCCAGCTCGGCGAAAAGCTCCGGGTCGGCGATCATGGCGTGCTTGACGACCTCGCCGCAGCCGTCGGCGAACTGCTCGGGCGTGAGGGTGGCCAGGCACCCCACGTCGGCAATAACCACGCTCGGCTGCCAAAAGGCGCCGGCCAGGTTCTTGCCGGCAGCCAGGTCTATGGCGGTCTTGCCGCCCACCGACGAATCCACCATGGCGAGCAGGCTCGTGGGGATCTGCACAAACTTGCAGCCGCGCATGTAGGTGGCGGCCACAAAGCCCGCCACGTCGCCCACGACGCCGCCGCCGAGTGCCACGATCACGTCGGAGCGCGAAAGCTCGTGCTCGGCCACAAACTCCAAAATGGCAACGTAGGTCTCGGCGCGCTTATGGGCCTCGCCGGCCTCGAAGGTGCAGATGCTCACCTCGTAGCCTGACGCCTCCAGGCTCTGCTTAACGGGCATCTGGTAGAGCGGGCCCACGTTGGTGTCCGTCACGATGACGGCCTTGGTGCCGCCGGCGGTGGCGCGCACGAGCGGCCCCGCCTGCTCCAGCAAAAACGTGCCAACATGCACCTGGTAGGGGCGTGCAGTGTCGATATCGATGGTAATCGCCATAAGCTTCGGTCCTTTCGACCTGGCGTGATGGGTTGTCTAGTGGGAGGCCTCGTCGTCGAGTGCGCGCTTAATGCGGTCGCCCTCGGCAAGGAGATTCTCCAGATAGCGCTGGTCGCGGTCCTTGAGCGCGCGGCTGTAGGCGCCAAGCGATTCGATCAGATGGTCGATCTCGAAGGCGAGCGCGTCGGCGTCGTCGATCATGAGCTCGGACCACATCTGAGGATTGAGGTGTGCCACGCGGGTGAGGTCGCGGTAGCTGCCGGCCGAAAAGCCGTGGTGAACCTGAGCGGTCGGGCTCTTAACATAGGCGTTTGAGACGACATGCGCGAGCTGGCTCGTAAAGGCGATGACGCGGTCGTGCTCGGCGGCGCTCGTTACGCTGAACTTGCCAAAGCCCAGGGGACGCACCATCTCGCGCACCTGGCCCAAAAGCTCCAGCTTGAGTGCGTCGTCCACTGCGGGCGGTACAAGCACGAGCGGTGCGTCCTGGAACAGGTCGGCGCGGGAATGCGCGTAGCCCGAGAACTGCGTGCCCGCCATGGGGTGCGCGCCCACAAAGTAAAAACCGTGCTCGCGGGCAAGCTCAAAGGCGCGCTCGCACACGATGCCCTTGACGCCTACGGTGTCGATCACCACGGGGCCCATGATGGCCTCGGTGTCGGTGGCGTCGGCGAGTGCCTGGGCGTGCGCCTCGAGCCACTCGATGCAGGCCTCGGGGTAGCATGCCAGGACGATGATGTCGCACTCGCCGAGCGTCTCGTCGTTGAGCTCGCCGGCAACGGTGCCCATGCTGGCGGCCGTCATGACGTCGTCATCGGGGTCCCAGGCCAGCACACGGACGCCCGCCTGCGCATAGCCGCGGGCAAAACTGCCGCCGATGAGGCCCAGGCCCACGATGCCGGCGCACTTGGGGCCACCCTGGTTAACGCGTGCGTTTCTCACCGTGCCCATGGGCTACTCCTGAACGGTCTCTTGGCAGACGACCTCGCGGATGGCGCGGATGCGGCGCATGGTGTCGTCGAACTGGTCGGGGGTGAGGGCCTGAGCGCCGTCGGACCAAGCATGGCTCGGGTCGTCGTGGACCTCGATCTCCAGACCGTTGGCGCCGCAGGCGGTCGCCGCGAGCGCCATAGGCTCAACGTAGCGGGTGTAGCCGGTGGCGTGGCTGGGGTCGGCAACGACGGGCAGGTGCGACAGGTGGTGGAGCACCGGCACGGCGTTGAGGTCGAAGGTGTTGCGGGTGCGGGTCTCGAAGGTGCGGATACCGCGCTCACACAGGATGACGTTGTCGTTGCCCTCGCTCATGATGTACTCGGCAGCCATGAGCAGCTCGTCGACGGTGCCGGACATGCCGCGCTTGAGCAGAACCGGGGTCTGCGTCTTGCCGACCTCCTTGAGCAGGGGGAAATTCTGGGCGTTGCGAGCGCCAATCTGCATGACGTCAATCTTCTTGTCGAGGAAGACCTGCACGTCGCGCGGGTCCATGATCTCGGTGACGATCGGCATGTCGAGCTCGGCGGATGCCTCGCACAGCAGGTCCAGACCGGCGGGGCCCATGCCCTGGTAGGCGTACGGGGAAGTGCGGGGCTTGTAGGCGCCGCCGCGCAGCATCGTGGCGCCGGCTGCCTTCACGCGGCGGGCGATGCGGATGAGGTTCTCGCCCTCGACGGAGCACGGGCCGGCGATGACCTGGAACTGGTCGCCGCCGATCTTGACGCCGTGGCCGCAGTCGATGACGGAGTCCTCGGGGTGGAACTTGCGGTTGGCGCGCTTGAACGGCTCGGAGACGCGCTGCACGCGCTCGACGACGTCCATGGACTCGAGCAGGAATGGGTCGATCTTGGTCGTATCGCCCACCAGGCCGATGATCGTCTCGTTCTCGCCGCGCGAGACGTCGGTCTTCAGGCCCTTTTTCTCAATCCAGCTGACGATATGGCTGACGGCCTCGTCGCTGGCGCTCTGCTTTAAAATTGCAATCATGGTGTGCCTCTCACCTCGATGGATAACCCTTGCAAAAACGGCCCGCATCGCGAGCCGTGTATATATGGTGCATGAGAGTTTATACTATCTGATTCGCTTTTGCCTTCTAAAGTGAGCCGTTGCGCCGCGTCTTCCCCGGAATTGCAAAGCTTTTTCTTTTATTTTGATAGCCCGTGGTGCACTTGGGTATAATGCCAAACGTTCGCCCTATTAGCTCAGGGGATTAGAGCGTCTGCCTCCGGAGCAGAAGGCCGTTGGTTCGAATCCAACATGGGGCACCATCGAACGTGAGACCGTCCGAACCTCGCATGGTCCGGGCGGTTTTTCTTATACCGACGCGACGTGATGGGACGTGGTATGGCAGCAACGGATATCGAGCGCGGACTCTCGACCGCCGAGGTCGAGGAGCGCATCGCCGCCGGTAAGATCAACCGCAACATGGAGCTCAAGACCAAGTCGGTCAAAGAGCTCATCATCGAGAACCTCTGCACGCTGTTCAATTTGATCAACGTGATCTTGGCGTTCCTGGTCATTTTGACCGGTTCGTTTAAGAATCTGACGTTCCTGTTCGTGGTGTTCCTCAATACCGCTATTGGCGTCATTCAGTCCATGCGTTCCAAGAAGATGGTCGATAAGCTCACGCTGTTGACCTCCAAGAAGGCCATCGCGGTGCGCGACGGCTCCGAGGTGGAGCTCGACCTGGACCAGATCGTGCTCGACGACATCATCCGCCTGGGGCGCGGCGACCAGATCCCCGCTGACGCCGTGGTGGTTTCGGGCGAGGCGCTCGTGAACGAGAGCCTGCTGACGGGCGAGAGCGACCTTATTAAGAAGCAGCCCGGTTCCGAGCTCATGAGCGGCAGCTTTATTGACTCGGGCCTGCTGCGCGCCCGCGTGATCCATGTCGGTGCCGACAACTACGTGGCCAAAATTAATAACGAGGCCAAGTACGTCAAAAAGGTCAATTCCGAGATCATTAACGGGCTTAACGCCATCGTGCGCTTTGCGAGCATCATCATGATCCCGCTCGGTTTGGCGTTGTTTGCCTCGAGTGTGAGCGAGCTGTGGGATGCCGCGGGAACCCCAGGCGATAGCGCGCTTTCGTGGTGCTTCTCCGAGCTGTTGGCTGGCCATGTGCCTTCGTCGGCGCTGCTGTCCACGGTGGGTGCCCTGCTGGGCATGATCCCGCAAGGCCTGGTGCTGCTGACCTCGTCGGTGCTCGCCATCGCCACGGTGCGCCTGGCCCGCCGCAAGGTGCTGGCGCAGCAGCTCTACTGCATCGAGACGCTCGCGCGCGTCGACGTGCTGTGCCTGGACAAGACGGGCACCATCACGTCGGGTCGCATGGAGGTCGAGGGCACGTATCCGCTGCCGGTCGAGGGTATGGGTGCGGGGGAGAGCGACGCCGCCGTTCCCGTCGATACCACGGTGCTCGATTTTGCGCTGGCTAACGTGGCGCGTGCGACTTCGGCCGATGCCAACGAGACCTGCCAGGCGCTGCTCAACTATTACGCCGATCGCCCGGTCGAGGTGTCTGAGCCGCTGTCGGTCATTCCGTTCTCGTCCTCCAAAAAGTGGAGTGGCGCTTCGTTTGCGCAGGGCTCCTATGTGATGGGCGCTGCGCAGTTTGTGCTTTCGGAGCGTGCGTTTTCGCAGGTCGAGAACCGTGTCGTCGAGCTTGCCGATACCTGCCGCGTGCTCGTGGTGGCGCGCGTGGACGGCTTTACGTCCGATGGCGATATGGTGGGCGAGGCCGAGCCCGTGGGCTTTGTGACCATCCGCGACGAGATTCGTACCTCGGCGGCCGAGACCATCGGCTACTTTAACGAGCAGGGCGTGACCCTCAACGTGATCAGTGGCGACGACCCGCGTACGGTGTCGTCGATCGCGCGCGTTGTGGGCGTGCCGGGGGCGGACGCTTATGTGGACGCCACGACGCTCGATACGCCGGCCAAGCTCGATGCCGCAGTGGACCGCTACCATGTCTTTGGTCGTGTGACCCCGCAGCAGAAGCGCGAGCTCGTGCAGGCGCTCAAGCGCCGCGAGCACACCGTGGCCATGACGGGCGACGGCGTCAACGACGTGCTGGCGCTCAAGGAGGCCGACTGCTCCGTCGCCATGGCGGCCGGCTCCGATGCCGCGCGCAACGTGGCCGAGATCGTGCTCGTCGACAACGACTTTGCCTCGATGCCCGCCGTGGTGGCCGAAGGCCGTCGCTCCATCAACAACCTGCAGCGTTCGGCTTCGCTGTTCTTGACCAAGACGCTGTTCTCGATGGGCCTGGCGGCGCTGTGCATCGCGCTGCCGCCGTACCCTTTCGAGCCGATTCAGATGACGCTCATCAACTTCTTCTGCATCGGCGCGCCGGGCTTTGTGTTGGGCCTGGAGCCCAACAATGCTCGCGTGAAGGGTGCGTTTTTGACCAACGTGCTCAAGCGTGCACTGCCGGCGTCGATTGCGGTCATTTTGGCTGCGGCGCTCGATATCTTTGTGGCGCGCGTGTTTGGCTTTAGCCAGCTCACGCTGTCTACGATGTGCCTGCTTACGTCGTGCGCGGCGAGCGTCAACCTGATCTGGCGCATCTCGCAGCCTCTCACGCCCTTGCGCGTGGTGCTCTTTGTGTTTGTAGTCGCTGGCATCTTGGTGGGCGTTATCGGATTCCCGGAGCTGCTGTCTATTGCCAACCTGTCGATGGGCCAGATGGTTATCTTGGCTGTCATCGTGGTCTTTACCTGCTCGGTGTTCTTTAAGCTCGCCACGATGATGGATTCGCTCAAGCCGCGTCGTCGTCATGCCGCAACTGGTTTTGGCCGCGGTGTGCGCGTCCGCTTGGGTCGCGGTGGCGGCAAGGTGAGCTCGACGGGTTCGACGGCGGAGCGTTTTGCCAAGCGCGTCGCCGCCGACATGGCGCAGCGCCGCGAAGCTCGCACCGTTCGCGAGGCCGAGGTCCGCGCACTCGAGGGCGTGGCCCAGGCCCAGCCCAAGAAAAAGAAGGGTAGCGGAGCCAAGCGCTCTCGCGTAACCAAGTCCGCCCAAGGCATCAAAGTCTCGATGCCGAGCAAAAAGAAGAAGTAACTACGCGCCCTGGCGATGTTGAATTGGTGCCTTGCTCCAGTGGAGCCGTGGCGATGTTATGCTCTAACCTCGATTGTTTGAATTGCTTCGAAAAGAGGAAGCCGTGATCTGCCCGCATTGCCTTAAGACTATCGAGGACGGCGCCTCGTTCTGCCCCTACTGCAACGCCTATGTGGGTCCGGGCGATGGTCCGGAGCACACCGAGTTCGTGTTCTGTGAGGGCTGCGGTGCCCGTCTTTCTCCGCATGATCGTACGTGCCCCAAATGCGGACGCCCCGCTCCGGGTATCCTCTCCGAGGACGCGGCCGCATCCGACCTGGCAGCGGGCCGCACGGCGGGCTTTCCGCGCCTAACGCAAGAGCAGATCGATACCGAGGTGCCGCATGCGCCGGCCTCTGCCGCTGCGGTGCTTTCGGACGCCGCCGACCCCAATGAGACCTGCGTGCTGCCGGCTTTCGATAAGGATTTCGGTATCCCCAAGGTCGATATTCCCACGCCCGTTTCCCTGCATGACGATGCTCAAAAACCCAAGCGAAAAGTGCACCCCGACG
>ERZ1673704.947-NODE-947-length-14456-cov-5.997222_pt1 | contig 14456 bp, 9 predicted proteins | sample MGYA00580234_ERZ1673704 | MGnify/ENA primary metagenome ERZ1673704 (study PRJEB41218, sample SAMN15661757) | gut metagenome | host: Homo sapiens | place: Canada: London | collected 2015-08-20/2019-03-30 | study: EMG produced TPA metagenomics assembly of PRJNA649273...
TACCCCTTGATGTTCAGTTCTTTCGCCATGTCGTTCATGTTGATGGTCAGCACCTTGCTCACGCCGCGCTCCTGCATCGTCACACCGTAGAGCACGTCGGCGGCCTCCATCGTGCCGCGGCGGTGGGTGATGACGATGAACTGCGTCTTGTCGCAGATGCGGCGCATATAGTGCGCCACGCGGATGACGTTCGGCTCGTCGAGCGCCGCCTCGATCTCGTCCATCACGCAGAACGGCGTGGGGTGGACTTTGAGAATGGCGAAGTAGAGCGCGATGGCGACGAACGCCTTCTCGCCGCCGGAGAGCAGCGAGAGCGTCTTGAGCGCCTTGCCCGGCGGCTGGACCTTGATCTCGATGCCGCAGTCGAGCACGGCGTTCTCGTCCTCCAGCTCAAGCGTGGCCTTGCCGCCGCCGAAGAGCTCGAGGAAGGTCTCCTGAAAGCTCTCGCGGATGAGAGCGAACTGCTCTTTGAAGATGACCGTCATCTCGCTCGTGATGTTCTCAATGACGCCCAGCAGCTCCTCCTTGGCCTTTTCCACATCGTCGCGCTGTCCGGTGAGGTAGGTATAGCGCGTGTTCACGCGGTCGAATTCCTCGATGGCGCCGACGTTGACATTGCCGAGGCCGTTGATCTCGCGCTTCAATTCATTGATGCGGCGGCTCGCCTTCGGCACGCTCTCCAGCTCGATGCGCTGCTCCTGTGCCGCGGAGTGGGACAGCTCGTAGCTCTCCCACAGCTTATCCAATATCTGCTTTTCCTCCATCGCGGCGGTAACACGCTTCTGCTCGAGCCTGCCCGCGGCGGCCTGTGTCTGAGAGAGCAGCTCATTGCACTCGCGGTATCTGCGGTCGTTCGCGCTGCGCTCGCCCTCAAGCGCCAGCTTGGCCTCCGCCAGCTCCGCCAGCTCCGCCCTGCGCTTCTCGGCGTCGGCGCGCAGAGAAGCGGTCACCGCGTCATGCTGCGCGATCTCCTCCTCTGCGGCCTTGATCTTCGCGCGGTAGTCCTCGATGAGCGCACGGCGTCCGTCCTCGTCGCCGCGCATCTGTTGGGCGAGCGTCTCGAGGTCGCCCAGCGCGCGTTCGGTCGTCTCCCGCTCGGCGGTAAAGCCCGCAAGTGTGCTCTTGCGCGCGGCGATCTCGTCGCCGAGGTGCGCGCTGTCGCGTTTGAGTTCGTTCTGGCCGGCGAGCTTTTCCTCGCTCTCCGCACGGCAGCGTGCGGCCTCGGCCTCGTGCTTTTTGATCTCCTCCTCGCGGGCGGCGGCTGCCTTTTTCAGCTCCTCCGTGCGCGCGGTAATGCTCTCGAGCTCGGCGGCGATGTCGCTCTCCCGCGTGCGGAGCGATTCGAGCAGCATATCGTACTGCTTCTTTTCGCCCGTCAGGCGGAGCACCGCGTCCTCCGCGCCGCGCTGCTGCTCGCGCGCGACGTCCAGCTCATACTGCGCGGCGTTCAGGTCGCGCTTGGCCTCGTCCGCCTCGCGGAGCGCGGCATCGAGCTTTTCCGTTAAGGCTTCCCGCTGGGCAGTCAGCTCCTTGAGCTCGTTGGCGCGGCTCAAAATGCCCGCGCTGCGGCTCACCGAGCCGCCGGTCATGCTGCCGCCGCGGTTCAATACCTGCCCGTCGAGCGTGACGATGCGGAAGCAATTGCTGTACTTTCTCGCGATGGCGATGCCGCAGTCCATATCCTCGACCACGACGGTGCGGCCGAGCAGATTGTTGAAAATTTCCGCGTACCGCTTATCGAACTGCACGAGCTGCGACGCGACGCCGACGTAGCCGTACTCGCGCTCGACGCCCGCCTCGCGCAGCACGTCGCCGCGGATGGCGGTCAGCGGCAGGAAGGTCGCGCGGCCGCCGTCGCGCTGCTTTAAGAAGTTGATGGCGCTCTTGGCGTCCTCCTCGCGGTCCACGACCACGTTCTGCATCCCCGCGCCGAGAGCGATCTCGATGGCGACGGCATAGCGCTTGTCGGTCGTCATCAGGTTGGCGACCGGCCCGTGCACGCCGCGCAGCGCGTTCTTCTCCGCCGCCTGCATGATCAGACGGACCGCCTTATTGAAGCCCTCGTACTCTTTTTCCATCTCGCTCAGAAGGTGGATGCGGGAGTCGAGGTTGTTCTTTTCCATCGTGAGGTCGATGCTCTTCTGCCGCGCCGTCTCCTCGCGCTTGACGCGCCCCTCCATCTTGAGGGTATGGCCGGAGATGATGTTGCGCACGGCGTCGGCCTCCTCCTGCGCCTCCTCAAGGGCGCGGCGGGACGCGGACGCAGCCCTGCGCTTCTCGGTCAGCTGACCGTCCACGCTCTCGCTCTCCGCTTCAAGCGCTGCGCGGCGCTCAGCCAGCTCGGCAAGGCCCGCGTTTATCGCGCTCACGTCCGCGCGGCAGTCCGCCGCGTCGGAGGCCGCCAGCGCTTCCTTCGCGCGCAGAGCCTCGACCTCGCTGCCGGCCTCGCCGGCCGTGCGGGCAAGCTCCTCCGCCTGCGCGAGGAAGGCGCGAAGCTCCTCCTCGAGCTCCGCCGCCTGCGCGGCAAGCTCCTCGATGCGCGCGTGCTTCGCAGCGATCTGCGCGGTCAGGCTCTCCGCGCGGCCCGACTGGTCGCGCAGGTCGTTCTCCACGCGCTCGATGCTCGCGCGGTTGTGCTCGATGCCCGTGCGCAGCACCGCCACGGCGGCGTCCTCCTCGCTGCGCTTCGCGTCCAGCTCGGCGCACTCGGTGCGCAGGCGCTCCTGCTCCATGTCGTTCGCGTGTGCCTTTTCCGCAAACTGCTCGGAGGCGGCGTACAGCTCGTCCAGCGCGGCGTTCGCGCGCTCCAGCTCCTGCTGGGCAAGAGCATAGTCGGTGTTGAGCTTGATGGAATCGGTCTTGATCTTGTCCAGGTTTTCGAGCCAGACGGAGATCTCCAGCGTGCGCAGCTCGTCGCGGAGGATCAGATATTTCTTCGCCTTCTCCGCCTGCGAGCGCAGCGGCCCGACCTGCAGCTCCAGCTCGGCGATCTTGTCGTTGATGCGCACGAGGTTCTCCTCCGTGCGCTCGAGCTTGCGCTCCGTCTCCTCCTTGCGGTGGCGGAACTTGGAGATGCCCGCCGCCTCCTCGAAGATCTCGCGGCGGTCAGCGCTCTTGACCGACAATATCTCGTCGATCTTGCCCTGACCGACGATGGAATAGCCCTCGCGGCCCATGCCGGTATCCATGAACAGCTCGTTCACGTCACGCAGGCGCACGCTCTGCTTGTTGATGTAGTATTCACTCTCGCCGCTGCGGTAATACCGGCGGGTGACGGCAACTTCGCTCTCCTCCATCCGGGGGAAGATGTGCTCGGTGTTGTCGAGCACGAGCGTCACCTGCGCGAAGCCCATCTGGCTGCGCTTTTCCGTGCCGCCGAAGATGACGTCCTCCATCTTCGCGCCGCGCAGCGATTTGCTCGACTGCTCGCCCATGACCCAGCGGATCGCGTCCGACACGTTGGACTTGCCGCTGCCGTTGGGGCCGACGATGGCGGTGATATCCTCACCGAAGTTCAATACGGTTTTATCGGGAAAGCTCTTAAATCCTTGAATTTCGAGCGCTTTTAAGTACATTCCGTGATCTCCTTTGTGCAAGGGAGTAAAAATAGGCAGAAAAAGACATATTTTAACTTATGTACTATACCATTTTCCCCCTCGTTTTTCAAGAGTGAATGATGAACAGAGTGTAAAAAAGACGCCCGTCGGGCGTCTTTTCGCTTTATTTTTCCTGTGCCGCGCGTTTCCGCCGCGACTTCGTCGCCGCACGGGATGCGGCGATGAGCGTGTAAAGCTCCTCATAGGCATCGGCGAGCGTGCCGACGCGGTCGATGAGGCCGTCCGCCACCGCCTCCTCGCCGTAGAGGATGCTGCCGACGTCGGCGGCCATGTCCTCGGCGGCCAGCATGAGCGCAAGCAGCTTTTTCTCGGATATGCCGGAATTCTTCGTCACAAAGCGCACGATGCGCTCTTGCAGGCGGTCGAAATAGTGATAGGTCTGCGGCGCGGCGATAAGCGTTCCGTTCGTGCGGATGGGGTGGACGGTCATGGACGCGCTCGGCGCGATGAGCGAGCGCTTCGGCGCAACGGCCAGCGGCACGCCGATGGAGTGTCCCCCGCCGAGCACGAGCGAAACGGTCGGCTTCCTCATACCCGCGATCAGCTCGGCGATGGCAAGCCCCGCCTCCACATCGCCGCCGCAGGTGTTGAGCAGGAAGAGTACGCCGTCGATCTCCTCGCTCTCGTCGAGCGCCGCGAGCAGCGGCAGAACGTGCTCGTACTTGGTCGTTTTCACGGTATTGGGCAGAAGGCTGTGGCCCTCGATCTGCCCGACGACCGTCAGGCAGTAGACCGTGCCGCGCGCGGTGCGCGTGGTCACGGCTCCCATATCCACGATGGGCTGCATGGGCGGCGTCTGCTCGGGCGCAGACCTCTGCTCCTCGTTCTCGTTCGGCTTTGTCGGTTCCGTCATGGCGCATCCCTCCTCTTTTCTCACAAGGTAGGATTTGCAGAAAATGAGAAAGCATACGGCGCGCCGTATGCTTTCCCGCTATGTATCCTGTTATTTTTCCGTGCCGTAGAAAAAGAGCGCCACCGTGCCGGGGCCGACGTGCGCGCCGGTGACCGGCTCGTAGTAGACCTCGAGGCATTCGCCGGTAAAGCCCCTTTCGCGCAGAAGACCGAGCAGATAATCCGTCCCCTCGCGGTTGTCCGCGTGGGCGATGCCGATGCGCGCGGTCTTATCCAGCGCGCGCTTGTCGAAATAGTCCGCCAGCTCGGCGTAGGCCTTCTTATTCCCGCGCACCTTGCCGCAGGAAACGATGTGGCCCGTCTCGTCGCCGCGCAGGATGGGCTTGATGCCGAGCACCGAGCCGACCAGCGCCGCCGCGCCGGAGATGCGCCCGCCGCGCTTGAGGTAGTTCAGATCGTCCACCGTGAAGAACTGGCACATGTGGGGGCGGCGCGCGAGAATGCGGTCACCGACCTCCTCAAAGCTCCTGCCCGCGCGCAGCAGCTCCGCCGCCTCGAGCACCTGCAGACCCTCGCCGAGGGAGGCGGCATAGGTGTCGATGGTCATGATTTTGGCGTGAGGATATTTTTCCCGCAGCTCCTCCGCCGCGAGCGCCGCGGCGTGCGCCGTGCCGCTGATGCCGCCGGACATACCGACGTAGAGCACATCGTCGCCCTGCGCGAGCGCGCGTTCAAAGAACGCCGCCGCCGTTGCGGGGTTGACCATCGAGGTCTTGACCTCGGCGCCCCGGCGCATGGCGTCGTAGAAGGCCTTGCCGTCGAAGTCCGTCTCCTCGCTGTAGTCCTCCGCCACGCCGTTGACCGTGTAGGAAAACGGAATGACCGCGATATCGTACTCGCGCAGCAGCGCGAGCGGCAGATTGGCCGAGGTGTCGGTATAGAGCTTCGTCATGGCAAAACTTCCTTTTCTGTATTTCTTAGCACTCAGTGTACCACGCTCTAAGCGCGGAAACAAGCAAAGTTACAGATTCTTTACATTAACCTAACATCATGACAACGGCAGGGTGGTTCCCCTGCCGTTTTTTCGTCAATTCTGCTCAAAGATCACGCGCATGGTCTTGTAGGTCATATAGCAGTCGAGCTTGGCGACCGTCTCATAAGGCGCGTGCATGGAGAGCACGGGAACGCCCGCGTCGAGCGTGTCGATGTTGCGCTGCGCCATGAATTTGGCGACCGTGCCGCCGCCGCCCGCGTCCGTCTTGCCGAGCTCGGCCATCTGCCAGAACACGCCGTTGTCGTTGAGCAGCTTACGCACACGGCCCACGACCTCGGCAGAGGCGTCGGAGGCACCGGACTTGCCGCCCGCGCCGGTGTACTTGCAAAGGCCCACGCCGTAGTTGACAAAGGCGGCGTTGCGCTTATCGTACACGTCGGCAAAGTTCGGGTCGTAGGCGGCGGTCACGTCTGCACTCAGGCAGAAGGAGTTTGCCAGGCAGTCGCGCAGCGCGACGCCCTGCGCCTCGCACAGGTCCGCCATGAACTTGTCGAACGCCTGCGAGAGCATACCGGAAACGCCCTCGGAGCCGATCTCCTCCTTGTCCGCGAAGATGCACACGGCGGTGCGCTTCGGGCTCTTCGCGTCAAAGATGCCCGCGAGCTCCGCGTAGGCGCACACGCGGTCGTCGTGACCGTAGGAGGCGATGAAGCTGCGGTCGAAGCCGATGTCGCGCGCCTTGCCGGCGGGCACGACCTCCAGCTCGGCGGAGATGAGGTCCTCCTCCACGATGCCGTATTTCTCATTGAGGAGCTTGAGGACGTTGAGCTTGAAGCGATCCGAGCAGTCCTCTCCCGCGAGCGGACGGCCGCCGACGAGCAGGTTCAGGCTCTCGCTGGGAATGGCCTCGTTGAGCGGCTTTTTGCCCTGCTCGCGGCCGAGGTGCGGCAGCAGATCGTTGATGATGAACTGCGGGTCGCCCTCGTCCGCGCCGATGTGGACGGCGACCGTGGAACCGTCGCCGCGCACGACCACGCCGTGCAGCTCGAGCGGGATGGTCACCCAGTGGTACTTGCGGATGCCGCCGTAGTGGTGCGTCTTGAGATAGGCCATCTCGGCTTCCTCGTAGAGCGGGCGGGGCTTGAGGTCCAGGCGGGGCGCGTCGGTGTGCGCCGCGCCGATGTTCGCGCCGTGGCTGAGGTCCTGTTCGCCGATGACCGCAAGCATAATTGCTTTACCCCTGTTGTTATAGTAAACCTTGTCGCCCGTCTTGAGCGCCATGCCCTTCTCGTAGGGCACGAAGCCGCGCGCGCTGGCCAGCTCGATGCAGTGCTCCACGCACAGCCGCTCGGTCTTGCCGTGGTCAAGGAAATCCTTGTAGTCCTCGCAGTAGGCGTGCATTGCCCGCTCCTCCTCAGCGCTCAGGCGCTCATAGCCGTTCTTGGGCGCATAAGCGAGCTTCTCCGCCCACTCGTTCTTTTTCTTCTCTGCCATGGTTCATTCCTCCTTGGATTTTTTAATAATGGTATCCAGAAACTCCTCCGCGGCAAACGCAGCCTGTGCGGGAGTCGGGTAGTTATTTTCAAAGACCGTGTCGCAGTCCGCGCGGAACGCCCCCTCGCTGCGCTGTGCACGCACACGGGCGCGTGCGTAGTCCTCGGAGATGCCGTCGCGCGTCATGATGCGGCGCACGCGCACCTCCTCCGGCGCGGTGACCGCGACGGTCACGTCGCAGATCGCGCCGAGGCCGCTCTCCACGAGTTTGATGGCGTCGAGCGCGATGAGCCGCGCGCCGCTTTCCTCCATGCGCCGCGCGAGCGCGCGGGGCAGATGGCGGAAGATGATGGCGTCGAGCTGCGCAAGCGCGCCGGCGTCGCCGAATACTATATTGCCCAGCTTTTGCCGGTCCAATCCGCCGTCGGGGGCGAAGACATCGCCGAACGCGTCGGTCAGGTCGGCGCGCAGCGGCGCGTCAGTCCGGAGCATTTCGTGATACACCGCGTCGCAGTCGAGCACCAGCGCGCCACGCCTTTCCAGTGCGTACAGCAGCGTGGTCTTGCCCGCGCCGGTGCCGCCGGTGATGCCGAGGACAAAGGCGCCGTCCGCCTCCTCCGTGTGGAAGCCGGCGGCCTTTTTCAGCCGGTTGCCGACGGCGAGGCCAAGCCCCGCGCTGTCGGGACACTGCGCCCAGATGGCGGGCACGTCGGTCGCGTCGAAGGTGCGCAGCGCATCAAAAACGTGCTGCGACTGCGCGAGCTTGTCGCCGCTCGCGCCGAGCCGGTGAACGATGTGCCCCACAAAGAGCGGCGCGAACTCGTCGAAGCAGATCACGCCGTCCCGCGCGCCGAGCGCGGCAAGCAGCCGCCGCGCGCTCGCGCGGGGCGAGCCGGTGACGACCGTGACAGGAGCCTTCGGCGCATAATGGCGGTACTTCATGCCCGGTGCGCGGGGCCTCTCCCCCGCCGCCATCTGCTGCGTGACCGCCTTATCCACCGCCACCTCGCCGAGCACGGCGCGCAGCTCCTCGAGCGGCAGTCCGCCCGGGCGCAGCAGGCGCGGCGGCGTGCAGGTCAGGTCGATGATGGTCGATTCCACACCCACGCGGCAGGGCCCGCCGTCCACCACGCCGTCGATCCTGCCGTCCATGTCCTCGCGGACGTGCGCGGCGGTCGTGCAGCTCGGACGGCCCGAGGTGTTGGCGCTCGGCGCGGCGACCGGAACGCCGGAGGCCGCGATGATCGCGCGCGTCACCGCGTGGTCGGGACAGCGCATCCCGACGGTCTCCAGCCCGCCGGTGGTGACAAGCGGCACGCAGTCCGCCTTCGGCAGTATCATCGTCAGCGGCCCGGGCCAGAAGCGCCCGGCAAGGCGGTACGCCGTCTCCGGCACGTCCTTGCAGTAGCGCGCGAGCCAGCTCGCGTCGGGGATATGCAGGATGAGCGGGTTATCCTGCGGGCGGCCCTTGGCCTCAAAAATGTGCCGCACGGCGTCCGCGTTCAGTCCGTCCGCGCCGAGGCCGTAGACCGTCTCGGTCGGGATGGCGAGCAGCCCGCCGCGGCGCAGGATGTCCGCGGCCTGTTCGACCGCCGCGCTCTCCCGCGCAGGATCGGTGATGGTAAAGTATCGGGTGTTCAAAAAGGTTCCCCCTTCTGTGCGTCTGAAGCGCTCAGCTCTCCGTGCTCTCGCGCAGCTTTTCTGCCTGCGCCTGCATGGTCAGCGCGTCAATAATCGGGTCAAGGTCGCCGTTGATGACGGCGTCGATGTTGAAATTCTTGTTGTCCCCCGTCAGGCGGTGGTCGGTGACGCGGTTCTGTGGGAAGTTGTAGGTGCGGATGCGCTCGTTGCGCATCCCGGTGCCGACCTGCGCGCGGCGCTCGTTCGTCACGGCGCTCTCCACACGCTCACGCTCCATTTCATAGAGCTTGCTCGCAAGCATCTGCATACACTTCGCGCGGTTCTGCACCTGCGAACGCTCCTCCTGACACGCCACGACGATTCCCGTCGGCTTGTGATCAGCCGCACGGCGGAGCTCGTCTTGTTGACGTGCTGTCCGCCCGCGCCCGAGGAGCGATAGACCTGCATCTCGTTGTCCTCCGGCCGGAGGTCGACGTCGACCTCCTCCATCTCCGGCAGCACCGCGACCGTGGCGGTGGAGGTGTGGACGCGCCCGCCGCTCTCCGTCTCCGGTACGCGCTGCACGCGGTGGACGCCGCTTTCAAACTTCAGTCTTGACCACGCACCCGCGCCATTGAGGATAAAGTCAGCTTCCTTTACACCGCCCAGCTCCGTGTCGTTGTAGTTCAAAAGCTCGATCTTCCAGCCGTGCTTTTCGGCGTACATGGAGTACATACGGTAGAGGTCCGCCGCGAAGAGCGCGCTCTCCTCGCCGCCCACGCCGCCGCGCAGCTCCATGATGACGTTTTTCCCGTCGTTCGGGTCGCGCGGCAGGAGCAGCACGCGCAGCTCCTCATAAAGCCGCTCCTTGTCCGCCTTCGCCTGCCGCAGCTCCTCCTGCGCCATGTCGCGCAGCTCGGCATCGGAGAGCAGCTCCGTCGCCTCGGCGATGGTCCGCTCCGCGCGGCGATAGTCCTCGTAGCACTGCGCGACCGGCTCAAGCTCCTTCTGCTCCTGCGTGAGCCTCCGCAGCTCCTTCGCGTCGCCGTAGATCTCCGGCACGGTCAGCAGCTCTCCGATCTCCGCGCAGCGGCGCGCGATCTGTTCCAGCTTCTCCCACATCGCTTCAGTTCTCCGCCGTCATGTAGTTCGTCACATTGCGGATGAACTCGTCGCGCCAGAAGTGATAGCCTGCCGAGCCGATGCGCAGCGAAACGTCCGCCACGTGGGGGTGGCCGACGTACTGGTCCATCTGGTCGCACACATCCTTATACAGCTCCTCGCTGCCGTGGACGACGACATAAGCGATGTTCTGCACCTCCAGCCCGCGGCGCTTGAGGAAGCCGCGCGCGATGCTCGAGCAGCGTCCCGCCCAGATAGGCGTGCCGAGAATGACGAGCCGGTAGTCCTGTAAGGCGCGGCGCGTATCAAACGGCTCCATCGCGCGGGTACGGCGGCGCATGGCGTCCAGCCCGCAGCGCAGCCAGCCGATGGCGCCGTCGCGGTTCACGCGGTCGCGCATCTCCACGCACTCGCAGTCAAGCGCGGCAGCGATCTCCTCCATGGCAAATTTTGTGTGTCCCGTGCGGGAGTAATACAAGCACAGAATATCCTTGTTCATCGTTAACCTCCGTAGACAAAATAGGCGGCAAGGCCGAAGGCCTCGCGGATAAAGTAATTGACGGTCAGGCATTGAAAGTAGAGCGTGGAGGGCAGATGCGCCGGCACGGCGGCGGTATCGCCGCCCCACATCAGCCGCGCGCGGCAGAGGTGGAAGTCCGAGGTGACGATGGCGACGCGCCGCGCCGGATCAACGCCCAGCTCCTCGAGTATCGCCCGCGAGTAGCGCAGGTTCTCCTGCGTGCTGGTGGAGCGCTCCTCCGGGTACAGCCGGCTCTCGTCCGCGCCGCGGCGCACCAGCGCGCGGCGCATACACTCGGCCTCGGTGATGGCCTCGCCCAGCCCCTGTCCGCCGGAGAGGATCACCGGCACGTCGGGGTGCTCCTCCAGATACGCCGCCGCGGCGTCGATGCGCGTGCGCAGCGTGAGCGACGGCGTTTCGCCGTTCACGCCCGCGCCGAGCACGATGACCGCGCTCACCGGTTCGTCTGTTTTCTCCGCAAGCGAGCCGCGAATGACCATTGTCTCCAACGCGGCAAAGAGGACAAAGCCTGCGGCGAGCAGCGCGCGCAGGACCCGCCTGCCCCACACCGCCGCGCGGCTGCCGCGCCGTGCGGCGCACTCCAGCATGAAAAGCACGAACAGCACCGCCGCAGCACACAGGCAGAGGAGGGCGGAAAAGCGCAGTCCCGGAACGAAGCGCAGCAGCACCACCAGCGCGAGGAAAACGAGCGCCGCTGCAAACAGCAACCGCTCCCGCTTTGTGAACGCCTTCCATTTTTCTCTCATGTCCCAACCTCCCCGCTCGCGCGTTTTCGTCCCTGCCGCTTCTCTCTTTCCTATTCGCCCGCCTCGGCGGCGAGCGCCTCCCAGCGCTCCATCAGCTCTGTGAGCTTCTGCTCCTGCGCCTCCTTTTCGGCGTAGAGCGCGCTGTATTTCTCATAGTCGGACGCGGCTTCCTCCAGCCGCGCGTCCAGCGCGGCGAGCGCCTCCTCCTGCTGCGCGATCTCGCGCTCGCAGATGGTCAGCTGGCGGCGTGCCGCCTGCTGATTTTTATTGCCGCGCTGCGGCTTTTCCGTAAGGTTCTTTTCCTTTACTGCCTTTTCCGGCTCTGCCTTTTTCGCCGGCTGCTCCGCCTTCACCTTGCGGTAGCGGGCAAAGCCCATCGGGTAGTCGGTGATTCTCTGCTCCTCCAGCTCCCAGACGCGGGTGGCGAAGCGGTTGATGAAGTAGCGGTCGTGGCTGACGAACAGCAGCGTCCCGTCGAAGGCCTCCACCGCCTCCTCGATCCACTCGCGCGAGGCGATGTCGAGGTGGTTGGTCGGCTCGTCGAGAATGAGAAAGTTCACCTCGTCGTCCATCAGCATGCAGAGCCGCAGGCGGCTCTGCTCGCCGCCGGAGAGCACGGAAACGGACTTGAACACGTCCTCTCCGCGGAAGTGGAACGCCGCCAGACGGTCGCGCGCCTTCTGCGGCGTGATGTCCCGCTTGGAATAAAGCATTGTGTCCACAAGATTGCGCTGCGGCACGTCGAAGTGAATGATCTGCGGCAGGTAGGCGATCTTCGTCGAGGGGCCGAGCTTGATGCGGCCCTCGTCGGGGTACTCCTCGCCCATGATCATCTTGATGAGCGTGGATTTTCCCGTGCCGTTGTCGCCGATGAGCGCGATGCGCTCGCCGCCGGCGACCTTGAGGTCCACGCCGGAGAACAGCGTCCGCTCGCCGAAGGACTTGCCGACGCCCTTGAGCGTCAGTACCTCGTCGCCGAGAAATTCGCTGCTCCGGAACTGCGCGGTCATCTTCTTCTCGCGCGTGGGCTTGTCTGTCGTGCGCATCCGCTCGATGCGCTTTTCCATCGAAAACGCGCGCTTGTGCAGCGCGTCGTTGCCCATGAACGCCCACAGGTGCAGCTTGTCCGCCGCGGCCTCGAGCTGCCTGATCTTGGCCTGCTCCTTCTCATACTGCCGCATTTTCTCCAGATAGCGGCGCTCCTTCTCCACGGCGTAGAAGCTGTAGTTGCCGTTGTAGAACTCCGCGTGGCCGTCCAGAATCTCGATGACGCGGGTGATGGTGCGGTCGAGGAAATAGCGGTCGTGCGAGATGGCGACGACCGTGCCCTTGAACGAAGCAAGGTATTCCTCCAGCCACTCGATGGCGTGGAGGTCGAGGTGGTTCGTCGGCTCGTCGAGCAGCAGAATGTCCGTGTCCTCCAAAATCAGGCGGCCGAGGTTCACGCGCGTCTTTTCGCCGCCGGAGAGCGTGTCGAACAGCCGCGTGCGCATATCCGCGGGAATGGACAGGCCGTTGGCCACCTTATTGACGGCGGTGGCGGTGTCGTAGCCGCCGAGGCCCTCAAAGCGGGCGGACAGCTCGCCGTAGCGGCGCAGCGTCTCCTCGGATTCGTCGCCGTTCGCCATCTGCGCGGAGAGCCGCTCCATCTCGTCGGCCATGCGCCTCATGCGCTCGAAGGCGGATTGCAGCACGTCCTCCACCGTATAACCCGCCGGGTAGACCGGTATCTGCGAGATCAGCCCGACGCGGCGGTCCGATGCGATGGCGACCTCGCCGGCGTCGTAGTCGATCTCACCCGTGAGGATGCGAAAGAGTGTCGTCTTGCCCGCGCCGTTCTTGCCGAGCAGACCGACACGCTCGCCGGAGTTGATCTGAAAGGTCAGTCCGTCCAGTATTTTCTTTTCCAAATCAAAGGACTTTTGAAGTCCTGTTACGCTGATCTCGATCATGTTGTCTTGAGCAATTCCTCTACGATCTTCTCCAAGTGCATGGAGTGCGACGCCTTGCACAGCAGGACGCTGCCCTCCGTGAACGCAGCTCTCGCCGCATCGACCGCGCTCTCCGCGTCGGGATACCACTCGGCGCTCTCGTGCGCGGCGTCCGCGATGCCGTGGGCGTACTCGCCGACAGCGATGACGCGGTCGATGCCGAGCAGAGCGCACAGCTCGCCCATCGCGCGGTGCGCGGACTCCGTCAGCTCGCCGAGCTCTTTCATGTCGCCGAGCACGGCGATCTTCTTGCCCTCGCTCGCCGCAAGCACGCGCAGCGCTGCGGACATGGACTGCGGGTTGGCGTTGTAGCAGTCGTCGAGCAGGCGGCGGTCGCCGCTGAGGCGGTGGACGCGCATCCGCGAGCCGGCGGGCTCATAGAGCGCGACGCCGCGCTCGATCTCGGGGACCGACAGACCCAGCTCCTCACCGACCGCGGCCGCGAGCGACGCGGCGTAGATCATGTGCCGCCCCGGCGCGGGGATGCGGAGATGATACGCCGCGCGCGCGGTGGTCACGGTGCAGGCGATGCCGTCGATGCCGCGGTCGCGCAGCGCGGAAACGCGGACGTCCGCGTGCGCGCTCTCGCCGCAGCGGACGATGCGCTGCGGGAGAGCTACCGTGTCGAGCAGCGCGTCGTCGCCGTTGAGGATGGCGACGCCGTCGGCGTCGAGGTTTTCAAATATCTCGCTCTTAGCCTTCAGAATGCCCTCGCGCGAGCCTAAAAACTCGATATGCGCGTCGCCGATGTTCGTGATGACGGCGATGTGCGGGCGCACCATCTCGCCGAGATAGCGGATCTCGCCGAAATGGTCCATGCCGGTCTCGATGACGGCGGCCTCATAGGTGTCGTCCAAGCCGAGGAGCGTGAGCGGCGTGCCGATGTCGTTGTTAAAGTTCTCCGCCGTTTTGAGCGTGCGGTACCTCTGCGACACGACCGAGGCGATCATTTCCTTCGTCGTTGTCTTGCCGACCGAGCCGGTGATCTGGACAACGGGGATGTTGAACTGCCCGCGGTACCACGATGCGAGCGCCTTGAGCGCAAGGCGCGTATCGGGGACGGCGATGTAGAATTTATCGGGCAGGAACGCCGCGGGCGTCCTCGCGCATAGGCAGCCCGCCGCGCCGAGCGCGAGCGCCTTGTCGATGTAGTCGTGTCCGTCGAAGCGCTCGCCGGTGAGCGGGATAAAGAGCGCGCCCTCGCCTGCCTTGCGGCTGTCGGTGGAAACGGAGGTCACGGCGGCGCTCACGCCGCCCGCGAGAAGTGTGCCGCCCGTGGCGGTCAGCAGCTCGGAAACGGTCAGCCTTCTCATGCTCTCCCCTCCTTCCGCGCCCGCAGGGAGCTTGTCACGATGCGCTCGCACAGCTCGCCGTAGCCGATGCCGACGGCGGCGGCCTCCTGCGGCACGAGCGAGGTCGGCGTCATGCCCGGGAGGGTGTTGATCTCCAGGAAATAGGGCGTGCCGTCCTCGGTGACGA
>ERZ1673704.952-NODE-952-length-14381-cov-34.086067_pt1 | contig 14381 bp, 11 predicted proteins | sample MGYA00580234_ERZ1673704 | MGnify/ENA primary metagenome ERZ1673704 (study PRJEB41218, sample SAMN15661757) | gut metagenome | host: Homo sapiens | place: Canada: London | collected 2015-08-20/2019-03-30 | study: EMG produced TPA metagenomics assembly of...
CTTCTCCTCGGTCTTCTCCTCGGTCTTCTCCTCGGTCTTCTCCTCGGTCTTCTCCTCGGCGGATGCCAAGTCGAGAATGGCATGGATTGTCTCCATGGCTTTGGAGTACTCATCGAGCTTGGCGTTCAGCTCGATCTGTTTCTTGTTCAGCTCTTCGAGTTCGGCTTTGACAGAATCGATCTGCTTGCTCAGAACCTGAGCCTGACGCTTCTTGATTTCCACGTCCTTGTCCGGCATCTCCTTGCCATAACGAGACATGAATTTCTCCAGTCGGTCGTTCAGGTCTTCGGGAACTCGGGTGAAGTACGAGAGCGCATCCTTGTTGAATGCGATGTGGTACAGGCAGAGATCCTCCGTGATGTTTCTCGGGGTGAGGATCTTGCTGAACTCTTTGTTGATCGGGTCGTGGAGCAGAGTACCTGCTCGGAGTTCGTAATCGGGGTGTGCTACGTTTTTCATTTGTTGTTCTGTTATTCGTCTTAATGCTAAGTCGGCTTCGATCAGGCAGAAGCCGCATCGGGAAACTGACTTATTCAAAAAGTACCGAGAAAGTTCATCTACTTCTCGATGGAGAGCGGGGTTCTTTCCCAATTCCAATGTATGGGCCCGATAGGCTTCGCCTCTCAGGGACCCATACTTGGATTGGTAAGCTCTCAGTCTTTCGAGCATGTCAGCCATAGCCGTTACGATTTAGGTACTCCGGCGTATGTGGGCTTCGTTCCGACAGTCAGGAGACTGTTAACCATGAGGTCTGTGGTCTCCTCATCCTTTTCGAAGAGGCTCATCGGGAGCGAACCTTCCTGAGCGATGGTACCGTTGGCCAGAGTTACCTGGTAAGCGACGCCGTCGGTCATTTCGGTAGTGACAGTGATTTCGGTGAGCTCCAGACCCGAGTCCCAGCCATACACCTCGTACTTGGTGTCCCCGCCGATTCCGGTGTCGTTGTTCTCGACGATAGCGATGACGCGGGCATTGGTCAGGCCGTTTACGAACTTCTTGGCTGCTTCCGACTTCTTGAAGATTCGGACGACCACGTTGTGCTGGTGGGTCTTGAGATACGTGCCAGCATTGATGGTGTCCGAGCCAACTGTTGCGTTGGGCAGCGAGTCGACTTCGTAACCAGTGGCACCGCCCTTGAGGATGAGCGAAGAGATAATGTTGTCAGTTACCTTAGACTTCGATTTGTCGACGTCCGAGTAGCTGAGGAGAATCACCCTGGCGGTGGTGCCGGCGATTGCCGGCTTACCACACTCCTGGTTGATGAATCCTGTTTTGATTTTAGAACAATCAAGTCCTGCCATTTTCTTAGATTTTTGAGGATTAGATACCTACCGAGAACAGATCCGGGTTAGTGAGCTTGGCATCCGCCCGACCCATGAGTTCTACGTAGACTACGCGGTCTTTGTACTCGTACCAGATCCGCATCTTCTCGAAGCTGTCGATTGCATCAACACCTATGCCGAGCACGCTCTTCGAGGTGAAGAGAATTCGATGGGGACTGTTGAGCTTCTTGCCAGTGTCTTCCGACGTAGCGATGATCTTGTCCCAGATGGGCATTGCGATGACAGGGATGCCATTGAAGCTGAGAGCCTCCATGCCATTCAGCAGAGCTAAGCGAGCCGACTCGAGGCAGCAAGCGTCCATAAGAGACTGCTGATAGGCATCGTAGACAGACTGGGTAACGAGGATAAATTTGTCAGACTGCTGACGGAGCAGAAGCGGGGCACTGAACACGACCGACTGAATGTATTCCTTGGCCTTGTCCGGAGTAAGCTTCTGAGTTGCGTAAGATTCCCCGGTATTTTCCGTAATTGTTGCCCCGCGCTGGGACGGATTGGCTTGAGCCTGTGCAGTAATCTGTTTCCAGAAACCGTCGATGATGGTGAAGAATTTCAGGTCGAGCTTATCCGTAATGATACCGGAGTTGGTAACGTTCTTGGCGTTTTTGTCGTTGAACCAGAACAGGCGGTACCAGAAGTCCATAATGGAGCGCTCCAGAACCTCAATGACGATGTTCATGTAGTCCGTATCCGTGAAGTCCGGAATGTCGACGCCGGTGCGGAGAGAGTAGATAGTTGCCGACTGCTGAAGGTCAGTGTAACACTGGGACAGGAGGATCTCCCAGGTGCCGGGCTCCCATTTCAGCTTGCGGGTGTTGATGTTCCACGGCTGAGGAGTCGGGTTACACCCGGTGTTGACCACGCCGACCATGCCGCCCTCGCCGATGTAACCCACCTCAGTGTTAGTGACGATGTCGGGGAAGACTGTGTGAATGGAGTTGATGTCAGGACCCTGAATGGTGTCCTCCATAATCATCTCCGAGATTGCCTGAATGACACGTTCACAAAAAGAGAACTTGTCCATGTCAAGAAATCCGCCCTTTTTAGCTGCCATAGTTCTTAAAGTTTTTGAGTTTGACTACTTGAGAATTTTTTTGGCAGCGTTGACCTTCTGGAGCTTTTCGCGAGCTTCGTTCTTGAGGTCAGCTGCCGAGGGTTCGGGCTTCTTGCCTCCGGGCAGAACCGTCTTGCGGTTCTTCGGGCGGTAGTTGCTACCACGGAGGTTGCGGAGTTCATTCTCCTGCTCCTCGATGAGGTTCGTTGCCTCGTCGAGCATCGCCTCCAGTGCTGCAACGCGGTCCTCGAGAGACTCGGTGTCCTCCATCTCGATGCTGGTGACGATGTTGTCCTCGACGGTAACCACCCGGCCGTCTTCCAGAACGACAGTGCCCGACGTCTCGCCGTTGGCGAGAGTTGCCTCTACACCTTCGGCCAGATTGTCCTCTTCACCTACGGTCTGGAGAACGACCTGACCCTCAGCATCCAGATAGTCGAAGTTGGCGGGAGAGCCTTTCTTGCCTTTCCGGAATGCCTTGACTTTGCTCATGAATTTTTCATAAGCGCTTTTTTCGTTTTTTGCCATAGCATTAAAAATTTGGTTTGTGTTGTATGAATTGATTTTGGAAATGAATCCCAAGTCAAGAAGTGATTTGGCATCGTGGATGCGTTCCTCATGCATGACATTGCGGAGCCGTTCCCGGTCCTGACCTGTTCTCTCGACATACACGTCAAGAATAGCCTCCTCCTCCAGAGCAAGCTCCTCGGCAATGCTGCGAGCATCGTCGGAAGTGAGCCAATCCCCGACAGGCATGTATACCCGGTGGATGAGTGCCCGGCAATTCCTGTTTGCCGACCGGTTCTCTGCCGGAGCTGCCAACAGGATGCACACTGCCATCGAGTGGCATCCCCCGACAATATTTGTATATATCGTCCTCCCGCTCATGCGAAGAAAATCATAAATCTTGAAGCCCTCCTCAACAGAGCCCCCGTCACAGTCAATGTTGATGCACACCTCCTGTTCGTCGGGGTGTTCGTCGAGTACCCGGCGGAAGGTCTCCACGGAACAGATCTCTAAGGTCCCGCCCCAAAGCTCCATCATGACCCGGTTCTCCTCGGAGTCAATTGCGCCTTTTAGGTTGATGAATATCATGTGCCAAATTATTTCAATACAAATATAATTATTCCTAACAAATATTGAAATACTATTTGTGCTGGATTATTTAAAAATTAGCCCGGTCCTGAATCTGCACGTAGTTAGCATCTTCCCTCCGAATATCTTCGATTGTAGCAATCACTCTCACCTGGCCAAATGCTTTTTGAATTGCCCTCTCCATGTCAAGCCGATTCATGGGCTCCGACGCCTCAGCGAATGATCGGATAGCATATCCCCCGTCCGACCCAACTTTAGTGAACGGTACTCCGCCACCGAGTTCGTTTATGGCAGACAGGAGAGGAAGGAACATACGGCTCGACTTCTTGTTAATGATGGTCTCGCCTCCTTCGGCTTCAATGTGCACTCCTCCAGCGGCATGACTGGGTCCCTCAATGTATTTACCTCTTGCGGCTTTCGGCAGAGGAGCTGCCCAAAGAGCTGCCATCTGGACTGCTCCCAAAGCCGCAGCTGCTGCAATGAACGGGATAGCCAAAGGGAATCCCATTTTAGCTGATGCCATGATGGAGATGGCAGTATTGATGCCAATCTCGAAGGATCCCATTGCCCTCTCCCGGATAGCTTGTTCCCGTTCGATTTTGGCCAACTCCTTCTCCTTCTGTTTCTCCATCTTGATTTTCTTCTCGTTGTACTGGGCCTCCGTGATTTGACCATTAGCGTACATGTTTGCCAATGCCTGCTCCTCCCGGCTGTATTGTTCTTCTACCTCCTGAGCCCGACGCTCCCCGAGAGCACTGGCCAAATCGTTGAAAGCAGTGGCGAAGCTAGATGCTATTCCGGCATACTCCTGGAGCTTCTCGATTCGCTCCTCCCATAAAGACTCCTCGTTCTCGACCATCTCGAGTTGGATCTGAGCAATGGCGTCCTCGTTTCCTTGAGCTGCTGCCAACTCGGCTTCCAGATACCTTTTCCGGATCTCATACTTGGACTTGTGATTTAACTCGGCTTGAGTGAGCTCCTTGTCGAGGTCCATTTGCTGGAGACGAAGATTGTTGGCTCGGAGCTGGGCCTCCTGCTCATAGGTTTTCTCCCCGGCAGCTTTCCTGGCTTCGATTTGTTTCTGGAGCATCTCATTCTCGAGCTCCAGCTTCTTTCTCTCGTTGTCCGCTGCCTTTGAGAGATCTTCGGCATACTGTTCGTCGAGAACTTGGTTGAACCGGTCAAGTTGCTGTTTGGTAGCGTCCTCGCGGATCTTTTTGATTTCATCCTGGAGGTTCTGCTGAATCCGTTTCTCGAGTTCGGCTCTGTTGACCAGGAACTGCTCATAAGCGGCATACTCTTTCTGGTATTCCTCCTCGCTCATACCTCTCACGAACTGGGGAGGCTGAATGTTGGCCAGCTCCTTCATGGCGTCCTGGTACTTCTGAGTAACCTGGGCAATCTGCATGTCGACTGTGCCTCCGGAGGCTACAGCCAATATGTTGGCTCTCACCCCAGCAAGGTAGTCATTAAGCTGTTTGGCTTGGTTCTCGTAGAACTGCTTGTCGGACCGAGCCATGGCATTCAGAGCCGTCTGATACTCCTTGTTAGTGATTTTGCCGTGAGCTTTTTGGAGAGCGAGACGCTCCCGGGCTCCATCCTGAGCTGCCTTGTAGAGTTTCCTTTCATACTCCATCCGGATGGCGATGCTCGTAGACTGGAATGTTGTTTGAAACCTGAGATCGTCTTCCCGGATTTTCTGCATGGCTTCCGAATTCTTCAAAGCAACCTCCAGAGCCTTATCGGCAATGGACTGCTGAGCCTCCCGATTGGCTATTGCAGTCTCGAGAGCCAAATTGACAACTGCAGCTCCTTCATTCTCGATTGTCCGGAACAGTTCTTGGTATCGACCTTTCAAGTCGTCGAGTTCCTTTTTGGTCTCCTTGTATTTGTTCAAGCTTCCTGACCACGTGTTGAGCTCCTCCTCCTTGGCTGCAATCACCTTCTTCAAGGAGTCGAACTCATCCATTGCAGCCATCTGTCTTTGACGAGCTGCACTCATCTCAATCTCGCGGAGCTTGTTGGCTGTTTTAAGCTGAGCTTCGGCGATCTGTTCCGACGTGGCATGATTGGCTTTGAGATTTTCTATTTCTCTCTTGCCCCGGATCTCCTCGGCTTTGGACAGAGTGTTCCGCTTGGTCTCGATCTGATCCAGTACATACGTAGAGGCTTCGGCAGCTCGATTGTATGCCTCCATTGCCCGGGTTGCTCTCTCTTGAACTTCCGTATTACTGTTAAATGCGTTCGTAAGAGCAACCACTCCAGCCACCAATCCGCCCACTGCCGCTGCCACCAATACAACGGGATTGGCAGCCAAAGCCGCGTTCCAAAGCCATGTGGCAGCTGCTGCTGCTTTGGTGAGGATGTTGCCAGCTCCTTGTACGGCATTTTTAGCAGCTATCGCTTTCGTCTCGGCGAGAGTCTGGTTGATGCCAACCAGCTGAACCAAGTTAGATGCAGCTCGATAAGTGGCTTCGGTCTTGGAGAGAGCTGCTTGGAGAGAAGACAAAGAGGAAAGAGCCGTGATGATGGTTATCATCTTCGTCATGATAGCATTGAGCTCCTCGTTCTCGCTCCCCAGTACCTGAGTGGCTGTGGTCCATAAACCGTAGACGGAAGTGATTGCCGAAGTTGCATCCGTGACAGCGACCAGTGTGTCGATTCCTCGTCCAGTCTGGTCGATGGCTGTATTGACCGTGTCCTCTGCCGCCTTGAGCTCCCCAGCTCGCTTGACCATCTCCTTGAAGGATGCTGAACTCGTATCCCCGGCTTGAGCCATCCGGATCAGAGTGTCGGTCAAGTCGTTGAGCTCCTGTTTCAGGTTATCCGTTGCCTTCTCGTAGTTACCAACTGACCGGCGATAGTCCCCGAGTGCCTCCTCCTGAGCTTTGAGCTCCTCGGTGGTTTCTGCAATGCGCTTGCCGAGCTCGGCTTTACGAGCCGCGTCCTTCATTGAGTTGCCCAGCTCTGCAAACTCGGCATTGTCCAAAGCCAGCTGGGTTCTAAGTTTTGCTAAACTTGCCTCCTGTTGGTTCTGGAGCTTAATATTGTTCTGGATTTGCTTCTGGTACTTGTTCGCCTCGCTGTTGATTGCCTTGATCTGGTTGTCAAGCGCATAGTATTCTTGAGCATTCTCCTCGGTCACTTTGCCCAGAGCCTTCTGTTGATCCCTCAGCTCCTGGGACCGGAGTTTCAATTCGGCTAACGTCTTGAGGGCATCCTCAGCTGTTACCTTGACATTGTAAATTGTGCTTTTCTGTTCTTCGGCCATATTACATGCGTATTAGGTCCACTTTGGTTATCTTTCCAGCTTGGAAGTTGTTTATCTTCGAGACGTAGAACCAGAACCCATGCTCTTCCAGCCATATCGGGTTGAACAGGTCCAGGCTTTGGATGTCGAACGAGTCCAAAAGAATCTGGGTCTGTAGGATCTTCGGTCTTTTGAGTATATTGTCGATGAGCTTGCCGTAGTATTTAGGAACGTAGTAATTCAAACTTTTGAAACGTGCCGTGTATAACCGTATTGGGGTGAGGGTGTAGCCTACACTCACCTTGGGTCGCATATAGTCCGACTTATTGATGTGGACGACCATCGGCTTACTGAGAGCATTGTACTCCCAAGTCGTCTCGGTCATTTCCCCGTTCTCCATCCGGCCTCTATTGATAGTCCATATAGGATAGTTAGCAAGTGTGTGTGACTTTTGCGTACTGCCCGCATCATAGAGGGTTTGGTTGAGTCCTGCCAAGAACCCAATTTGGAACAGGAGTTTAGTGGGCTGGAGGTTGACGTCCGGGATGCTGAACTTGTACGAGTCAGTAACATTGTTGTCCTTGTTGTCCTCCAGCTTTATCTCGTTGGACTGGGCATAACTGGACAACTGGAAGGTAAGTTTTGTGTCCTTACCTTTTATCAGCTTGTCAGACCAATTCTTCCCGGACGAGCTTCGTCTGTTGTAGAACTCCTGAATCGAGTATACTCTTGCTACTTTGGTGGCGGGATTCACGTCAATAGTCAGACCAAACAGCTGTAAGAAAGCTTTGACTATGTCCCCCAAACTCTTAAACCCAGTCGAAGCCAGGAGGTCATAGGTTAGCCCGGGATAAGGCCTATCCCCTGGTGAAGTTTCCGGCGGGATGGGAGCAGTAATGCTGACTGGAAATCTCATGTCATACTGTTCGGTAATGAAATTGCCTGCGATGAGAGTTCCGTTCACCAGGATGTGCTCTCCTGCCTCCATCGGGATGTTGACCGAAGCGCTGCCGGAAGATCCGGACGACCAGGTTTTGGTCAACACTATAGCACTGGTCCCGTCGTTCTTGTAGTGGGTAACCATGACTGACACCCTACCTCTTTGGATGGCAGAAGTGTTTGACCATGAGAAACTAAACGTGATGGTCGTGTCCCATAGAGTCATCCAGCTGAAGTCCCCAGACATGGTGCCTAAAGTCAAACGTCCGGCGACCGGGTCACTGAGAGTTACCCCCGGGGAGCCTCGCCATGTCACACCGGCAAAACCGCCAGGAGGGGTATCCCGGATCCAGCCAATTCCGGATGCTTCCGGGACATTAGGGTTGTCTGCCAAAACGGGGTAAGTGCAAGGCAAAAACATTTCGGCTCGGTCGACTGGATCCACGTCGGTCTCAAGACTGTAACCTGCTCGGTCGAAGATCCACGTTACGAGATCATACCAGTTGAGGTGGGGGTAGAACTTGTCCAACTCTCGGACTTCCTGGATTGCCTCCGTCGAGATCGGGGGCATGTTCGGATTCTTCTGGAGAGTTGCATATAGCCAAAAATACAGGACTCTAGATTCCCCGGGGCCGGAGAGGTATCGCTCGGCCTGTCCCATTGTGTCCGTGTACCACTTGAAGAGGAACATGCCAGTTCCGGGATCCTTCGCGTCAGTGTTGTTGAGGGTGTCGAACAGGTCAGCGGTCGCTCCGATAATCTGGATCCCTATTGATGTATCAGACACGTCTACGATGTTCAGCACTGCTCCTGCCGGGGATATGAGTGTCCCCTCATAGAATAACTGACAAGGGAACTTCATGTATGGCACATATGATCCCGAGCCAACTACAAAACTGAATTGGAATGCTTGCTCGTTATGGGTCGTCCTGGGCAGACTGATACGCTGGGAGTACGAGGCATTCCTGTCCTTCAGCTCCGCCAGATTGTTGATCTGGTAATTCATCGCAGGAGCATCCAGCGGGAGGTCCAGTGACCAGACCTCGCCGTTAATGCCTTTCATGAGTAGTTCGTAGTTCATATTACCACTGAGTTTGTTCGTCAATAAGCTGGAACTCGTAGCTAACAGTGTTCCGGGGAGTTTTGGTGTCCCAAGTCAGATCAGTATCATCTACGAGGACTCGTTGCCATCCTCCAATTTGATAGTTGTAAACCTGGACCAAAGGCGAGAGAGCAATTCCTTTGAGCAAGTTGAAGTCGTTCTCATCAAGCTGTTCTGCTCCGGCTTGAACTATGTTCTTAAACTCCGGAGCTAACTCGCCTCTCGTCTGTGAGGCATAGGGGTCTCTGGAATTCGCTAATACGTATTGGTCTCCCCGGTCAACCTTCTGCGTATACTTCTTGTGTTGCTCAAACATGTAAGTGTCCCATCCGCCTTTCTGGTTTATCCAGCGAATGTAGAATGGGTTGCAAGGTACCTCCGTGTCGACAAACATGATATTCCATGCTTCATTAGGAAACTCTCCACCCGAAGGTTTGATTTTTACGTATTTAGCTCCGCCAGCATTTTCGTCCTCAAATTCGTACACAAACGGGATGTTGTATCGGCTGGGAATGTCAACATTAAGGTCCGAATAACTTTCTGACGATCCCTCAGGCCGCTTAATACTAACGGTGATCGGGATAGCGGGGTTAAGTTCCCAAACTCCTTTCGGGAACAGGGTGACGAAGTATGGGAACCCATAGTATTTTTTTACGTACAGATTCCTGTTGTTGTCAGGAGTTCTGTCAGTCAATGCCAGTCCTATATTTGACATGGAGAAGTCGACGTTGTGACCCCGGGGACAAACTCCCCGGGAGGCATACCGGACATTGAAGTCTCCTTCGCCGGCTCCCCTGTATACGTATGCCGATATGAGGTTATAGTCAATGCCAAAGTTTATGTATTGGTTAGTGAACGGGTATGTTCTGGGACGATCCCGGAATCCAGCTTTAGCCAAGTAACCGAGGTCGTATTTCTTCATAGCCCCGAATCCCGAGTCTCTGTAGATGTTGATGGTTTTAGTTAGTATGTTCGCTGCTCTAACTGGACTGGGATTATAGGCGATGAAGTTTTGGCCGTATGCCAAACTCATTTCTGTGAGAATAACCCTCACTCCAGCTGTTGCTCCTTCAATACCTGCAAAAATGACGAGTAAAACGCGGGGGTCTCTTACGGTAATACTGGTCGGTGTCTGAACCCTCCACGTCATGTTGGCACCAATTGGTATCTGTGTTTTAGCAATCACAGTGGTAGGAGCATCCGAATCGGTTGCTTGGAACAAAGCAACGGTGAGGGAAGTGGCACCCACTCCAGTCCCGTAAGAAACCCTAAAAGCATACCATTCCCCGGGTACCGCCCTTCTACGGATAGGAAACTTCACAAAATAGTTGTTACTACTACCTCCACTGTTATTAATCACCACGGATCGACCGTTGTCAATGATGTTAAGCGAGATCATGTTGGCCTCATCGAAGTTCTGAGTCTTGATCTCAAGCCCGGATGTTGAGTTGTCGGTCTCAACGGGTATTTGTGAATATGCTGAGTATAAAGAACTCTCAGCCGGTTGACGGGTAATTGCCATATCGCGTTATATTATATATCCGTGGTCCATATTGTTGTCGGGTGTGAATGCTTCTTCTATGAGGACCTTCATCGTGTTGTCCAAGTGCTGAGCCAGGTACTCCTCGAAGATATCCGCAGGAGTGTCAACCAAGTCAACGTAAATGTGATTGCGGTAAAGCTCTGAGCCTTCTCGTTTTATTTTCCATGCAGTGGCATTACCAAACCGGACCAGGTCCTTTGGGTCCGAGAAGGTGATGCCTTTGAGCTTTGCCCACTCCATGATGATCTGTCCCAAATTGGCGGGGATCTTTCCAGGACCTCGTCCACGGATGAGAGTGTAGAAATAGTTCGGGGCTTCGATTGTTCCCCAAACTGTTTCGCCTTCTCGTCCCGTCTGAACTGTTATCTGAGCATAGGTTCTGCCGGAGGCTTCCTGCCCGGCGTCCTGTGATGCCCGGATGATCTCGTCCCTCATCTGGGTGAGACCCTCAGCCAAGATCTGTTCCAGTCCTACCGCCATTTGTTTCTGGGTTTGCGAGCACTGGCTTTCTGCTGAGCCGTACGCTCCAGTTCCTTGTTCAGTCGCTCCCGGAAGAGGTGGCTCTGCAAGTTGGTGAAAAGGAGGTTGTACACCTTCCCGTATTTCCATTCCAGAATCTCATCCGGGTCTTTCGAGTAGTCCTTGGCCAGTGCAGTGATGGTGGCCATCTCCCCAACCACCAGAGAGAACTGAGCAATGCCGGCTGCCTTCTCCTCAGCACTGGGCTCGTACTTGAGCTCAGTCTGTTCTCGCTCGATCCAGTATTTAATGCCCATGAGAACCTCATACCAGTACTCGACAATTTCCGAGGTGTTTCTCAGACTCCATTTGACGTCGAGACATTGCATGCCTTCCTTCATCTTGTCAATGTCGGTCAGTTCCTTGTCAGTGATGATCCGACCAAGCTCTATGCGTTGGCCGAACGTCATCTGACCGCCTTTTATGTCGATTCGCTGTATCATACCATTGTATAAATATCACGGAAGGTCCAGACGTCTGGGAACTCTCCCTCAGGTTTTACTTTGATTTCAGTTACAATTAAGTCTTCTGTGTCCGGGAATGTATACTCTTTGAGCTTCCATTCTCCCCCTACATATGCTGGGCCTAGGGGTCTTCCGCATAATATGCTTTCAATCGGGTACAATGCCGTGATCAGGTTACGCGGAACAGTGTTAGTGCTTATAGTTTCGTTGACTACAGACTTGTCAACGGGTTTTGATTCAGTATTTTCAAAGGTTATCGTAATCCCCCGCATATTAAATCCTTCGTGGATGATGTCTACCAGCCTGACAGGTTTAGGCTCGGGTGGAGCAGGAGGAATGGGCTTATACGCATCGAGACACCATTCTTGCGTTACAGTTAGCTCCAGTCCTACGCTGACCTCGTTGGCATCGAACCGAGGAGACGGATACAGAATCCTAATGGTGTTGAATATTTCCGGATGTCTGAGTCCCAATTCCGAAGTCTTCAAGAAATACAAGAATGGCCGAACCATCTGTTCCTCAATTTGATTCTTCAACTCCAGTCGTCCGATGGTGGGCGAGTTCTGGCTGAACTTCGTGTCGCCTTTGTAGGCATCGTTGGCCATCGGCTCGAACTTGCAGAAGTATATCTGCATGATGGTCCTTTGCTTCTGGTGCCCCCTGTAAGGAATATCATAGTAGCCAGTGGTGGGCTCCTCAACATATACAAAGTCAGACGATACCCGATTGCCGTCCGAGTCTGTAACAAACCTCTCCATCGTGTCTACTTTGACGTTCAGCATTCGAGCCTGGTCACACTCAAAGACGGCCAGAGGGTTGACCATCTTGACCATGTTGTGGATGAGGGTTATAATGTCCAGTATCATCGTTTTGTGGGGATTATTATTTTGGCGGACTTCATGCCAGTCGCCTTCGGCTTGATCTCAAATATCATTCGCATGATGAGCATGTCCAGGAAGTCCGGAGATCTGCCGAGTAGCTGCTTCATGGTGTCCTTGGAGATGAGCTCTCGCTTCTGCTCAGCGGAGTTCGTGTTCTTGGACTTGAGGACAGTCATCTCCTGCTTGATCTTCTCCTGAACTTCGGGAGAGCAGATGATGTGGATCTGGCGCTTGTTGATGAGCTCAGCCAACTTGAATGCGCACTCCGACTTGATGTTGTTGTACGTCTTGGAGTCAATGGCTGATTGTCCTCCGTGGAACTCCCGAATGCCTTTTAGGTAGCTCTCCAAGTAGAATCCAAGTCCATCAGCGTCAGAGACGATGCTGGACCGGGGGACTTTCAGACCAGTGGCCAATTTAGCGATCTTCTCCTCCATCTCCTTGCCTTCCGAGAAGCCTTTGGCGATGGGGATCCGACAGACCATGCCGTCCCAGGTTCCAACCACCCAACTGTCTCGTCCTTTCCCGGCAAGGTCAGTGCTGATGAATCTGTTGCCTGTCGGGAGTACGAACTCATTGCTGAACATGTCGCACACTGCATCATAGTCGACCAGCCAATTCGGGTCATCGTCATACTCCCAGTTGCCAAAGACCAGTCGCTCGATCTGCGACTGGGTCAGGTTCCGGAGAAGCCCTTCAATATACGTGTCTGGGAGAGTCTTGTTGTCCTGGGGCAGAGCTTTGACGAACCGACGCCAAGGAGGCAGCTTGTTCTCCTTCCATGGCTTGTAGTAGTCCGTGTAGAGAAAATTGTTTGACGGGTTGCAGGTGATGAGGAGTTTGGGAGCCAGCTTGTAGACGTCATTCTTCCATCGACCGATAGAAGCCTGGAGGTTGGTCTTCGCCTCGCGGATAAACTCGCCACCCTCTTCGATCCATCCCCGAGTCATCTGCATGGAGCCGAATCTCTCGTACATGGGGTCACTGGGGTTGTACTTGGCGTCGATTAGGTAGATGCGGCTTTTGTTGTACAGTTCAAAGAAGTTGTATTGACCATTGAAGTGGTAGTAGTTCTCCGTGATGCCCCAGTGGGCAAATACCTCGTAGATGGAGGGGATTGTGTACCGGACCAGGTCGGCAGCCGTCTTACGCGCAATAAAATAAAATGTCTCCGGGTAGGTGAGGGCATCGCCGGCTATCAAAGAACACCCGAGGTAGGATTTGCCAGCACCTTTCGTGCCAGCATACAGAATGTCAGTGACTGAGTCATCAAGCCAAAACCGAGCCACTTCCTTCTGCTTCTCGTTGCCTTTGGTGTCAAATTGAAGCCGGCGTCCCATTTTATTTTACCTCCATTCCGGTTATCTGTTCGAGAGTGATGCCTCCCGTCAGGTTGACATTGGTCTTGCGTCCTTGAAGCACCTGGATGAGGCTGGCAGCGTACTTGCCAACCAGTGCTCCCTCAATCTGCTGGGAATTGATGGCGTCCTCGATGGTGCCACCAATTGCAGCTGCTACCGGGTCTCCCGTGAGCTCCCCATACTCAACAGGATTGATGCCAGCGAACAGCCTAAATGATTCGATGGTCATCGGGCGGGAAATGTAGACGCTACAGTCTTCGCCATTCCTATTCTTGTGAGCCTGGGAGAAATAGTTATCCTGCATGAATTTGCAATACTCGATGAATGCAAAATAAAGCTCCTCCGCATCGGTGGGCTTTACAAATTCTCCAGCGTCTCGCCTTTTCTGTCCCTCCTCCATATAGGCGAGCGGACTCATTTTATATGTACTTCGTGCCATGCCTCAAATATAATCAAACCTTATACAAATTAAAAACTTATTTCTGCACAACAATCCCCGGAGCGTTTGGCCCCGGGGATCTTTATTTATTCGCTTACGCGAATGAGGGTCACCCCGAACCACAGGAACTTGACCGAAATGCCATTCGGCCAAATCATGCCTTCGTGGACCGTGGCGATGGAAGGGATCCAATTACAGTACTTGGTATTAACCTCCGAGTATAAAGCCCAGTTCTTCCCGAGCTGCTTAAGGTGTTTTGCTTTCATGCTTGTTTGGTTTTAATGCCGTATACGCGAGTGCCGTCCAGTATTTGTGGGTCGGGAGAAGTCCCAATTTGGCACCAATTCTACTGGACCAATTCTACTGGACCAATTCTACTGGACCAATTCTACTG
>ERZ1673704.954-NODE-954-length-14300-cov-5.850404_pt1 | contig 14300 bp, 15 predicted proteins | sample MGYA00580234_ERZ1673704 | MGnify/ENA primary metagenome ERZ1673704 (study PRJEB41218, sample SAMN15661757) | gut metagenome | host: Homo sapiens | place: Canada: London | collected 2015-08-20/2019-03-30 | study: EMG produced TPA metagenomics assembly of...
ATTTTTCCAGCCTACAAAGTTTGTCGGTGTTCCAAAGGATACCAGATAAGTCTGGTAAAGTAACACAAATGCCATGGACAGTACCTCAAAGTTTTCACGAAAAAAACACCGGTACAGTATGAGTATGACACTCACACTGCACCGGGAATTTCATCATGGGCTAATTTATCCTGTTTCTTTGGCACTGGTAGCAGGGGTGATTTCCTCTGCCCGGCTGCAGAACACCGTCACGCGCGTCCTGCCGCCCTTGGTGCAGGTATAGAGCACAAGGTCATAGCTGCTGTTCAGGACAGTATCCACTGCATCCGGACCAAGCGTTTCCAGCTTCTCAACAAAATAAGTGTTTACAATGCCCTCCATGTCCGTAAAGATAACGGTATCGCCCTTGGACAGCTCCTTCAGCCGACCAAAATGGTTATCGTAGTTATGTGCCGCGATCACCAAATCATCTGTACGGGATGAGCCGGACTGGCGGCAGGGTGATATCTTAAGGCGCTTATAGTCCCACTCTGCCATCACCGGCAGCTTCAGCTCTAACGTAAGGAGCTCCAGATAGCCCACATACCCATAGCCATCCAGCATGACCACAGGCAGCTCAGGGGCATGCTTTTTTGCTGCTTCTGTCACAGGAGTCTCTGGACTTTGTACCGGTATTGCCTCCTCAAGCTCTGCCAGCAGGCTCTCGGCTTCCTGCCCGGCATACGCATCCTCGCGGCGGTTATGCATAAGCAGGAGCAGTGCACACAGTATCAGCACTGCACCTGCTGCCACCATGGCAATGCCTGTTCTTTTAGCCATGATTCTTCTTTTTTCTCTTCACCAATATTGCCCCACCGAGAATAGCAAGGGCAAGTCCGGTGCCTCCCAGCACCCAGATCGGCCAGTTAAGCTGACCGGTCTGGATCAGGTTGCGGATGTTGGTGGTGATGCTGTTATCGGATTGGTTTGTGTTGTCATCAGGCCAGACCCTGCTGATGGAGCCCTGACTCTCATTTTCCTTATATGCTTCTACCTTAAAAACCCAGTCCACTGCACGATTTGCAAACTTATTGTCCAGTTCAATGGGGAGGCTCAGCTCCACCTTCAGCGTGGCAGTTTCGCCGGCACGAAATTTTCCCAGAAACTTATTGTCCTTCAAGCCATCCAACTGATCAGGAGAAGCGTCATAAATCAGCTCCGTGCCGTTCCAGACCTTCATGGAGACTTTGGAAAGAAACTCTGATGTGGAAGCGGCCGTCTCCGTTTTTACATCCCTGGGACTTAGGGAATCTGCTTCTCCATCATGGACTTCGGCTCTCATGTAAAGCTTCACAAAGTCGCAGTCCGTAGCGGAATTGATAAATGTGATGGTTTCTGCCACAGTATCCCCGGGCATAACGTCCTTGAAGTTTCCAAACAGACCGGTCTCTGTATGCTCGCTGCCGTACTGGAAGTCAAAGCCCTTTGAAAAGCCGTTAAACCTAATAATGGAAGTAGAGGCTGCAAATACTGTGGATGCAAGACTCATAAGTATAAGCAGCATCAGAAACAGTGAACCTGACACTTTATATGACTTTTTCATATCGCCGCCCCCTTAATTCACGCTTAGCCTGCCATTGCTGATGGTTACATCCCAGGCCTCCTGCACAGCCTTTTCGGGAACACTCTGAATGGAGTCTGCCAGAACTTCGGCAGAAAGGGTATACTGCGGTCCAGCCGGATATGAAGCCGTACAGGTCAGCAGACTGCCCTCCGTTGAAGCACCGGGAGCAACCGGGACAGGATAATAGAAGAAGCCATCACTCCCCTTTATCCATTTGCCGTTTGGATTTTCCGTCACCGTATAGCTATAATCTGCCGGGACGGAGGCGGCGATGTTATTTTCCGAATCCAGCCAGTTTACAACGTAGACCGCCCGGATGTAGACCGCGATTGTGCCGGTGTTTTTAACCTGCACATAGCCTGTTTCTGGGTTCTTCGTCACTTCGCAGAAAACGCTGGCGTATTCGAAGGTGTTTTCCACCGGATCTGTTTTTGTTATCAGGAACGCGGCAGTAGAGCCAACTGCCGTGCTGATAAGCAGGATGATGGCAATAAGCAGGACTGCCGCCTTGTTCATGCCAGCTCCTGATCTGCCATCTTTTTCAGTTTGTGAACCCTGATACATTACTGCCGCCCCCTTTCTTAATTGCCAAAGGTAATCCTGTTGTATGCATTGCCACTTAGCCACTGGTGGCTGCTGCGATTGTCTGTGAAGCAGACCGTGCTGCTTTTTGAAGATTGCAGGGTAACACTCTGGGAATTACTGCCTGCTGTGTGCTGCCAGGCAATCACATCCGTGACCGTGTAGGTACCGCTCTTCAATCCCTTGATGGTCACAGAACTGCTGCCGTTGATCACAATGCGCTTGCTGTATCCATCTGGACCGGTCACGTCAAAAATGCTGCTTTGCCCCTCGTCCATGTTTTGCTTTGTGATGATCAGGTCAGCAGTATTGCTCTCAAACCTGGCATAATAGGTTGCGTTTTCGTAGCCCATGACAGGGGCATCTGCTGTGCCATAATTTTGGGTCTTTTCCGGGATCAGCTTGTTATCGCTGACCCAGCTTGCCTCAACAGGCCAGGTGCAGCCTTCATCCCTGTACCAGCCCACAAACCGGAAGCCCTCCGCGGCGGTGGGTACAGAGCCGATGGCCATATCACTTTTACCATTAAGGTTCAGATCATCAGCACCGGAAGCTCCCAGGTTTTTATCTGCAAAACCAGTTTCAGTCCTGCTGACAGGCAGCTGCAGCAATTCCTTTTTATTGTCCAGGGTGCCGCAATTTTTCGGTCCGACTATCTGATACTTGATTTCTGCTTCTTCACCCTGCCTGGTCTGCTCCACATACATTGGAGAATTCTTTTGATGTTTTTCACCTTTGGCAGGACTGGGATTGCTGGTGCTGATCCTATCTTTTTCCGGCTTTTCCTCTGGCTTTTCCTCCGTCTTTTCCTCCGGCTCTTCCTTCGACTCTTCCTCCGGCTCTTCCTTCGACTCTTCCTCCGGCTCTTCCTTCGGCTCTTTCTCCGGCTCTTCCTTCGGCTCTTCTTCTGTGGGCACTTCCGGTGCAATGTACGGCTGATTGGCTTCTGCGTAAAAGGCACTCTCTGTATCGCAGGTAAAGGCTGACTCTTCTGCAAAGGCAGCACGTGTGCCTGGCTGCACTATGCCAACCAGCAGCGTAAGGCTGATCAGCAGCAGGATCACTTTTTTGTTCTTCATATGTCCTCATCCTCCTTACTCTTTTGACCAACCCTGTGCGTCCATGACGGTTGCACCATTGTTAGCGGTCTGTACGGCCTGTGCCAAAACATCCACTGTTGCCGCTGCATCCTGGTACTCGTTCCCCATAGTCACATGAAAGGTCACGGCGGTAAAAATCGGTGCAGTGACTTCTCCTGGCTTCAGTGCTTTGTTATAATAATAGTACTCGTCTTTTTCCGTCCAGTCAGCAGTATTATGCGTCACCTCCAGCAGGGAGGTATCGGGCGTAATGTTCCTGGTCTTGAGCACAATGTTCTTTTCCACCTTCACCCGCACCCACGCTTCAGACGCACCGGGGTTTTTAATCTCTGCGATTTTTGTGACAGTGGTGTGGGGCATAACCCCGGTCAGTTCCTCAAAAGGCACGGTTTTCTCCTCGTCTGCCCATTCCTGCACCGCAATGGCCACGCTGCCAGTGGTGATAACATTGTGTGCCGTACCCTCTGCGGTAAAGTACGCATGGGTTCCGGCGGCAAATATGGCAAGGCAGATGGCCAGTGTTGACAAAATTAAAAGTTTTCGCTTCATTGTCCCTGCTCCTTCCAAGCTAATATGAGAAAAATCCTCCCTCACCCACCGCTTAGTACTCTGCACACTTGAAGCGGGGGAATGCTTCTCTACGTTCAAACCATATGAGAACATCCGATAACTCGGGTGCTCTCATACGGCCTGCGCCCTAAAGGGCGCAGGTCATGGAGATATTAGAAAGTGGTTGAAGAACCATTCCCATTCTGGTTCTGTGCTCAAAAAGCTCTCCAGGCTTCGGTAGCATTTGCAAAGCCCTCGGCCTGAATGGCATCTGCCTGAACCAGAACCTTCAGGGTCAGAGTTCCGTCAGAGTTAGTTATTGCTCCTGCATCGATGGCTTTCTGGATATCTGTGCTGTCAGCATCCTTATCAATGCCAATGAAGTTCCAGACGTTCCACTCAGTCATTGCACTAGCTTTCAGTGGCTCAATACGGGTAAAGGTGTAAACATCATACTTCAGGCCATTTTCATCGGTATAGCCTTCTTTGTTAATGACAGGACGATTCTTAGATTCGCCTTGCTGGAACTCGCCGGAATTTGTAGCAGTGCTGCACCACTGGTTGGTGATTACACCGCCCTCCGTCACATCAACGTAATCATTATTGGCAGCAGTGGGAACCATCACACGGATACGAATGTAAGCGTCATTCTTGCCGGTGTTGACCACATATGGGCACTTGGCAACGCGGCGACCGGGAACCATGTTTTGACCACGAGTGCCGATGTAGTCAGTGTACTTCGCAGCATCTTCCTTGATTGCTTCATCAGTGAAAGCCACTTTGCCGTCCTCGACATACTTCATACCGCTAACGGTCGTGGTAGGATCCGGGATAGAATTATCACGAGAGTTCCCCATACCTACGCGATGATACCTGGACTCAATCAGATCGATCTTCACATTTCCCACAGTAAACGTATTGGTGGCTTCTTTGGTATCAGTGAAGTACGCCATAGATGCGCCAACAATGGCGATTGCCACAAGGGCGATGCACAGGAAGATTGCGGTTAGTTTCTTTTTCATGTTTGTTTGCTCCTTTCATGTTGTATGATATAAGTGTCAAAAGGTAATAACTACTAATTGTCAAAAGCAGCCCAGGCTGCAGTAGCATCTGCAAAGCCCTCAGCCTGAATGGCATCTGCCTGAACCAGAACATTCAGGGTCATTCCAGTTCCGTTAGGGCCTTTCATTATTGCTCTTGCATCGATGGCTTTCTGGATATCTGCGCTGTTAGCCTTCTTATCAATGCCAATGAAGTTCCAGACGTTCCACTCAGTCATGGCACCGGCTTTCAGTGGCTCAGTACGGGTGAAGGTGTAAACATCATACTTCAGGCCTTTTTCATCGGTATAGCCTTCTTTGTTAATGACAGGATAATTTGCACTGGCGCCTTGCTGGAACTCGCCGGACTTTACAGCAGTGCCACACCACTGGTTGGTGATTACACCGCCATTCGTCACATCAACGTAATCACCGTTGGCAGCAGTGGGAACCATCACACGGATACGAATGTAAGCGTCATTCTTGCCGGTGTTGACCACATATGGGCACTTGGCAACGCCGCGACCAGGAACCATGTTTTGACCACGAGTGCCGATGTAGTCAGCGTAATTCGCAGCATCTGTCTTGATCTCTTCATCAGTGAAAGCTTTGTGGCCATCCACGACATACTTCATACCGCTGGCGGTCGCGGTCGGATCCGGGATAGAAGTATCACCGGATCCTTCATTACCTTCGCGATGAAGCCTGGACTCAATCAGATCGATCTTCACATTTCCCACAGTAAACGTATTGGTGACGTTTTTGGTATCAGTGAAGTACGCCATAGATGCGCCAATGATGGCGATTGCCACAAGGGCGATGCACAGAAAGATTGCGGTTAGTTTCTTTTTCATGTTTGTTTGCTCCTTTCATGTTGTATGATATTGTTTTTGTGTCCATGCTTAACAGGGGACTCTTAGGAATTAACAGTTGCCCATGCGGCAGCTGCAGTGTCAATGCCGGAACGCTGGACAGCATAAGCTGTGAAAGTCAGTGAGAGCTGGTTTCCGTAGGAACTAATGCTGTTAATTTCTGCTTTGGTCAATTCCTGGCTGACCTTAATAACACCACTTGAACAGCTCTCGTCGCCCGCAAGGACAGTATAGTTAATGCCTTTTTGGGCATCCTCTGCACTGACTTCGCGGAAGTAAACACCTGGATTGTTTTTGAGAGGGATCCAGCCATCGTTCACAGAGTAAGAAACCTTTCTCGTACCATTTTTTTCTTTGAAATCTGGCCAGTTCCTTTCCTCTACCTTTACAAACAGCCAGCAGGCCTCGGAGTTGGCCATAACCGTCACCTTCGGGTCTTTTTTAATATCAATGCCTGGGATGATTTTGATCGGCTGACTTCCAAAATCACTCTCTGTCAGCGTAATGTTAATATCTCCGAGGGTGAATGTACTGACTCTCGATTCTGGTTTGCTGACAAGCCAGGCTACTGTCCCGGATACGGACCTTCCGATCACCACCAATGCCAGCATTATGAAAACTGACAACATTGCAATTATTTTTTTATTGAGCTTGCTGTTATTCCCATGGTGTTTCATTTCTCGTTTTCCTCCTTTCCACAGATTTTTCGCTGTTTCCCACCCTCCGGTGCCGCTTTTGAAGCAGCAGCTTTGAGATCTACATTCTGTTCAGCCGTGCTGCACCGTGAAGTTTTTTTCCCTTTGTCATTGCTGTCTGCAAATATATCGGGAATAAATACCAGCAGCAGAAGCACCGCACCTGCCAAAAGTGCAATATATATTCCAGGCGGGTGCTGGATGTAATCTGCAACATAACCCAAATAAGGAATGGAGAAGATCGGTGTGCCCACCACATTTTTATAATGTACCAGCCCACCATCCTCTGTGTCGTTGGCATCGCCTTTTGTGCGGAAACGGATCACGGTAGGATCTTCCTCGTCCGGTACAATGCCAACCACGCGGTGTGTAGCGATGGTGTTCTCATCCAGCATAAATGTAATGGGCTGCCCTTCCTTTATGGTATAGGGATCTGTCTTTTTTACATAGATCAGAGAACCTGTATGATATGTCGGCTCCATGGAGCCTGACAGCACGGTAAATACCTGCAGCCCCATAACTCGTGCACCAACCAACAAAAGTGCCAGAATCACAACTACGGCGACCAGAATACTGCTGACCACATTCCATATTTTTTTTAAAGATTTGTTCATAAAGCGAAGTTCTCCTTCTCCATATCTGCCAGAATTTTATAAAATCTGTAGCGTAGTTTTGTGCAATTTTTTCAAATTTGCTCATTTATAGCTTTTTTATTGTATCATTTGTCGCATATTATGACAACTAGCCAAACGGCTAGTATTTTACCTGATAACAGGATTTTTTGCATTTTTTCAGCAAAAAAAGACAGCAACACAATGATGGTAGCAAATTTCCATCACGACATTGCTGTCTTTTAAAGCTAGTATTTTATACTGTGGCCTGAAGTTCTATTTTGTAAAGCTTACGGTGAGGTCTTTGTATCCTTCTGCTTTGATTGTAAAGGTATTGTCGGCATTTTCATCAAATTCGCTGTCCACTTTCAGTTTCAGGACCTGATTTCCGTATCCGTCTGTTTCCCATTTAAACTGATTCTCTGACATGCCAAACCAGCCTGCTTCTGTATAGGCTGTTCCATTTACAGTGATCGAGGTTACTTTATTTTTCCAGCCTACAAAGTTTGTCGGTGTTCCAAAGGATACCAGATAAGTCTGGCCGTCTTCGTCTTTGCTGATCATAGGCTCTGATGCCGGAACATCTTTTTCTTCACCCTGTACTGTGATCTCTGTTTCCAGAGCTTCATAATATTCTGCTTCCAGAGTCAGGGTATATGCTTTGTTCTGGTTGAACAGGTTTCCGTTATCGTAAATGGTGATGGATTTCAGATCTTCTGCTGCTTCATAGTAATAATCAGATCCTGCAACACCTTTTGCATAAATGTTTCTTCCATCTACTTTGACTGCATTTAAGTTCTTCAGGAAATCGCCTTCGGAACCATTTACGGTCAGAACCACATTCTCGCCTCTGTTGTACTGTTCTTTGTCAGAAACAAGCCTTAAATTCTCTTCCAGAACTTTCTTATACTCAACCGAAAGTGTATTGTTTTTGAATCCTTCTGCTTTGATCTCTACGGTATTTGTTCCCGGTGTCAGAACAGAATCTTTGATCACCAGTTTACCGTCCTCTACGCTGTACTGATCTTCTGTCAGTTCTTTCCGGCTCTGATTCACATAAATTCCGGTAATTTTCTCAAAGTATTCTGCTGTTCTTGCATCCTGGCCTGTCAGTACAAGATCTCTGCCTTCTGCAACAAATTCTACATCCGCATCCAGTGTCAGAACCGGTGCTTCTTTTCCTTTGTAAGATCCGTTGTACTGTGTTTCTCCAAGCAGACCATCTTCCAGAACCACCTTAACTGCGTATGGACGGTTTTCTGTAGTAACTGCATTTTCATCTGCAACATAATCTTCAAAAGAGAGATACTGTCCTTTTAATTTTGCTTCCTGAACAGCATCATAGTAGCTTGTATAATCGTAGAATACAACTCCGTCTTCGCCATAAACGGCATCGCATGCTGTGATCTGATTATCCCAGCGTTCTGCAACTGCTTCTGCGGAAGCATTCTTCACATCCAGTGCCGTCAGGATCTTTGCATTGGAGATCAGATCCTCAGAAAATGCCAGATTTGCCGGCATAACAGAGTTTCCGCTTTCACCGTCGCTGCTGCTTCCGGAGTTTCCGCCTGAAGTCGCTCTTGTCACAACATCATAAGTCTTTGCTGTTTTTGCAGCTTTTGTTGTTTTGCCTGCAACAGTGAAGGATTTGCTCATGGTCTTAAAGCCATTTGAGTATACCGTCAGTGTGTACACACCCGGCTGTTCGATGTTGTTTCTTCCACCTTCTGCATTTACATCGTTATACAGTACAAAGGTATTTCCGATCAGATACCAGTCTGTGATTTTTTCCAGTGTTTTCACTTCTCCTGACGGAGTTTTCAGTGTTACCATCTCAACCGGAACGGTGATGCCGTATACCATGTTTTCTACCTGGAAATGAACATTCTGTCCGGATTTGATCGCACCTGTCTCAGAAATCTTCATGGACGGAGTCTGTGCATTTACCACATGGATGGATGCGATCAGGGTTCTGTTTCCATTGGAACGGATGCGTACTTTGTAACGTCCATTGGAATAGAAATTGCTCTGTCCCAGCGGAATGGTAATTCTTCCGACTACATTTCCACCATGTTCGGTGGTATCTTTTGTATAAGCGAGCTGGTCGTTCAGCGTGCTAAGGCTCTCATCGTTTGACAGCAGTGCCAGTGCACCTTCGTCTGCGATCGTATCAAACCAGTCTTTTTCTTCCTGTGTTGTGTAGTTGAACAGGATTTCTACGTTTCCGCTCACACCGTACAGATTGTCAGCATCTTCGTTTTTGCTCAATTCTGCATCCGGTGCATAATATTTCACATCTTCTTTTGCAGTTTCCTTCAGGTCAAAGGTTGTCTTTTTCGGAGTAACCCTTGCATTTCCTTCTTCGTCGTAGTTGGTCAGATGATAATCCCAGGTCGGGATGGCTGCATGTGTCAGGAAATACATCGGTTCCTGTGCTTTTACAACCGGTTTGTTCGGATTTTCATTGTCACTGAGTACAACATCCTGTGTTTTCTGGTCATCTTTTTTGGTAACAACCAGTTTTGCAGGATTTAAGCCTGTCAGCTCCCATTTCACAATGCTTCCGTCATCGGTAACTTTGGTCATAGCCCCTGTGATATCCACACCATCTACCGCAACGCTGCAGTTTTCCACATCGTAACCTTCTTCAAAAGCTACCACCAGATACTGTGCATATCCAAGATCAAGAACTTTTGTCTGAGCTTCCTTTACCAGAACTGTTTTCGGAGCTTCTGTTTCCGTTGCCGGTGTTTCGGTTTCCGGTGTACTTGGCGTTGCCGGTGTCTCAGTTGCCGGTGTCTCCGGTGTACTTGGCGTTGCCGGTGTCTCCGGTGTTTTATTATTATCGACTGCCGGCTTCTCTGGCAGAACTACTTTAATCTTGCAGCGATATTTTTTGCTGCCAACTTTTGCAGTAATCACAGCATTTCCTTTTTTCTTTGCTGTAACCTTTCCTTTTGAAGTAACGGATGCAACTTTCTTTTTCGAGCTGCTCCATTTCACTTTTTTCTTTGTGCCTTTTACCTTAAGCTTTAAGGTCTGGCCTTTGCTCAGTGTTTTCTTTTTGTAATTGAGCGTGGTTTTGGACGCTGCTGAAACGGTATGATACTTTGGTGTAACGTTAGCAAAAATTACCGCAAAACTCAGCAGAGCCAATACCAGCAAATTCTTTTTCCATCGCTTCATTCCCTTTTTCCTCCATGGCTATCTTTTGTTAGTTTACTTAAACTTACGTTTGAATAAGGTAACATATTTTCTTATTTTCATCAAGTGCAAATGTGCTTAACAAGAAATTTTCTCATTGACTTTTCGTTTGTTGACAGCCATACCATCGCCGGGCTTTTTATTATGACACTCGGTGTTTCGATGTCCGTAAAATCGAACCTCGGCGTTTCTCCGGTCAGCTCGATTCCGTAGGTATCGGAACGGTGGTCGCTACTGTTCTCGTCAGATTGATCCTCGGAGTGATTAATCAAATGTTCGAGTACCTTCTTGGGAATTGTTCATTTGTCTGAGCCTCGAAGAGGCGAGTTTAGGCGAAGGGCGGCTAACAGGCGAGCGAACCGAACAGGAAACGCAGCGTGTCAGGAGATTGTTTTCGAATCATCATGGCTTTCTGTTTTACATATAGGTTTTTCTAAGCCCCATCTTCTTGCCCTTCGGACAAAAAGCATCTCTCGCTCTATTAAAGTCAACACAAATAATAAGAAACTATTTATGTTTTTCCCACTGGAAAGAAAAAACTTTCGCTTAAGTGCCTTTCGGGGAATTCGTTTATTTGCACATGTACTAATATTCTTTGTCAGAAAACATTTTAGCAAAACACCTGGCGTTTCCATTTCCCCTGATTCATGTTATACTTAACTACCAGAAACACCAACGAAGAAAGGACTGTTTACTTTGAAACAAATTGATTTTGAAAACGGAAAAATCACCGACAATATCTTAAAAGCGGCTCTGCCCATGCTGGTCGCTCAGATTCTGAGTCTGCTTTATAATATCGTGGATCGCATCTATATTGCACGTATCCCGGATATCGGCACAACGGCTCTTGGAGCGGTCGGACTCTGTTTTCCGATCATTGTGATCATCACTGCTTTCAGCAACCTGTTCGGAAGCGGCGGTGCACCGCTCTTTTCGATCGAGCGTGGAAAGGGTGATCACGAGAATGCCTGTCAGATCATGCATACTTCATTTTCCATGCTGACGCTCTGCTCAATCCTTCTGATGCTGACCGGTTTAATCTTTGCAAAACCCATTCTCACGCTGTTTGGTGCCGACCGTGAGAATTTTGGCTATGCCTGTCCTTATCTGATGATCTATCTGCTCGGAACGTTTCCGTCCATGGTCGCGACCGGCATGAATCCTTTTATCAACGCCCAGGGATATGCGACCACCGGTATGATCTCGGTGGTGATCGGTGCTGTTGCCAACCTGATCCTTGATCCGATCTTTATTTTTGCGTTCGGCATGGGAATCCGGGGTGCTGCAATCGCAACCGTCATCTCACAGATTTTGTCGGCTGCTTTCGTACTTCATTTTCTGCTTTGCAAGGCAGAATACAAGGTTCGTCTGCTGCACAGAGAAGAAATCCGTGCCTCTTCAAAATATGCGAAAAATATCATCAGCCTCGGAACTGCCGGATTTATCATGCAGCTGACGAACAGCCTGGTAACAATCTGCTGCAATCACGTACTTTCTGTCACCGGCGGAACGCTCTATATTTCTGTCATGACAATCATCTCCAGCGTGCGTCAGGTGGTTGAGACACCAATCTATGCAATCACGGAAGGTTCTTCTCCTATTATCAGCTACAATTATGGTGCTCATCGTTACAAACGTGTAAAACAGGCAGCTGTTACCATGGGAATCATGGCACTCATTTATACACTGCTGGCATGGCTTGCGATCATTCTTGCACCGGAATTTCTGATCAGCATTTTCAGTTCTGATAAGAGTCTGCTGGCAGATGCCGTCCCTGCCATGAAACTGTATTTCGGAGCGTTTATTTTCATGCTTCTGCAATACATCGGACAGACTATATTTAAATCCTTAAACAAAAAGAAACAGGCGATCTTCTTCTCCCTGCTCCGTAAAGTAATCATCGTTATTCCTATGACTTATCTGCTCCCATATGCATTTCATATGGGAACAAACGGCGTATTCCTTGCAGAACCAATCTCAAATATTATCGGAGGCAGCCTGTGCTTTCTCGTTATGATAACAAACATACGCAAAGAGTTGCGTTGATAAATTAATATAATATATTTTTCAAAAAGAATATTGCAATTCAAAGCTACATATGCTATACTGCAACAGAAAGAAGGCATTGTGAATTCGTCCATTACTCGTTCACAACAAACAAAAACCCCCAGACTGCACTCCGGGGGTTTTTAATTTCTTTGCGGCGAAATCACACCGAGGTTAAAAGTTTTTATAAATATTCAATATGTATCTTTTTATAAATATTGTCCAACTTCTGCTTTATTGTTGGTATAAGCGATCGCATCGTCTCTTGTGATAAATCCCTGCCGCACGAGTCTGGACAGATCCATATTCAGGGTATGTATATCGCTGCTGCTTCCAGTCTGCATCATTGCCGGGCTCTGGTGTGCCTTTCCTTCGCGGACGAGGTTGAGGATGGCATCCGTACCGACAAGAAGTTCGGTCGCTGCCACGCGGGCTGTTCCACCGCCGCATGGGATCAGGCACTGGCTGACGATTCCTTTTAAGGTTCCGGCGAGCTGAGCACGCACCTGGTTCTCTCCCCCGGTCGGGCAGGCATCTACGATACGCTCTACGGTCTGTGCCGCTCCGGTCGTATGCAGTGTGGAAAGTACGAGATGTCCGGTCTCGGCAGCGAGCAGTGCTGTGGAAATTGTCTCGTAATCTCGCATCTCTCCTACTAATATGACATCCTGGTCTTCTCGCAGGGCACTGCGGATCGCAGACGCAAAATCGGTAATATCTTCGCCAACTTCTCTTTGATGGATCAGGGACTGTTTACTCTCATACACGTACTCGATCGGATCTTCGATGGTGAAACTCCGCAATCCTCTAGTATTTTATAAAAGAAGGGACTGCGATCGCCGCAATGATCGCAATGATTACCAGTACGACCATCAACTCCGTCAGAGTAAATCCTTTTTTCTTTGTGCTTTTCATCTATATTCCTTGTTTATACGCTGTTTTCGGCATCTTTGTATTACTTTTTATTATATGATGTGGGTGTCAAAAGTCCCCAACTATGATGCCTACGGATTGTTCCGTAAATTCACAAAATCTCTGTGAAATTACTTTTCATTTCTCAGATAATATACAAAGGAATAGATCATCGGAATAAATGTGACCGCAAGTATGAGCACCATACTTATCGGAAATGCCGGGATCCACGGCTGAATGGCCAGCAGAAGAATCAACACGCCGCCTGCAACCCACAATTTTCCTGCCATCCTGTGGGTTGCATCCCAGTTTGCTTCGCTGGCGAGTGTCCACGGAACCTTTATGCCAACGGTATAATTCTGGCGGCATTTCGGCAGATAGTTGCCGACGAGCAAAAACAGAAGTCCCAGAAGTATGATCACAAATCTGGAAGATTTCATAAATTTCACTCCAAAGGTATTACCATAGATTGCAGCTGCACAGAACAGGGAAACTGCCGGACAGATCCATAAAATCAGTGCGTACATCTTCTGCCCGATCGCCTGTTTTTTCGGATCTGCCAGTGTTCCAAATGCACAGAACAGATGTGCAAAAAGGCAGATCAAATATGGACCGAACACTGCAAATGCCCGACTACTGTAGCCGTTTGGAATGCCGTTGGCATCAAAATGTGTTGCCACCTGTTCCGGAAGTTTATTCCATAAAATCAGTCCCGCCAAAATCGGCAGAATCGTAATCATGCTTGTGATCAGAATGATCTTTTTATTTTTCTTCGTCATCTTCACTCTCTCCTTTCAGCTCTGCAAGCCAGAGCATCACTTCCTCGACCACGGAAATGTTAAGCGAATAGTAAATATAATTTTTCTCCTTTGTCTCGCAGACCAGACCTGACTTTTTCAGGATCTTCAGGTGATAGGAGATCGTCGCTGCCGTCATATAAAACTGTGCTGCGATATCTCCCGCTGACATGCTTCCTTCTTTCAGCAATGTCAGAATGTCACGCCGTACCGGGTCAGACAAAGCTTTGAAGGTTTCTGCAAATCCCACGTTAGCCTGCCACTCAAAATGTGATTAAATATACTCACACCGAGATAATGTAGACCCTCA
>ERZ1673704.976-NODE-976-length-13924-cov-7.838921_pt1 | contig 13924 bp, 8 predicted proteins | sample MGYA00580234_ERZ1673704 | MGnify/ENA primary metagenome ERZ1673704 (study PRJEB41218, sample SAMN15661757) | gut metagenome | host: Homo sapiens | place: Canada: London | collected 2015-08-20/2019-03-30 | study: EMG produced TPA metagenomics assembly of PRJNA649273...
GCCAAAAGGAGTACCAAACAAACGATATACGCCAGAATTCAAAAAATGAACAGCACCCCATTTGTTAGACAGTATGATATACTATCTAACAAGTGGGGTGCTGTTCAACAAAAGACGCTGCGGGGCTTTTACTATGTTGTAGGGGTCGATGCTTGTCATCGACCTGCGGGCGGATGCAAACATTCGCCCCTACAATTTACGATGCAATCAATCAGACGTTCAGCTCCACATGCTGGCCCAGGTCCTCTTTGTTGGCGTCCAGCACGGGCTGGATGACATCGCGCAGGAACTCGGTGACCTGCTCGGCGCTGCGGCCCGTAAAGGCTTCGGGGGAGAGCTCGGCCTCGATTTCCTCGCGGGTCAGGCCGAACGCGGGGTCAGCCTCGACGCGGGCAATCATGTCGTTGGGCTTGCCCTCCTGCTTGACAACGGCAGCGGCGGCCACGGCGTGCTCACGCAGACGCTCGTGCAGCTCCTGACGGTCACCGCCCTTCTTGACGGCCTTCATCATGATGTTCTCGCTTGCCATGAACGGCAGCTCGGCCATGACGCGGGCACGGACGACCTTCGGGTAGACGACCAGCCCGTCGGAGACGTTCAGCAGGATGTTCAGGATGGCGTCAGCAGCCAGGAAGCCCTCGGCCATCGCAATGCGCTTGTTGGCGGAGTCGTCCAGCGTGCGCTCAAACCACTGGGTACCGGCAGTGATGGCGGGGTTCAGCACGTCCACCATCAGGTAGCGGCTCAGCGCACAGATGCGCTCGCAGCGCATGGGGTTGCGCTTGTAGGGCATAGCGGAGGAACCGATCTGGTTCTTCTCAAACGGCTCCTCCATCTCCTTGAAGTTCGCCAGCAGGCGGATGTCCGTCGCCATCTTCATGGCGGACTGGCCGATGCCCGCCACGGCGGACAGCACATTGTAGTCCACCTTGCGGCTGTAGGTCTGGCCGCAGACCGGCACGACCTTGGTAAAGCCCATCTGGGCGCAGACGTCGGCCTCGACGGCCTTGATCTTGGCGGAGTCGCCGTTGAACAGCTCCACAAAGCTGGCCTGGGTGCCGGTGGTGCCCTTAACGCCGCGCAGCGCCAGCTGGGAGATCTGGTGGTCAAGCTCCTCCAGATCCATGTACAGCTCGTTCATCCAGAGTGTGGCGCGCTTGCCGACGGTGGTCAGCTGCGCGGGCTGGCAGTGGGTGTAGGCCAGGCAGGGCATATCCTTGTACTCGTCGGCGAACTTGGCCAGATTTGCCAGCACGCCGATGACCTTCTTGCGCACGAGCTGCAGGCCCTCGCGCATGATGATGACGTCGGTGTTGTCACCGACATAGCAGCTGGTCGCGCCCAGATGGATGATGCCCTTTGCCTTGGGGCACTGCAGGCCGTAGGCGTAGACGTGGCTCATCACGTCATGGCGGACGAGCTTCTCGCGCGCAATGGCGTCCTCATAGTTGATGTCGTCCTTGTGCGCCTCCAACTCGGCAATCTGCTCATCGGTGATGGCCAAGCCCTGCTTCTGCTCGGCCTTAGCCAGCGCGATCCACAGCCGGCGCCAGGTGCGGAACTTGTTGTCGTCAGAGAAGATGTACTGCATCTCATCCGATGCATAGCGCGTAGAGAACGGCGAAATATATTTGTCGTGTTGTGCCATTGGGTCAAATCCTCACAATCTTTTAAGCTGATAGTTCCAGTATAGCAGAAACTTTCCGAAATATCAAAGCTTGAAATAATTCACGCCGCCCTCAAAGATCGGCTGGTATTTGTCACCGGTGACGTTCTTATAGAGCTGCTCGCCGCTGCGCTCGCTGTGGCCCATCTTGCCAAAGACACGGCCATCCGGGCTCGTGATGCCCTCGATTGCCAGCACGGAGCCGTTCGGATTGTAGCGCATGTCCATCGTCGGGCGGCAAAGCAGGTCAACGTACTGGGTCGCAATCTGGCCGTTGTCGATGAGCTGGTTCAGCAGCTGCTCGTTGCAGACAAAGCGGCCCTCGCCGTGGCTGATGGCGATCAGGTGCTCGTCGTTGATGTCGCATTTGCTCAGCCAGGGGCTCTTGTTGCTGGCCACGCGGGTACGCACCAGCATGGACTGGTGGCGGTGGATCGTATTAAACGTCAGCGTCGGGTCGCTTTCGGTGATGGGACGAATCTCGCCGTAGGGGACCAGGCCCAGCTTGATGAGTGCCTGGAAGCCGTTGCAGATGCCCAGAGCCAGACCGTCGCGCTGGTTCAGCAGACGGTTGACTGCGTCGGCCACCGACGGATTGCGGAAGAATGCCGCAATGAACTTGGCGCTGCCGTCCGGCTCGTCGCCGCCGGAGAAGCCGCCCGGCAGCATCAGGATCTGCGCTTCGTCCAGCTCCTTCACAAGCGCCTCGCAGCTCTCGGCCACGTTGGCGGGGGTCAGGTTTTTCAGCACCAGAACATGCGGGTCGCCGCCTGCGCGGCGGAACGCGCGGGCCGTGTCGTACTCGCAGTTCGTGCCGGGGAATACGGGGATGACGACCCGCGGCGTCGCCAGGCGCACAGAGGGAGCCACGCGCTTGTTGGCGGGGCAGTCATGCTCCAGCGCGGGGACGAACTCACCGGCCTTGCGGTAGGGGAATACCGGCTCGAGCTTTTGCTCCCACAGCTCCTGCAGACGGGCCAGGTCAATGGCCTTGCCCTCGGCCTCCAGCGTGTAGTCCACGGTGGTGAAGCCGAGGAACTCACCGGCGGAGGCATCAAGCAGCTCCAGAATGACCGCGCCGTAGGCGGGCTTGAACAGATCGTTCAGGTCGATGTCATTGGACAGCTGCAGACCCACATGGTTGCCGACGCACATCTTGAACAGTGCCTCGGCCACACCGCCGTAGCCCGGCGTGGCGGCAGCCAGCACCTTGCCCTCGTCGATCATCTGTTCGACGGTCTTGTAAATGGAAATCAGGCTGCCGATCTCAGGCAGACCGTTCTTGTAGTTGGGGCGCAGGATGACAACGGAGCTGTTGGCCTTCTTGAACTCGGGGCTCTGCACGTCGCGGGTGTTGCCGATGGCCGTCGCAAAGCTGACGAGCGTCGGGGGCACGTCCAGTCCCTCAAAGCTGCCGGACATCGAGTCCTTGCCGCCGATGGACGCAATGCCCAGGCCCATCTGGGCATCCAGCGCACCGAGCAGGGCGGCCAGCGGCTTGCCCCAGCGCTCGGGCTTATCGTTCATATGCTCAAAATATTCCTGGAACGTCAGGTACATATCCTCGTGGTGGAAGCCCGCGCAGACCAGCTTGGTCACGCTCTCGACCACGGCCATATACGCGCCGCGGTAGGGGTCAGCCTCGGTCAGGGAGGGGTTGAAGCCCCACGCCATGCCGCTGCAGGTCGTCGTCTCGCCGTCCACGGGCAGCTTGGCGGCCATAGCCATCGTCGGGGTCAGCTGGTACTTGCCGCCGTAGGGCATCAGCACGGTGGCTGCGCCGATGGTGGAGTCGAACCGCTCGCCCAGGCCCTTTTGGCTGCAGACGTTCAGGTCGCTGACCATGGATTCCAGCTTCTGCTCAAACGTTGCACCGGCAAACTGGGGCTGCCAGACATGGCCCGGCAGGATGTGCGCATCAGCGTGGCGCTCGGCACCGTTGGAGTTCAGGAACTCGCGGGAGAGGTCAACGATGGTCTTGCCGTTCCAGACTTCGCGCATCCGCTTTTCCTCGGTGACGGTGGCAACGATAGTCGCCTCAAGGTTTTCCTCGGCGGCGTACTTCATAAAGGTCTCGGCGTCCTCAGCAGCGACGGCCACGGCCATGCGCTCCTGGCTCTCCGAAATGGCCAGCTCGGTGCCGTCCAGACCCTCGTACTTGCGGGTGACCTTGTTCAGGTCGATGTGCAGGCCGTCGGCCAGCTCACCGATGGCGACAGACACACCGCCTGCGCCGAAGTCGTTGCAGCGCTTGATAAGGCGGCAGGCGTCCTCGCGGCGGAACAGGCGCTGCAACTTGCGCTCGATGGGCGCGTTGCCCTTCTGCACCTCGGCACCGCAGGTCTCAAGGCTCGTCAGCTTGTGCGCCTTGGAGGAACCGGTGGCACCGCCGACACCGTCGCGGCCCGTGCGTCCGCCCAGCAGGATGACGACATCACCCGGGGCGGGCTCCTCGCGGCGGACATGGCTGGCAGGCGTCGCGCCGACAACTGCGCCGATCTCCATGCGCTTGGCGGCGTAGCCGGGGTGGTACAGCTCTGCGACCTGACCGGTGGCAAGGCCGATCTGGTTGCCGTAGCTGGAATAGCCCGCGGCAGCCGTCGTGACCAGCTTGCGCTGGGGCAGCTTGCCGGGCATTGTCTCGGAAACAGGCTTCAGCGGGTCAGCCGCACCGGTCACGCGCATGGCCTGATAGACATAGCTGCGTCCGGACAGCGGGTCACGGATAGCACCGCCAATGCAGGTCGCTGCGCCGCCGAAGGGCTCGATCTCGGTGGGGTGGTTGTGGGTCTCGTTCTTGAACAGGAACAGCCAGTCCTGCTGCTCACCGTCCACGTCACACTTGATCTTGACGGTGCAGGCGTTGATCTCCTCGCTCTCGTCAAGATTCTTCAGAATGCCGCGCTGCTTCAGCGCCTTGGCACCGATGGTCGCGCAGTCCATCAGGGTGCGGTTTTTCCTGTCGCGGCCCGTCTCGGCGCGCAGTGCCATGTAGCGGTCAAATGCGGCCTGCACAAGCTCGTCGTCGATCTTCACGTCGTCCAGGATCGTGCCGAACGTCGTGTGGCGGCAGTGGTCGGACCAGTAGGTGTCGATCAGACGGATCTCGGTGATGGTCGGGTCGCGGTGCTCGGATTTGAAGTAGTTCTGGCAGAACACGATGTCCGCATGGTCCATCGCCAGGCCCTTCTCATTGCGGAACGCTTCCAGCGCGTCGTCGTCCAGCGCGGTGAAGCCGGTCAGTGTCTCGACCTCCGTCGGGATGGCAAACTCCATTTTCAGGGTGCTGCGCTCGTCAAGGCTTGCTTCGCGGGCCTCGACGGGGTTGATGACGTACTTCTTGATGGCGGCCAGGTCGGCGTCGGTCAGGTCGCCGTCCAGCAGATAGACGCGGGCGGAGCGCACCGCGGGGCGCTCGCCCTGGCTCAGCAGCTGGATGCACTCGCTGGCAGAGTCGGCGCGCTGGTCAAACTGGCCGGGCAGGTACTCGACGGCAAAAACGGTCTTGGCGTCGGGCAACTTGTCGTAGGTCACGTCAACAGGCGGCTCACTGAACACGGTGGGCACAGCCTGCTGGAACAGCACTGCGTCGATTCCCTCGACGTCATAGCGGTTCAAAAGGCGCAGACCGGTCAGATTCTGGATGCCGACCAGATCGACCAGCTCATGCAGAAGCCCCTGTGCCTCGCCGTCAAAGCCGGGCTTTTTCTCAACATAAATGCGATATACCATTGTATTTCCTCCTGAGAGTTAAATTTGCAGGAAGTGACGGACGGAAAGCCTTCCCCCTGGGGGAAAGGTGGCCGAGGCCCCGTCCGAGGCCGGATGAGGGGAAAGTGTACCGCTGTATCCCGTTGACGGAAAGCTGCGGGAAGTTTGCCCTCATCAGTCACCTTCGGTGACAGCTTCCCTCGATGGGGAAGCCTTTTTACTGCATTGCTGCCAGCGCTCTTGCTCCAATGTCACTGCGCTTGTGCAGCTTGTCAAAATGGATGCTCTCCGTGGCAGCATACGCCTTTTTCAGCGCCTCGGGCAGGGTGTTGGCCGTGGCGGTCACGCCCAGCACGCGCCCGCCGTTCGTGACGAGCCTGCCGTCCTTGATGGCCGTGCCGGCGTGGTAGACCGTCACATCGGCGGCGTCCAGCTGGCCCGCGGTCAGGCCGGTGATCTCCTTGCCCTTCTCGTAGGCGAGGGGATAGCCGCCGCTGGCTAAGATGACACAAGCCGCTGCGCCGTCGCTGAATTTGACATCGGTCTTGTCCAGCGTGCCGTTCGTTGTGGCCTCCATCACGGTCAGCAGGTCGCTTTCCAGCAGGGGCAGCACGACCTGCGTCTCGGGGTCGCCGAAGCGGCAGTTGTACTCGATGACCTTCGGGCCGTCGGGGGTCAGCATCAGGCCGAAATACAGGCAGCCCTTGAAGGGGCAGCCCTCGGCCTGCATGGCCGCAACCGTGGGCAGGAAAATCTCCTGCATGCAGCGCTCGGCGACTGCGGGCGTGTAGTAGGGGTTCGGGGCCACGGTGCCCATGCCGCCGGTGTTCAGGCCCTCGTCGTGGTCGAGAGCACGCTTGTGGTCCATGCTCGAGACCATCGGCTTGACGGTCTTGCCGTCGCAGAAGGACAGCACGCTGACCTCGGGGCCGGTCAGGAACTCCTCGACGACCACATGGTTGCCGGACGCGCCGAACTTTTTGTCCAGCATGATCTCCTTGACGCCGTCGGCAGCCTCCTGCTCATTCTGGCAGATCAGCACGCCCTTGCCCAGCGCCAGACCGTCCGCCTTGATGACGACGGGGTATTTGCCCTCGGCTTTGATGTAGTCCATGACCTTCTCGGGGTCGTCGAACGTCTCATATTTGGCCGTAGGGATGCCGTATTTCTTCATCAGGTCCTTGCTGAACACCTTGCTGGCCTCAATGCGGGCCGCGGCCTTGTCGGGACCGAATGCCGGGATGCCCACAGCGGCCAGCGCATCGACCATGCCCAGCGCCAGCGGGTCGTCCTGGGCGACGACGACATAGTCAAAGGCTTCTTCCTTGGCAAATTTGACCATGGCGTCCACGTCGGTGGCCGGGATGGCCTTACAGTGGGCGTCATAGCTGATGCCGCCGTTGCCGGGCGCACACCAGATCTCGGAGCAGCGGGGGCTTTTTTTCAGCGTGCGGATGATGGCGTGCTCACGCCCGCCGCCGCCGACAACCAGAATTTTCATAAGCGTCCTCCTTGACAGCACAACAGCCCGCGACGAAAAATCGCCGCAGGCGAGTTGTTTTTTGCGTTTAATGATGGAACAGCCGGATGCCGCAGAACGCCATCGCAATGCCGTACTTGTTACAGGTGTCGATCACCTGTGCGTCGCGGATGGAGCCGCCCGGCTGCACAATGGCGGTCACGCCGCTGCGGCGCGCGCGCTCGATGTTATCGCCGAACGGGAAGAAGGCATCGCTGCCCAGGCTCACACCGGTCACGGCATCCAGCCAGGCGCGCTTTTCCTCGGCGGTCAGCGGGGCCGGCTGCTCGGTGAAGGTCTCGGCCCAGACATCGTCGCCGATGACATCCTCCGGCGTGTCGCCGATGTAAACATCGATCGCGTTGTCGCGGTTCGGCTTGGCAATGTCAGCGCGGAACGGCAGGTCCAGCACCTTCGGCATGTGGCGCAGCTGCCAGTTGTCGGCCTTCTGGCCCGCCAGACGGGTGCAGTGCACGCGGCTCTGCTGGCCCGCACCGACGCCGATGGTCTGGCCGTCCTGCACGTAGCAGACGCTGTTGGACTGGGTGTATTTCAGCACGATCAGGCTGATGATGAGGTCGCGGCGCTGCTCGTCGCTGATGACCTTGTTCTCGGTCACAACGTTCTGCAGCATCGTCTCATTGGAAATGTCCAGGTCCTGACGGCCCTGCTCGAAGGTCACGCCAAAGACCGTGCGGGTCTCCAGCGGCTTCGGCTCGTAGTCGGCGTCGATCTGGACGATGGCGTAGCCGCCCTTCTTCTTGGATTTCAGCACCTCCAGCGCGTCGGCGTCGTAGCCGGGCGCAATGATGCCGTCGGAGACCTCGTGCTGAATCAGCTTCGCGGTGCTCAGGTCGCAGACATCGGACAGCGCGATCCAGTCGCCGAAGCTGGACATACGGTCCGCACCGCGGGCACGGGCGTAGGCGCAGGCCAGCGGGGAAAGCTCGGTCTCCGGCGCAATGTGGTACATGGCGCGCAGGGTCTCATCCAGCGGCAGACCGATGGCCGCACCAGCGGGGGAGACGTGCTTGAAGCTGGCGGCAGCGGGCTGGCCGAGTGCCTTCTTCAAATCGCGCACGAGCTGCCAGGAGTTGAACGCATCCAGAAAGTTGATGTAGCCCGGGCGTCCGTTCAAAATCTGCACGGGCAGGTCACTGCCGTCCGCCATGTAGATGCGGGCGGGCTTCTGGTTGGGGTTCGTGCCGTATTTCAGCTGAAATTCGTTCATATTAACCCTCCACAGCGGTGTATTTATTCAGGATAATGTCCTCGTACTCGCCGGTTTCCAGCTCGATGCTGCGGACAAACAGGCTGACTTTGTTGTCCTCGTTCAGGCTCGCCCACAGCTTGTCGGCAAACTTGTCCGCGTCGTTCGTGTCGATGGCGACGCGCAGCGGCTCACCCGCAAAGCTGGGGATCGGAGCACCGTTCTTGACGTAAGTGCTGATGAAGTGTCCCTCACCGGCCACAGGCTGCGGGTAGTCGAAGGTCTGGCGCTGCACGCTCTCGGCGTTGCCCTCGTCGGACTTGACGATGGACAGCTTGTAGCCGCCGCGGCGCATATCGACGACACCGGAGATGCGCGGGGTAAAGTTCGGCGCGTCGTCCTCATAGGTGCGGGTCGCCAGTGCAGCCTCAAAGCTGTAGCCGGGGAAAAGGTTGCCGTTCATGAACCGGGCAATCGTGTCGGTCTGGTCGCCGTTCGTGACCACGGTGGTCTCCCGCAGGGTCAGCACAGCGTTGTAGATGATGAGGTGCGGGTCCTCGAGCTTGGCCGGGTCAGCGGCCACCGTGCGGATGCCGCCGTCGATAGGCTCAAACACACGGTTGCGGCTGTTGGCGCTGCGGCCCATGATCCAGTAGGCGACGAACGCCTTCTGGCCGTCGGGGCTTTTGCCCAGCACAATGCCACGCCCGGGGTAGTCATTCCCGGCAAGATATTTGTAGATGTTTTTTTTCATAATGACCTCGTTTTGGTATATACAAAAACATAAAACGGGATGTGGTGGCAAGGCTCTCTCCCTCAGTCCGCTGCGCGGACAGCTCCCTCGCAGAGGGAGCCTGGAAGCCTTGGCCCCCTCTGCGAGGGGGCTCCGCCCGCAGGCGGTGGGGGAGAGAACTTTGCCATTGTTGCGATTTTACACCTCGTCACTGCACACCATCGCCAGCGCCTTGGGCAGCAGCTGCCATTCGGCCTCGACCATGACGCGCTTCTGCAGCGTCTCGGGGGTGTCGCCGGGCTCCACGGCCACGGCCTTTTGCAGCAGAATGGGCCCGCCGTCGCATTCCTCGTTTACAAGGTGGACGGTAGCGCCGGTCAGCTTCACGCCGCGGGCCAGCGCGGCCTCGTGCACGCGCAGTCCGTAGAAGCCGGGGCCGCAGAAGCTGGGGATCAGGCTGGGATGAACATTGATGATTTTATTGCGGTAGGCCGCAATGACCTTTTCGCCCAGCACGCTCAAAAAGCCTGCCAGCACGACCACGTCAATACTGTGCTTCTGCAGGGTGTCCAGCAGAGCGGCGTCAAACGCTGCGCTGTCAGCGTAGTCCCTGCGGCTGACAACAGCGGATTCTACACCGAAATTGGCGGCGCGCTCCAGCGCGTAGACGCCGGGCTTGCTGGCAACGACCAGCTCGATTTTGCCGTTCGGGTTCTCGCCGCGGCGCTCGCTTTCCAGCAGGGCCTGCAAATTCGTGCCGCCGCCCGATACCAGTACCGCTACACGCTTCATACCAGCTCGACCCCGTCGCCCTCGACGATGGTGCCCAGACGGTAGGCGTCCTCGCCGTGAGCCTTCAGAATGGCAATGGCCTTGTCCGCATCCTCGGGCGCGACGGTCAGCACCATGCCGACGCCCATGTTGAAGGTGTTGAACATATCGTGCTCGGAGATGCCGCCCTCGCGCTGCATGACGTCGAACAGGGCAGGGGTGCGCACATCGGCCTTGGCGATACGGGCCGCACAGCCCTTCTTCAGGCTGCGGGGAATGTTCTCATAGAAGCCGCCGCCGGTGATGTGGGACACGCCCTTGACCGTGATCTCGTCCATGACAGCCAGCACGGGCTTGACGTAGATCTTCGTGGGGGCCAGCAGGGCCTCGCCCAGGGGCTTGTCCATGCCGTCGAATGTCTTTTTCAGCACATCGGGGTTGTTGTCAATGTCAAAAATTTTGCGCACCAGCGAGAAACCGTTGGAGTGTACGCCCGTGGAGGGCAGTGCGATGATGACATCGCCCGGCTGCATCGTGGAGTTGTCCAAAATCTTTGCCTTGTCCACGACGCCGACGGTGAAGCCGGCCAGGTCGTACTCATCCTCGGGCATCATGCCGGGGTGCTCGGCGGTCTCGCCGCCCACGAGGGAGCAGCCCGCCTGGACGCAGCCCTCGGCCACACCCTTGACGATCTCGGCAATTTTCTCCGGGATGTTCTTGCCGCAGGCGATGTAGTCGAGGAAAACCAGCGGCTTGGCACCGGCGCAGATGACATCGTTGACGCACATGGCCACGCAGTCGATGCCGATGGTGTCATGCTTGTCCAGCAGCATGGCGATGCGCAGCTTGGTGCCGACGCCGTCAGTGCCGGAAATCAGAACGGGATGCTCCATGCCGGTGCAGTCCAGCTCAAACAGGCCGCCGAAGCCGCCCAGACCGCCGATGCAGCTCTCGGTCATCGTGCGGGCCACATACTGCTTCATCAGCTCAACAGAGCGGTACCCGGCGGTAATATCCACGCCTGCAGCGGCGTAGCTGGCAGAATAGCTTTTTTCCATAGTAGAATAATCTCCCTTGCGAGTAAATCGTATGAATGGGGAAATGCCTTCCCCTGTGGGGGAAGGTGGCCGAGGCCCCGACCGAGGCCGGATGAGGGGGTAAGCCTGCCGCTGCATCACGTGAGCGGGTGGCCGGGGTAAGGCCGCCCCTCATCAGTCACCTTCGGTGACAGCTTCCCCCTCTGGGGAAGCCTTTGAACCTTACAGCTTCTTATTCGTCTTAGACTGGCTCAGCGGCTTGTCGTAGACAATGTCCATCGTCTCGGTGGGCGGGGCGACGGGGTATTTGCCGGTAAAGCAGCCCGTGCAGAAGCCGCACTTGCTGTGGATGGCCAGCTGCTGCACATGCTCAATGCTCAAATAGCCCAGCGTGTCAGACCCGACCAGCTCGTTGATCTCCTCCACCGTGTGGCCGGTGGCAATCAGGTCCTTCTCGTCGGGAATGTCGGTGCCGAAGTAGCACGGGTGGGCGAACGGCGGCGCACTGATCCGGTAGTGTACCTCGGCAGCACCGGCCTCGCGCAGCAGGCGGATGGTGCGGGCGCTCGTCGTGCCGCGGACGATGGAGTCATCGACCAGCACAACGCGCTTGCCCTTGACTGTGGACGTGATGGCGTTCAGCTTGATGCGCACGCTGCTCTCGCGCTGGGCCTGGCTGCCCTGAATGAAGGTGCGGCCTACATATTTGTTCTTGATAAAGCCCACGCCGTAGGGGATGCCGCTCTCCTGCGCATAGCCGAGCGCAGCATCCAGACCGGAGTCCGGCGCGCCGATGACGACATCGGCCTCCACGGGATGCTCCTGCACCAGGAACCGGCCCGCCTGCAGACGGGCCTCATGCACACAGGTGCCCTCGATGACGGAATCCGGGCGGGCAAAGTAGATGTACTCAAAGACGCACATCGTGTGCGGCGCGGCGCCGCAGTGATCCTCCATCGTGCGCAGGCCGTTGCGGTCGGCAATAACGATCTCACCGGGGCGCACGTCGCGGACGAACTTCGCACCCACGGCGTCCAGCGCACAGCTCTCGCTGGCAAAGGCATAGCCGTTGCCGTTGGGCAGCTCGCCGATGCACAGCGGGCGGAAGCCGTTGGGGTCGCGCGCCGCGATCAGCTTGGTGTGGGTCATAATGACGAGGGAGTATGCGCCCTCAATGTCGTCCATCGTGCGGCTGACGGCCATCTCAATGTTCGGCGTCAGCAGACGGTTCTGGGTCAGCAGATAGGCGATGACCTCGGTGTCCGACGTGCCGTGAAAGATCGAGCCGCTCATCTCGAGCTTGCGGCGCAGCTTCGGCGCGTTGACAAGGTTGCCGTTGTGGCAGACCGCCATAGCGCCCTTGCAGTGATGCAGAACCATCGGCTGCGCGTTGGAACGGCTGCGCTGGCCCGCCGTGGCATAGCGGACATGGCCGGTAGCCATCTTTGCGCCGCGGGGCAGCTCCTCCAGCACGCGCTTGGTAAAGACCTCGCTGACAAGGCCCAGATCGCGGTAGCCGGACAGCACGCCGTCGACGTTCAGCGCAATGCCGCAGCTCTCCTGGCCGCGGTGCTGCAGGGCGTACAGCGCACTGTAGACGGCGCTGACCATATCGGTCTCGCCGGTCTTGTCATACATACCGAACACGCCGCACTCCTCGTGCAGGGACTCGGTGTATTGGGAAATTTCGCTCATTTATTTGCTCCAATTGTCGGAATGGTAAAGCCGTAGGGGCGGATCCTATATCCGCCCGTGGGTCGGCTGCCTCTTGCGGGCGCATAGGAAATGCGCCCCTACGGGAAAGCGCACGGTAAATTGTGCGGGTGCAATCAGCCCAGCAGGCGCTTCATGACTTCCTGGTAAGCGTCGGCTTCGCCGCCCATGTTGCGGCGGAACAGATCCTTGTCCAGATGCGCGCCGGTGGTGGCGTCCCAGAAACGGCAGGTGTCGGGGCTGATCTCGTCAGCCAGGATGATGGTGCCGTCGGACAGGCGGCCAAACTCGAGCTTAAAGTCCACCAGACGGATGTTGGCGTCCAGCATGATCTTCTTCAGCACCTCGTTGACCTTGAAGGCATACTTCGCGATGGTGTCCAGCTCCTCCTGGGTAGCCAGGTCGAGGGCCAGGGCGTAGTAGTGGTTGATGAACGGGTCGTGCAGATCGTCGTTCTTGTAGCTGTACTCGAGGATGGGGGTCTTAAAGACCTTGCCCTCGGGCACGCCCATGCGCAGGCTGAAGTGACCGGCTGCAACGTTGCGGATGATGACCTCCAGAGGCACGATCTCGACCTTCTTCACAAAGGTGTCGCGGTCATTGACCTCCTGCACGTAATGGGTGGGGATGCCCTCCTTCTCGAGCTTCTGCATCAGAGCGTTGGACAGCTTGTTGTTGACAATGCCCTTGTCGCGAATGGTGCCCTTCTTCTCACCGTCACCGGCAGTGGCGTCATCCTTATAGTGGACCATGACGATCTCGGGATCGTTGGTAGCGAAAACCTGCTTGGCCTTGCCTTCGTACAGCTGCTCTTTGACTTCGTAATTCATGAGAAACGCTCCTTTTTATAGTATAATATAGTATGTATGTGTACCTGTCTTTGGCTTCCCCCTTGGGGGAAGCTCCCGCCCGCAGGCGGGTGATGAGGGAAAGGCTGCCGGGACAGTCCGTTTACGGGATACAGCGGCAAGGCCACTCCTCATCCGGCCCTTCGGGCCACCTTCCCCCCCTTTTTGGGGAAGGCTCTTTTACAGTGCTGCGGCTTCGGCGGCAATGGCGGCGTCCTTCTTGGCAATCGCGGCGGCGGTGTCGGCGCGGAAGCTGTCAAGCTTCGCGGCCAGCTCGTCGTTGGCTACGGCCAGAATCGCCACAGCCAGATACGCGGCGTTCTTTGCGCCGTTCAGCGCTACGGTAGCCACGGGAAAGCCGCTGGGCATCTGCACAGTGGCCAGCAGGGCGTCCAGACCGTCCATGGCGCCGCCCTTCATCGGGATGCCCACAACGGGCAGGGTGGTGTTGGCGGCAAAGGCACCGGCCAGGTGCGCGGCCATGCCGGCAGCGCAGAGAATGACGCCGTAGCCCTCGGCACGGGCGCTCCTGGCGAACGCGGCGGCGGCCTCCGGTGTGCGGTGGGCCGAAAGAATGTGCGCCTCATACGGCACGCCGAAATCCTTCAGCACCGTGCAGGCACCCTTGACCACCGGCCAGTCACTGTCCGAGCCCATGATGATCGCAACTTTTTTCATACGTTTTGAAACCTCCCTTACAAAGCAAACAGCGCAGT
>ERZ1673704.981-NODE-981-length-13870-cov-17.780818_pt1 | contig 13870 bp, 13 predicted proteins | sample MGYA00580234_ERZ1673704 | MGnify/ENA primary metagenome ERZ1673704 (study PRJEB41218, sample SAMN15661757) | gut metagenome | host: Homo sapiens | place: Canada: London | collected 2015-08-20/2019-03-30 | study: EMG produced TPA metagenomics assembly of...
GCACTGTTATTTATAAAGATTTTACCCACTCACTGATTTCCTGTTTTGTTCCACGGTTTAACAGGCTGCCTTCTGTGATAACCGCATCCGGTGCAGATGGCTGTAATTCCTTTACAGTATTACCGAATCCACTTCCACCGGATGTTGCAAAGAGCACAATCTTTTTGCCACTGAAATCATAGGCTTCCAAAAATGTATTGACAATTGTCGGAGCTACATACCACCAGATTGGGAATCCCAGAAGGATCTCGTCATAAGAACTCATATCCATCTTTTTCTTCATAATCTCCGGTCTGTATTTCTTATCACTCATTTCCACACTGCTTCTGGATTTTTTATTCATCCAGTCAAGATCAGCCTTTGTATATGGAACTTTTGGCTCAATCTCAAATAAATCCGCTTTTGCTTCCTCTGCAATCATTTCTGCTACTTTTTTTGTTGTCCCGCTTGCACTGAAAAATGCGACTAAATTTTTACTCATAATAAAAATCCCCTTTCTTTGCGAATTTTTCGTATAAAAATAGATGTATAAGATTTGAATTTCTCTTATACATCTATTTTATACCTGATATTTTTATTATGTCTAATGCTTATATTGAATTCCATTCTATGCCTGAAAAGCATTTATTTCTTCTATCATTTTACTGACCGCCAGAGAATATGGAATGTTTCGTCTCCAGGCAATCACAGTACTTGTTGTGATTTCAGGAGAAATTCTTCGCTGTACAAGAATATCCTCCCGCCAATACTTTGCAGCACCTTCGATGGATACCGGATAGCCCAGTCCATTTGCTGCCATAACTCCGGCATTCGTTCCAAGATTACTTGTAAAAGCAATCTGCAGTTTCGAAAAGTCTTTTCCAAACCAATTGGCAAGTTCACTTTGAACATTTACTCTTTCCGGCAGGATCAATGGTTTTCCAATAAGATCTTCTTTTCTTATAAACTCTTTTTCTGCCAGCGGATCATCCGGCCGCATTCCGACACACCAGTGATCGCAATCTGTGATCCGGATATAATCCAGCCCTTCGGTGTCCACCGGCTCCATGAATAATGCAATATCTACAAGTCCTTTGTTCATCATCTCATACACTGCATCTGCTGTTGCAGTATGCAATACAATCTGAACCAGCGGGTATTTTTCTTTATATGTTTTACATATCTCCGCCAATGTCTCCACCGCTGCAAATTCACCGCATCCAATGGTTATATTTCCCTCTACAACATCTTCTTTTCCTTTCAGTTCCTCAAGTGTTTTTTCCTCAAGATTAAGGATCTCCAGGGCACGCCTTTTTAATAAAATCCCCTCTTCAGTAAGCGAAATTTTCTTCCCGCTTCGAATAAATAATGTTACTCCAAGCTCCTCTTCAAATGCCGCCATTTGTCTGGATAGCGTTGGCTGGGTAATATGCAATTGTTCTGCTGCTTTTGTAAAGCTCTGTTCTTTTGCTACTGTTAAAAAATAGCGTAATAGTCTTAATTCCATGTTTTTATATTCCTACAAATTTTTTATTCTAACCATTCTATCATGTTGCATCCCAGACATCATCTATATCTTTAATGTGACATTTTACAGTCTTATGTGATAAGTTATTTCAGATAAATTTTCTCTATTCGTCGTTGCTCCAACTCGGCCCTAAGAATAATCCCAAGTGTCAGACAATAGTCCGGATCCCTCAGATCACTGCCAAGCATGGCAGTAATATGAGATAACCGATCCAGCAGCGTAGAACGATGCAGATAAAGCGCCGCAGCAGTTTTTGTAACAGAAAGATTATTGTCCAAATACACCCTCAGAGTATGTAAATAAGAAACCTGTGAACTGTCATCATGTTTCTTCAGGCGTTTCAGGCCTTCCGTATAATAAACCCAGCTTGGCCGTCCCGCCAGAGCACTGTTGAGAAGCTGCGGAAGCAAATAGTCCTGAAAATAGAATATGATAGAATTATCTTCCTGAGAAAGTCCATTCTGCAACGCCGCAGAAGCCTGAAACCAGGCATGATTTCCATCGTAGAGATTGGTAAATGAGGAGGAAACACCACAAATGGCTCCAAGTTTTTCCAAAACGGAAGTCAGCGAATCCATTGATTCCTTTTGAACCTGATCAGCAGGCAGAAATTCTACAACAGCATCCTCAAATTCAAATGCAAATGATCCTGGATGTCGCTCCTCCAAAGCAGCAGAAAGATAGGTTCCTGAAAGATGATTACCGCTGGATTCCGGAATCAGCTTCATACAGATCCAATCATGCTTTCCATTTTCCATACTCAAAGCACGACGATATTCAAAATCAATACGCTGCCCGGAAATGACGCTGCGCAAGGCTCGTCGTACAGCGGTACGGGTACTGGACAAAATCGGATTCTGCTGAATAGCCTGTCGCAGAAGTTTGGAAAAGAAAACTGCCAATGCCCTGTCAGAGGACCTGAATGGACGAGATCCTTCAAAAACAGTCAGACATCCTAAGTATTCTTCCTGATCGAAAATATTTACAGAGAGAGAACGCTTTCCCTGTAATTCCAGCAACAGAGGTTCGCGAACATAGTTGGACATATCATGCAGAGACAGAAATGTTGCCATTTTCTCAACATCGAAAGATTGCGTATCCAATTGCAATCCCAATTGTTTTTTCAGGTACTCTTCCTCCGTCACTCCCAGATAGCGAAAATCCGAGCCTATAAGCAGCATTGGATTTTCAAAGATGCCTCTACTGACATCCAGCATTTGAGACAAAGCTGCACCATGGCGCAGGATGAACCAGAGCCTTTCCTCCCAAGTATCATATTGATTGAATACTTCCTGCACCAAATTGAATATTTGAAAAATGTCCTGACTGCCATGTATAAGAATAACGCTGCACCGCTCATAGTAGGCATTAAGATTCCAGTGTTCTCCCAAACATACCAGACAGACATTTTCTCCTAACTCTGGTGTCTGTGGTAAATGATCTGCAGAACAGACATAGACACTATTTTCCTCAAAGGACTGAGATCGATCCAGATAAAATTCCGGTCGGTTCAAGATCAGTGTACTGTTCTTCCTGCCATGAAACAAAACTCCTGTCAGTTCTTCTTTCAGCCTCCAATAAAGAATATCCGCGCATAACTTCATAACCAGCCTCCCAAATTATTCTAAAAATATTATAATTTTTCAAAAAAAAACTGTCAAGATATCACCCATACGTTTTGTATGGGTGGCATCTGTTTTATATGCATTATTCACAAATAATGGCCATATAAATTGTATGGTTTTTTAGAATACAAATTGTATGTAAAGAAGAAGATAAAAACCATCTTTTTATAGAATGTTCGATGCAGTATTTTTTGACTATAATAAATCAAAACAAAAGTAGACAGGAGGTATACCATGCTAAAAGAAAAACTGGAGACGAAAAAATGCTTTTCAACTGCCTGGGGCAGACTAATTACGGAGGAAGAAGCCTATCGACAGCTGAATCGCCAAATTGCCGCTATGACTGCCAATCTTTTTCAGGTCATGCGCATTTTTGAACCTAACTGGGAAAAACGCACCGCAGCCATCTGCAATATTGCCAATATGATGAATATGGCAGTTGCAGGAAGCCCCGATGAACAGAAAAACTATGTTAATGCTGCTCTCTATGAAGCATTTAACATCCCGGAACTTTGTGAAAAATCTAGCTGGCTTGGTGGCATTACCGGTGACTCCGGCGATGAATGGGAAAATATGGCCGGTCGAGTAATACAGTTTACCCGAAATCGAGTGGAAAAAGAGCTGGATACCTGTCCCTGGGATATTGTGGGCAGCGAACTGTGCAATATGACCACCAGTATGTTCACTGCAAACTTCGATCTGGCTTCTTCCAACGGAACAGAAAACGAAGTGGCACTGAATATGTGCCAGGCACGAGGCTGTGGTAACAAGCACTGTCGTGTCGTGGCAGAACGACGGGATGTCTATGGACTGCCGAAGCAGGATTGGCTGGAACATATGCAGCAACCTGTAGATCCTATTCATGATACGCCTCGAGAACGCATGTTCAAAGATGGTCAGTGTCTGCGTAATGGTCAATACACACAGAACTTCGGCGAGGAAACATCGCTGGAAAAAGCATATCACTGGGTTGCGCAAATGGGCTGGGTATGGTCTATCCAGTTCCCAATGATGGCTATTAAAGAGATGGCGCCTGATGAAGATGAATTCATGCGAGTATTCCGCATTATCTTTGCTACTGCCGGTAAAAATCAGTTTATCGATCCCTTTGCCAAAGAAGGTCTGCGGAGTTTTCTGGGCATTCCTCATGATATGGACGAGAACGACGGCCGTATTCTCGGCGGATATATCCGCTATATGCTGGACGTACAACAGGTCCCCTATGAGATGGTTCGCTGGACCAAGGATGAAACCTGGATCAAGGTCAAATCAGAGGACTTTACTGCCCGTTATGAGATGGCACCTCTGGATGAACTGGTAGATGCCTACGAGGCACAGTGGAATGGTGCAGCTAAAACGCTGGTCAGCACGGAATGGTCCTGTGTAATCGAAAATCGTGACGAAGAAGAAATGTACATCAAGGTCATCCGCAAGGAAGACTCGCGAATGCTGTAAAGGAGGAGGACAAAATATGCTGTTTAGAGAAGATAACGTCGCACGCGCAGACGCTGATGCTATACGTAAGGGTGTGGGATTTTACCGCTGGACACACGATATCGTAGAGATTACCGGCAAAGACGCACTGGAGGTTCTTCAAAAGATTTATATCAGCAACATTTCCAAAGTTGCTGTCGGACGTTCAAAATACACTGCATCGCTGGATGAAAACGGTGAAATCATTGACGATGTGATCGTCATGCACATGACAGATGGTCTGTACTGGGTCTCCGACCTCTATGGACCACGTTTGCTACCGTGGATTGAGAAGCACAAAGGTACAGCTGATATTCAGACAAAAATCATCACCTATGACTGGGATATGTATGCCATACAGGGACCTGATAGTATCAATGCGATGAATGCCATGTTAGATAAACCGATTGACGAACTCAAACGGTTTGGCATCTGCGAGCGTAAGATTGGCGATATTCCTGTCTATATTCACCGTTCCGGCTTCACCGGTGAAAATGGCTATGAAATCTATTCTGCATTTGATAAGAGTGCAGAAATTCACAATTTAGCACTGAAAGCTGTCGAAGCTGTCGGAGGACGTGAACTTCAAACTCTTGAAGTCTATGTCCGATCTATCCCAATGGAAAAAGGCTTCGCGCTCAAACAGGACTTTAAGCACCTGAGTCCATATGAGTGTGGACTCGGATGGGCCGTTGCCGCTGATAAAGATTTCATTGGTAAAGAGGCAGCACTGGCGCGTAAAGAACATCCGAAATATCGTATGGTCGGTCTTGAATTTTCACGTGAATCAACAGAAGATATCTCCATCTGGGAGCGTGTATACTGGTACGGTGTGGAAGTCGGCCGCTGTGCACAGACAATCTACGGCTATACAGTCGACAAAAACATTGGTTTTGCCACCGTCCGCGCTGACATACCCGATGGTGCGGAGCTGACCGTTGGCTGCAATGATTCTCCGGCCATCGTGGTAAACAAAGTTTTCTGCTGAGAAAGGAGGACATTATGGGAAGATTAGATGGAAAAGTCTGTATCGTGACAGGTGCATCTACAGGTATCGGCCGTGCCACAGCAGAACTGTTCTGCCGTGAAGGTGCCAAGGTCGTGGCGGTTGCTCGCCGCGAAGAGCGTCTGAGAGACCTGGTCGAGGAATGCAGCGAACTACCTGGCGAGATAATCTGGCATGCAGGTGATGTCGGTGATCCGGCAACTGCTGTAAACATGGTAAAAAAAGCAGTGGAGACATTCGGAAAACTGGATATCGCCGTAAACGATGCCGGTATCATGGATGACAACACCGCTATTGCGGACATGTCTGACACAATGCTTATGGAAACATTCCGCGTCAACACATTTGGTCTCATGTATGGAATGCGTGAAGAATGCAGACAGTATCTTGCACAGGGCAACGGTGGCGTAATCGTCAACATCTGCTCCGTCGGCGCAACACACCAGACTTCCGGTGCTGCCTACTGTGCAAGCAAGGGTGCTGTGCTGGCAGCAACAAAAAACACAGCATTCATGTACATGGAAGAAGGCATCCGCTGTAATGCACTTTCACCCGGTGGTGTCGTAACTGACATTCCTCTGGTCATGCCTCCTTCCGACGAGTTCGGCTTTGGCCGAACCAGCATGCTGCTGAACTTCTCCGGTGAGCTTGCTATGCCGGAGGACTTGGCTGACGCAATCCTGTTTCTCGCAAGCGACCAGTCCCGCTATGTTAACGGTGAAGAACTTAAATGTGACGGCGGCTGGACATGTTTCTAAAAAATAAGGGAGGATATATATGAGTCTCACCGAGCGACACAACAACAGAAAATATCATCCGCATCAATGCAATTGGAACCGTCAATATGGTCAAAGGTGAGTTTTTCCGCGCTGGTCTGGCCTATGCCATGTCTAAAAAGTTTGTGATCTACTTCACACAGAAAAATGTTTCCAGATTTGAGTTCAAAAAAAGAAACAGTCTCCAAATTGGAGACTGCTTCTTTTTTGAAGATTATTCGATTGCCTGAAGCTCTTTTTCCAGTTCTTCCAGATGTGGTTTCAAAAATGCCGACTGCGGGAAAGATGCCAGTTTCCGTAAGGTCAGACCACCAACCAGTTTCATCTGTGGATTTTTTGAAGCGTCAGGGCTGTACTTATCCAGAACTGCTGCCGCTTCCGGATTTTTCAGGATATCCTTTACTTTGCTGTCAAGTGAAAATGCCATAACACTTACCTCCTGCCGTATATTTTATGGTAATATTATACAAAATATCGGGCAGGAATCATAGCCTACAAAGTGCATGTTTTACAATCATCTTAATCCTTCACTCTAACGGTTATCCAGTTTTCCATATTTTTTCCAATCCAGTTTCCATTACATTTCACGCCTCCTCCGATTTCACATAACCAGACTGTTTTTCTTACTCTGTTTGTGATAAAATCACAATAACTTCAGAAACTTTCCCATTGTTTTCTTTTTACTGGAGGATTTTTCAATGCAGGAAATACATCATTTTTTTCACTCATTATTCAGTCTCACCCTTGATTTTCGTGTCCGGCTGTTTAATATCCTGGCTTTAGGAGGCACTGTGATCAGCCTGATCATGGCCCTTCTCAGTCTCGCAACTGGTTCCTGGGGAAATGTCCTGATCAACATTGTGCTGGTCGCAGTCTCAGGAGGACTTTTTCTTTATTCCTATTACAGTGGGAAATATCAGCGATGCTATCTGATCACCATTGTCATGATTTTTCTGATCGTTTTTCCGGTGATGTTTTTTACCAGCGGCGGATATCATGGCGGTATGCCGGCCTTCTTCGTGTTTGCCATTATTTTTACCGTGCTGATGCTGGAAAAAAGACGGGCTCTGATCGTTTCTCTGCTGGAGATTGTCCTATATATAGGACTGTGTCTGGTCGCATACCATTTTCCGCACTTTGTAACTCCTTTTGCCACGGAAGCAGACCGGCTGGCAGATATTCTTCTGGCATTTGTCTCTGTAAGTACTGTCTGCGGCATTGTTCTCTATTTTCATCTGAAGGAATATAACCAGCAGCAGCTCCTTCTGGAGGAACAGAACCTGCGACTGCGCTCCCTTGATAATGCCAAGTCCACCTTCCTGACCACCGTTGCCCATGAGATTAAAAATCCTCTGAGTTCCATTTCCCTCCACGCGCGGGACACCTCCGAGCTCCTTGAGGAAGAGCCTCTGGATTTCTCTCTTATGCAGGAAAATCTCCGCACCATTGAACAGTCGGTAATGCGGATCGACCGGATCGTGCTGGATTTGATGGATACCGTTTCCATTGAGCAGGGACGGCTGGCCCTTTCTCTTGTACCATCAGATCTGGGAGCACTTTTACATTCTGTAGAAAAAGATTTCAACAGTCATCCAAGTTCCGGGAATAACCAGCTGGTCCTTACGATACAATCTGACCTCCCGGAAATCTCTGCAGACCCGGAACGACTGATCCAGGTTATCACCAATCTGATCTCCAATGCAGATCGTCACACTCAAAACGGAACCATCACCATTTCCCTTACAGGCGAACCGGGCTGGCAGACCATCTGCGTTTCCGACACCGGAACCGGCATGTCAGAAGAAATGCGAAAAAACGCGCTCAAGGGTTATGTTTCTGCAGATAAAGATTACTGGCGGCACGGCATAGGCCTCTATGTCTGCCATCAGATCATCACTGCCCACAGCGGCAAAATATGGCTGAAAAGCAAAGAAGGTGAGGGAACTCAGGTGTTCTTCTCACTTCCAGAGGAGGAGTCCTAAATGAATGAAAAGAAATCGCTTATCCTTATGGTTGAGGATGAAGAACAGGTGCTGAATACCAACTGCCGGATGCTGCGGCGCCGTGGCTACGATGTCCACACTGCGCAGACAGTCTCCGAAGTCTATCATCAGCTCGAAGAACGGCTGCCGGATCTTCTCATTCTGGACATTATGCTTCCGGACGGAAACGGCCTGGATATCTGCCGCCACTTCCGCGAAAAAACCATGAACCCTGTTCTTTTTCTCACCGGAAAAAGCGATATCCGCGATAAGGTAGAAGGGCTTCAGCAGGGAGGCGACTATTATCTCACCAAACCTTATAATTTTGACGAATTTCTGGCCGTGATCCAGATGCTTCTGGAACGCCAGAAACGAATAGAAGAAAAAATAAAAGAAAAATTTCAGACTTCCCGCCAGATCACCATCGGAAGCCTGCGGCTGGATCTTTCGGACGGCCATGCATATCTCAATAATGCCGACACAGGTCTTACCCGTACCGAATTCTCCCTGCTGCGTCTCCTTGCCGAAAACCAGGAGAAGATTTTTTCTGCAAAGGAGCTCTATGAAGCAGTATGGGGCAGCTGTGCGGGAACAGATACCAGCACGGTACGGCGGCATATCTTTAATCTTCGTGTCAAGATCGGTGCCGAGGATACCGATGAATATGACATTGTCTCGGTTTATGGTAAGGGATATCTTTTTACCTGCCGGTAAATGTCTCTTTTTCTTCACATTTCTGAATATCAGAATCTGTCTGTTACAATATACTTAACAGACAAGTTCTTTTTATCAGGAGGTGCCTATGCATAAAAAAATCTTATTTCTTTTAACAGGCTTGATCGCTCTTTCCATATCTGCAATCCCAGTCCTCGCTTCTGACCCTCCAACCGATGATGGTCAGTACATCTGGCAGGATGAAAACGGAGATTACTGGTACCGCAATGGTTCCGAGGATGAATATATCGGCGAAGGTAATTATGCCCCTGATCCGGATTCCGGTGAACTGATGGAAGGCAACGATGCCGGCTGGACCGAGCAGGACGGTTATTTTGAACCTCATTATTATTATGAGGATGGCAGTGTGTGGCTGGAGGATGCTACCGGAACCACTTATATTGGCTCCAGAGATAAATATTATATTGATGACTACGGTAATCTTCAGGAATATTCCGAACCAGAAGCTGATTCCTCCTCCGGGGATTCTCCAAAAGAATCCTCTGAATCAGAAAGGCGTGGCGAGCTTCATATGCGGGTTGGGTTCACTGCTGATGATATGATCAGAGAATCCATGCCCGAAAAAGAAGGTTATTTCGAGCAGCGTTCCGTAAATGGCGGAAAAAGCACTGCCTTTGTTTTAAAAGTACCGAATTCCTCTCTGGAGGATTCTTCCCTGAAGGGTTTTCTGGCAGAATACTATCCGGTAAAGGGTGAGATCATCACTCAAAAGGATCTTACCTTTGAATCTTATCCTGCTACGAAATATCAATATTTAACCACAGTCAACGAAGAAGAAAAAAATGTAGATGCGCTTGTATGCCAGACTGACGATTATACATTTGGACTTTTTATCCTGACTCCGTCAGACACCTATGATAAAGCCGCTGAAAAGGAAGCTGCAGAGCTAATCAAATCCATAGATTTCGTTTACGCAGAGTATGTTGATATGGCCATGACGGATTACTTTCAGGTTCTTACTCCGGAGCGTTGGAAATATCTCTGCCGTTATGAAACGACCGAAACCGAAAATGGTGGATATAAACTGACTTATTACAATGAGGATGTTCCTGTGCTGACACTGGAAGCCAGATATTACGATGGTAAAGACCAGCCTCTGGACAGTGTATGGCAGGGCTATCTCGGCCGCATCGAGACAGTCGATGGCAAAAAATACGATCTTCTGTCCACCATCAGCCAGTACTCCGAGGATGCCTCTGACGAATGGAAGGAAATGTATGACACCTATCTGGATACCATAAACGGAATCCGCATGATGGATGGCTGTTCCCTGACCGAAGGAAGCCATACCTGATTCCCCGGTCCCCTCTGCCGTTATTTTGCAGACCGGAAAATCTATAGCTGTATCTCAACCGCAAAAGACACATCATATTTACACAAAAGAAGCTGCAGAACTTAAGTCTTCATTGTTCTGCAGCTCCTTTGTATTATTCTGTCCATCATCCACATCATTGATTCCTGCAATAAAGGTTTCAATGAGCTACTCACTTAATTATATATTTTGTGGTGAAAACAGAGAAAATTTCTATTTCTTCTTTATATTCTTATAAGTCTTTTACAAATTCTACTGCATTTTGGATATCTTTATCATCTGGATGTCCTTTTGCGATACCTCCAACCAGTTTGAACGGACCAAATGTATCGTATCCTTTGCATCCGAATTTACCCTCTACGCTGGCATGTTTTTTATCCAAAATCTGCTCTATGGATCTATAATTCGCACTCCCACCATAAGTGCAGATCAGGAAGACCTTTTTGTCATCTGGTAAATTCTTTTCAGCAAATTTTAATATCGACTGATGAAACTTTGAAAAATAGATTCCTGATGCAAACCCGATCATATCATAACTGCTCAGATCGGCGTCTGACTGTTTTACTGCATCAATCAAATCAACCTGACATCTTTCTGCTATGCTTTTTACTATTTTTTCTGTATTTCCATGATGTACTGATGCATATACGATTGCTTTTCTCATATCTATACCCTTTCTATCCGCTCAACAATAGAATTATACCATCATTTGTCAGCTTGTAAATCTGTTTCATTACAGGCAAACAACTCAAAATGATTTCGATTTGTTTTTATAAAGCCTTCTTTTTGTAACTTTGATATCTCCGTAGACATTGCCGCACGGTCTATGCAAAGATAATCTGCCAGCTGCTGCCGGTCAAAGGGAATGTCAAAAGATAACGACGAATGTCTGATGGATTCTGCCGACAAATATGACAATAGTTTATCCCTTGTCGTTCGCTTGCCAACATGAGTAATCTTATCGTTCAGGATTAGTATCTTATTTGCCAGGACACTGACCAGGTTACGTATCAGCTTCTGATGATGCTCACATGCAGTTTGACAAGTAACCAAAAGCCTTTGGACATTTAAGAAAATAATCTCACAATCCTCATCTGCTGCCACACTGATATTCAAAACAGCTCCCAGGCTTGCCGCATATGGTTCTCCAAAAAAATCTCCGGCATGACATTTCGACAGAATATTCCGATGTCCCCAAAGATCTTCCTGCATTACAAGAACACAGCCCGACACCACAAGGCCCATTACCTCAGTAGAATCTCCTGCTCTGAAAATATAAGAAGCTCGTTCTTTTGAAATTACGGTTGCATTTACACAATGCAATATGGATAATATCTCGTTATCACTAAGACCTTTAAAAAATGGACTGTTTCTTAGAATAGGCAAATATTTCTCCAAAATCGTTCCTCCTGTTGGAAATCAAACATACAAGTTGTATTTATCATACTATAATTTTAGCAGAAACAAAAGTTAAATACTATTGACGGAGGATAAAATGATAAGAAAGATTATCAGGATTGATAAAGACAAATGTAACGGCTGCGGTGCCTGTGCAAGTGCCTGTCACGAAGGTGCTATTGATATCATTAACGGAAAAGCCGAACTGGTAAGAGAACATTTCTGTGACGGACTAGGCGATTGTCTCCCAGAATGTCCCACAGGCGCCATTTCTTTTGAAGAAAGAGAAGCCCCTGAATATGATGAAAAAGCCGTGCAAGAAGCACAGAAAAAAACACTTCAGAACTGGCCGGTACAGATTAAACTGGCACCTGCAAATGCACCATATTTTAACGACGCTAAGCTTTTAATCGCAGCCGATTGTACTGCTTACGCATATGCCAGTTTCCATCAGGATTTTATTCGGAATAAGGTGACTTTAATTGGTTGTCCAAAATTAGATCAGGTAGATTATAGCGATAAACTGACCGAGATTATTCAAAACAACAACATTCAAAGTGTGACAATTGTAAGAATGGAAGTTCCATGCTGTGGTGGTCTGGAAATGGCAGCAAAAAAAGCTCTTCAAAATAGTGGGAAATTCTTACCATGGCAGGTTATAACAATAAGTATTGATGGAAACATTATGGAATAAAGGAGGATACAACAATGGATAAAAAAATGTTTTGCTTTCAGTGTGAACAAACAGTCGGATGTACCGGCTGTACAGGAAATGCTGGTGTCTGTGGAAAAAAGGCGGATACAGCTAAATTACAGGATGAACTGACAGGTGCGTTGATCGGTCTTGCAAGAGCCGTCGATGGCGCAGAAACTATTTCTAAAAGAACCGGACAGGTCATAATTGAAGGACTATTTACCACAGTTACAAATGTGAGCTTTGATAATACAGCTATCGAAAAAACGATACGAAAAGTCAGAGCTGAAAAAGAACGACTGGTTCCTGACTGCGGCAGATGTCAGTCACCGTGCGGTAAAACAGACGAATACGACATGCAGCAGCTGTGGAATGCCAACGAAGATATTCGTTCCTTGAAGTCTCTGATTCTTTTCGGGATTCGTGGAATGGCAGCCTATGCCTATCACGCAAATGTTCTGAATTTCGAAGATGCCGAAGTAAATCGTTTCTTCTGCGAGGCATTATTTAAGATTGGCTATGAAGAAAGTATGGAGGCTCTGCTTCCTACAGTACTGAAAGTAGGGGAAATCAACCTGAAGTGTATGGCACTTCTTGACAAGGCAAATACAGAAACCTATGGAACGCCAGAGCCAACCGAAGTTACTCTTACCATAGAAAAAGGACCTTTTATTGTCGTGACTGGTCATGATCTGAAAGACCTGCAGCTTTTACTTGAACAGACAGAAGGAAAAGGAATCAACATCTATACCCACGGTGAAATGCTCCCCGCCCATGCCTATCCACTTTTAAAGAGATTCTCTCACTTAAAAGGACACTTTGGAACCGCATGGCAGAATCAGCAGAAAGAGTTTGATCATCTTCCTGCTCCTATTCTTTACACTACCAACTGTCTGATGCCGCCAAAAAACAGCTACGCTGACAGAGTATTTACAACAGAAGTAGTTGCTTTCCCAGGTGCTGTTCATATTGATGAAAAGAAAGATTTTACGCCGGTTATTGAAAAAGCACTGGAACTGGGTGGTTACAAAGAAGATCAGCTACTCACAGGCATCAATGGCGGAACAAAAGTAACAACCGGTTTTGGTCATGCAGCCATCCTGTCTCATGCGAATACTGTAGTAGAAGCTGTAAAATCAGGTGCAATCCGCCATTTCTTCCTGGTTGCCGGCTGTGATGGTGCTAAACCAGGCCGAAACTATTACACAGAATTTGTAAAGCAGACACCTTCCGACAGTATCGTCCTCACCCTGGCATGTGGAAAATTCCGTTTCAATGATCTCGATCTGGGAGAAATCGGTGGTCTGCCACGACTGATGGATATGGGTCAGTGTAATGATGCTTATGGTGCGATCCAGGTTG
>ERZ1673704.984-NODE-984-length-13834-cov-7.301546_pt1 | contig 13834 bp, 22 predicted proteins | sample MGYA00580234_ERZ1673704 | MGnify/ENA primary metagenome ERZ1673704 (study PRJEB41218, sample SAMN15661757) | gut metagenome | host: Homo sapiens | place: Canada: London | collected 2015-08-20/2019-03-30 | study: EMG produced TPA metagenomics assembly of...
TCAACTTGTAAGCGCGTTTCGGCTTGAGAATCGCCATATCATCGCTTTTGGGCTTGAGATATTCTGTGTAACCGTCAAGCTCGTACAGCGTGGCGCGCAGTGGCTTATTGTCTGCCACCTGCCAGAAACGGATTCCGGCTTTAATGGAGCCGTCTTCCTCGTCGTACAGAGGAACAAATTCCTCTGCTGCGAACACCTGCACATGGTCGAGATTCCAGAACACGAAAGACTGCCCGTCAATCAAAGCATGGCGGGCAGCGTCCATAATATCTTCGTCAAACGTCGCACCAAGCGCCTTTTTTGTCTCCGGCTCCTGAAATGAAATGCCATTGCCCAGCAAATACGAAACTTCTTGGTCTACGGCCAAGCCAAAGAACTTGCTTGCAATCTTGTGATTTGCCGTGTACATGTCACGGTGCGCCTTGCCCTGCATGTCGTAAATGATTTTCTCGTATTTGTTGATTGTAGGGTTTTCTCCGTGGTAATACTTGTTTGCGTTCGATGCAAGGCGTGTGCTATGGTCGGCCTTATACTCATTGATTGCGCCCAGTATGAAACTCATGCGGGCCTTTTCGTCTTCGCCAACCGCTACAAAATCTTGGTATGTTTTCACGTCTTCTCACCGCCTTTACACGAAAATGCTCTTGTATCTGGTTTCGGCGGTGTCTCCCGCCTTGTTCGCTGTGCTTTCCATCGCGTACCGCACCGCATCAATGTGATGGTTGTTCAAATCCGGGTAGCCTTCCAGCACTTCTCCCGTCTTGCCGCCCCGCTCGTATTCATACTCGCTAAATTCCTTTGCTGTGTCCGGGCAACGTTCAGGGTCAATGACAATAGCTTCCAGCATTTGCAACCATTTTGTGCCATACCGAACCGATTTCGGTCCTTTACGGGCAGGGAATGTTTTCACGCCGTACTTGTTATAGTCGGCGATGGATTTTGGCTCGGCACTATCCGCGCAGACTTTGTCCTCGCGCGTCAGCCCTCTATCCAAAAGCAGCTGTGCAGTATCCCTATTGCTGGTTCTACGTCGTGTCAGTTCATCGAAGATGTACAGCGTTCGACGTGCCGCGTCATAGTGCATAGCATTGTATGCCCACGGGTCAGGGTACCAGCCCCAGTCAACGCCGCGCTTGATGCGGTCAAAGCTGGAAATCTGTTCATCTGTGATTTTCTCAATGCGCAGATTCTCAAATACTGCCGTGCCGCTACCGACAACCTCGCCAAGATACTCATGCCGGTATGCTGTTTCGTTTGTGCGCTCCAAGTATTCAGCATCGGCCATGAACCGCTCTCCGAGCCATTCCGTAGGCGTTGTCTTGTAGGTGGAATGGTGTACCAGCTTGCCTTCGCGGGCTTTCAGCGCGTAACCGTTCGCCCAGTTCCGCGCCATTGCAGGTGGGTTGAAGCTCTTGAACGTGATGAACCAGTCACCGCCGCGCAAGCAGGACTGCTCCACATTTCGGATTTGCTCTTCACCGTCAAACTGGTCAAGCTCTTCAAACCACGCAATCCCGATATAACCAAACGGCATCTTGATTGACTTTACTTTGCCTGGGTCGTCCATGCCAAAAAAAAGCACCTTTTGCCCAGTCGGCAAATAGGTGCATTCCATAGGGGAGACTGTGCAACGAAAACGGTCGTGCAAACCAAGCTCATTGATTGCCCATACAATCTGCGCATAAACGCTTGTGCGCAGTGTGTTGCCGACCTTGCGGAACACTGCTGCATGGCATTGCGGATGTGCTCTCAGCTGCAAAATGACTTCAACGCCAATAAAGCTTGACTTTGTGCTGCCACGTCCGCCTTTTGCCACAAACTCTTGAACTTTACCATCCTCAATGTCCCAAAACGGCTTATAAAATGCTGGCGAAATAATATCCTTGATATGTTTATTCTCTTGGCACATCATAAATAATATTCACCGTTCCCGCGCTCTCTTGCTTCGGTTTGTCATCCCATCCAAAATTTGCCCGCAAACTGAACTGTGCGCCGCCGGAGCCGTCTTTGTCGTACAATCTTTCTTCTGCATACTGTTCACATTTAGCCTTTGCGCGCGTAATCGTGTCAACGAACTCTGGTTTGTTTTGGTAATTCAAAAGCGCTTGCCTTGATGTGAATCCAAGTGCAAGCGCCAATCCTGTCACAGTAGGCGGCTTTTTATCGTCATAGATGATATAGCCGTTTTTATTTCGCATCGGTTCGCCGTTATCGTCTAAAAACGGCTTTCCTTTACAGGCTTCAAAGTAGGCATCAATCTTTTCTTGCATTGCTTTTACGCTTCTGTATTTAGGTGGTGCGCCCCCCGGATTTTTTCTTGATGCCACTTTATCACCTCGCTTTACAACATAAAAAGCCCACACAATTTGTGTAGGCTAATTCCCCATAAACCCCTTTGCGCCGGAGGAAAAGCGCGTTCCCGCCCTGTCGGTGTATGCTGTGCCGACCTCACCCGTTGCGGGTAGATCAAGTCCGCAACGCTTTTTTCCCTGTATTGTCCGCACAGGGCTGGCGGGCGTCATTTGTATACCGCACAGCCCCGCGGTGTTCGGCGGTATTTATACTCGCGCCCCTATCCGCGGTTGAAGTTTTGTTTCGCACTTCACCGTGCGGGCAGACTTTTTCAGGCTCTCGAAGTCCCGTTGCGGTTTGCCATCGCGCCGCGCTCCTGATCGGCTTGCCGCTTTGCTTACAGCGTTCAGGTTATCTATCGCGTTTTGCCTGCGCCGGGCTTTCACCGGTGGGAGCGAACCAGCTTTATCCAACAGCAGGATTTGAACCTACAACTAAGCCCGCAGCTATGCTGTCATGAGGCCAGGCTTTACCAGTTATGCTATGTTGGCATATAAAGGCGCGGCAGTTGCGCTTGTCGCACGATACTCGCACGCCGTGCAAGTTATAAGCAAGTTGATATTCAACGCATTACCGTTTTATATTTTGAAACTTGTCACAAACTTACACGCTTTTGCAAGTTGCGTGCAACAAAGGCTTGCCGCGACTATTGGAGCCGCACATAGGTCTCACACCATTTCTACGCGGTCGCTTCTAAGCGTAGCGCCCTTATCTTGCGATTGGCTATGCGGCATATAAAATGCCCGTCTTTCCGGGCTGCCAGCTATAAGAATAGGAGAATTGAAACAATAAAGAAAAGAGGTTTTAGCTATGCCGTAGGCTGTCCCGGTCCTACATCATCCAGCATATCTATAATAACAGGTTAAAAGTGAACTGGAGTGCACAGATTTTCAATTGCAGCGCGGTGTAATTTCTTTGCCCATCGCTCGGAAATATTTAGATTTATCGCAATTTTCCACCAATACGGGGTGCCGACAATATACCGCTCCCGCAGAACGTCCCGCTGCATTTGGTCTTGAACAGAGTTTATTGCGGTTTCGATTTCTTCCCTTTGCATTTCGGTTTCAATAATCTGCTTGTATAGAGCTTCCTGACGCTCCATGATTCTGCAAACGGCATCCTCGATTTTATTTTTACCGCCAGCAGATACCACCACGGGGGATAATGCTTTAGTGGTCGCTGTTGCCCGTTCACGTTCGCTTTGTATCTGCTGGCGCAGCTGTCGTTCATGATTCCTGCTGCGTTGGTATCTCCATAGCCACACTTTCTTTTGGTTGAATTCTTCTCTGGTCATTGTATCTCCTCTCTTCCAGTTTCATGCAGCGCGGCAGCGTGCAAATATCGCCATTCTTCCACTCGCATGTCGCGCAAAGATGTTCGCGGGCGTATTCATCAACTAGTTGCTGTTTTGTCATGGGGTCACCTCCGGGGGGTGTAGATCGGCAGTTCTGTCCATGTTGTAACACCTGTTTAATTCAAGCATAATGTTCTCCGTTGTATATAACCAGCATAGACGGAAAAGGCGCTGGTGGATACCTGTTTCCGTTATCGTCCTCAAAACGCAGTCTTCCGCGCAGAAAACGGATTTCAGCTTTTCCGTACACATAATCGTGGAAATATGACGTATCAGTTCTCGCGGGTATCAATAGGACTATTTTTGTTCCGCTCCGCGATTCTTCGTAGGCTTTGCGCACCCATAGACCAATCATTCTGCCGTATGGAGGATTGCAAAACACACTTCCTGATTCAACGCTCCACGGCATTTTCAGACCATCTGTTTCCGGCGTGTAAAACCGATTACACTTTGCGCTTTTCTCGGTTGCCGCTGCATCCAGAACGAAATGAAATTCCTCGTTTAACTTGTCAAAAAAGTCCTGCGGTGTGCAGGAATCCATTTTTTTGCTGCTTAAAAGTGCGTCGTTCATTTTGTGTTCTTCCTTTCAGCCGGTAGCCTGTCTTTAACGCTTATCCAATTACACATAGTATCCTTCCTCTTCCGGCAATTTTGGCAATGACATCCAATGAGTGACATTTACTCCTGCAGTTTCGTAGGTGAGAGGTTCTCCGTCATTGTTTGTTCCATCATCGAAATAGCCACCGCAATCACACCAACCACGTTCCGTGTCGTAAAATGCCAAATAAGTGTCCACACCAGCCCAATGGTCTAAACGCACAAGAACCTTTTCATACGGGTCAGGCAATCTGTCTTTAACACTTATCCCTCCTTCCTCGGGACGCATGGATTCTGGGTCTATATCTGGCGCGTCCTCTATCAGACTACGAACATATTCAACACCAGACTTATATGCCTGATACTCGCTGCCGTCATAGGCGCTACCGTTTACGTCTATTGAACGCAATATGCTGTTTGCATCAACGAGCCGCACAGGGTCTTTCGGCTGGCTTGCGCCGGGAATCGGGCAGTAGTTAGTCATTGTCGTGTACCTCCGTGAGCCAGAATTTGCGTTTGCAATCTCTACAGCTGATATTATGACAATTTCCTTTTGGGCAATAAGTTTCGTCGATGTATTTTGGACACATCCAAATCACATCACAGTCTACGCTCATTTGCGCATTCGGAAACATCTTCAAAAACTCGCTCTGGCGAGTCTTGATTGGATTGCTTTTTGCCCATTGCTCAACTTTTGAAACTGTTTCATCGATGCTTTTAATTGAATCGTCGTCGAACCCAACCATGCAGCACATGTCATTTTTGTAAACAGGGCATTCCTCGCAGCTTTGATTTTTGCATAACATGTTTACCGTCTTGAAAAATTTAACTGCGTCCATAGTCTCACTCCTTACCAATCTGCGTTTATAACTACAGAATCTCCGTTTTCTATGGCACGATCTACAAGCTCCGCAATGATTGCCCAGTTGTATAGTTCGTATACTTTGGCAAACGCAGCAAGCCGTTTTGCCTGTTCAGTTGTTAGTGTCATATCCTTTCCGTAAAAATCGCGTTCCGGTTCTTTCTTGCGGATTTCATAGGGCACAGAATAGCCGATTTTTTCGAGATACTCTCCCCAGAAACGGCCCCAAGAATCTACCTGGTCGCGGATTGTGCCTCTGATAGGTTTTCCACAGTGTGGGCATTTGCCCACACTGTAGCGGCTTACTGTAATATCAAATCCCATTACAAACACTCCTTATCCAGCCCGCGGGCTACATACTGCCCATAGGTCAAGCCAAGGGCGGCGGCTTCGCGGGTACATTGTTCTATCGGCTTTATTCTCTTGATTTCTTTTGACACCACGATTTTCTTTGGCTTTTCAGCATTTTTAGCAATGCGCCTTTCCCTGCGCCGCTTTAAAACTTTCTCGCGGTTTTTGTGATATGCGGCACGGGCGGCGGCGTTACCTTTTATGCGCTTGCACTCTTCGCAAAATCGCGTCTGCCGGTTTACGTTTACCATAATGCTGTCGCAGCACTGGCATGGCTTTGTTACAAAAATCATTTGCTTTTCTCCTTTGCCGCCCAGACTTGCACGCCGTGGTCGGTCAAATAGGCTTTTACCCACAAATCGGCGTCCGCGACATTCTGCACATTGTCAAGCTGCTTTTTGTTTTCCGGAGTGTAGATACCATCGAGCTTAGGCAATACAGCTTCGGCGAGGGCTTTCTGAACGTGGGCAATAGTTCTGGGGGACAGGTTGGCTTGCAGCATGGCGCACCAGACCTCGTTATAACAGCGTGCCGCGATGCGGTCTGACTGCTCCTCTCGCAGCTGCTTTGTGACGAGCTGTGCAGCGTTCATGGCGTCGGAGGCCAGCGCGTGGCGTTTGGCATAGCATTTCATGGGTTACACTTCCAATTCTTCGATAAAAATTTCTGTGCGAGGGTTTTCTTTGTCGTACAGTACGCGGGAGCCGTCTGTTGCTGCTACGATGTTGCTGTTGTCATCTTTCAAAATCCTGGCATCAACCAGAATATCCATGATGGCGCTTTCAAGGTTGGTTTTATCTACCCTGTGCCGTGTAGGCATGTAATACAAGCACTTGACATTGTAGCGTCCGTCCAGCGGATTTTTGGGCGCTGGTTTCAAATACATCTTGGCAGCTCTTGCGTACTTCAAGTAGGCTGCGCTTGGCAGAACTTTTGCATACTTTCCCTTATGGCATACCGGGCAGTGCGCACCAACGTATCCGATGCGGGGGCTGTTTTTTTTGGTGATTGGCTTGCCGTAGATTATGTATTTTTGGATCATATAAAGTCCTCCACGCTCATCTGTCCTGGCAGTACATCTTCCTCCATCCACCAACGGAATACATCTTGCCCTGTACCGCCCATCATCCAGTTTCCGTCCAACTTCCCGCGCGCTCTGCGCTCATCCAGCATCCTGTCAAAGGCTTGTATGTAGAGCTTCTCGTAAGCAGGCCAGCGTCGAAACTCCGCATACCGTTTCTTGCTCGCCATCGGGCAGCCGATACAGCCAACGCGGCTGAACCCACATTCATACAACGGATTGACAGGCACCTTTGCATCCTGCAAAAAGCTCCACACCTGATTGTCTGTCCAGTCCACAATGGGGTTTACTACGCGCTTTGCTGCTACCTTGCATCCTTCAAAGATTTCGCTCGGCTCCTGTTCTTCGCCTTTCAAAACGATTTTGTTCTCTTTGTTCCGGGTGTACGCTTCAAAAACGCCTCTGTCGCGCTTTCTTCGGCTGCTTTCCGCCCACCGCACGCCAGTTGTGATGAACCGCCCGTTTCCGCCCTGTTCTTTAAGCACGTCGCAGCAGTACCGCATGATTCGTGTCGGCGGCATCAGTTTTTGCGGGATTAAACTCCACATGCTTGTGCGCTTGCCCTTATAAATTGGGTAGTTGATGGTGCATTTCACGCCAAGATTTTCAAGTCTGGCAAACTCCTGCCGTACAAACCGCACTGTCTCCGGCGCATCCGCTGTTGTGTGGTTGTGCTGTACCTCAAACGGGATGCCCCCCCTCAGTGCAAGCTCTACGCACACACTGCTGTCCTTGCCGCCGCTGGTCGTTACCACAAGCGGCGTGCCGTAATACTTTAGTGCCATGTCGCTTGCCGCTTTCAACCGCCCAATGGCGATCTTCTCCGGGTCACCGCTTGTCGGCAGGGTCACAAGGCCCCAATCTTCTTTGCTCACAGTGCTATCTCCTTTACTTTCGCGTAGTACTTTTCGCTGTACCAGATGTCCGGCAGGCGGGGATTTTGTGTAAAGTCCGCCTTTTTCAGTTCCTTTTCGGCAGCTCCGGCGGTGGTGTAGGTCTGGTGAGAGTGGCGGATGTCACCGGTAGAGCGAGAGTAAGTGATGATCTCAATGCGTTTCATCATTCCCACCCCGCGTAGGCGAAACTGCCTGCTTTTTGTGCTGCATCATACCTGTCAATTTGGCGTTGGCAGAAAGCAGCATCAAGGATACCGCACTCGGCTAGGTCTGCGTACATTTTGGCATCCCACTTTGTCATCGGTGGGCGAATCTCATTGCACCAGGTAATCAGTTCAGCAGGAGAGGACGGTGGGAAGATTTGCCCAGCGCGAACTTTTCTGTCGATGGCCTCTTTTTGGAGTTTTACGGGCACATCCTGCAAAGCTTTCTCCCACACGGCGATCATGGAGCGCTTTTGTGCGGGCGTTTTGCCGTTGCCAAAGTTCGGCCACACGGTGGCGATATAGCCCATGATGTAGTGCAGGCCATTCTCGACGGGCTGCGCCTGTTGCGTAAGATCTGTGTTTGATACGGTCATTGACCTGTCAGCCAATCGAAATCCCTCCCATCTTGGCGGTGGGGCGTAGCTGGCGCTTGCTCATCGTGTACAGGGTAAAACGCCTGCCAACCTTTACGGATTACCTCCCGCATGTAGTCTTGCAGTGAAAGGTTGCTTTGTGCTGCCATCTCGGGCAGCTTTTCCAGGTTTTTGCCGATCGCTCCCTCGGTTTCCGGGGCGCGTTTTTTCTTGCGGTTTTCAAGCCATTCAAGCAGCAGCTCACGCAGTTCTTCGTCTTGTGTAAAATTTTCGATGTATGATTTTGCGGAGAACGAAGTAGCACGTTTCGCGCGTGTTGCAGCGCTTTTAGCGCTGCTGGATATATCTTGAGTATCGTTAGATACGAAAGATATATCTTTTTCTTCTTTCTTCTTTCTTTTTTCTTGGGGTGCATTTGGTGGCATTTGGTGGCATTTGGTAGCATTTGCTTGCTCACCATTGCTTTTTAACTTCACGCACTTGGCGTTGTATCGTTCTTTTGCTGTATCAATGTCGATTGAAATGAAGTCGAACGCCATCCCCTCACGTCCATTGAGTTGCGTCTTTTCTCCCGTTGCGCTGTAAGTCATAAGCGCACGGAACAGCCGACCTAGCTCGCTATCTGATAGGTTTCGGGTTTTAGTCAAGTAATCGTTGTAACAGCAAAAATATTCCATTGCCACCGGCTACACCCCCAAGTAATACTCGGCATAGCTGACTTTTTCGCCGTAGCGATTCTTGCTGCTTGCCGTTCGCTTTTGGATGGGTACGCCACGCTTTTTCAGATCATTGATGCGAGAAGCAAGGCGGTAGATGCCGTACTCTTGCATGGCCTGTGCAGCGGTCAAGCTGCCGCCGCTCTCTAAGTGGCGAAGGATTCTGTCACATTGGGTCACGGTGAATCACCTGCCTTTCTCTCAAAAATCAAAAGGGAGGTCGCCCTCGTCATCGTCAATCGGGGCGTAGTCTGCATCGGGTTCGCCATGCGTGCGCTGTGAGGGGGCTGCCGGGCGCTGTGCGGATTTCTGCGGGGCGGGGCTGGTACTTTCCTTGCTGCCGCAGAAATTCACGTTCTGGGCCACGATTTCGGTCGCTGTGCGATTCTGGCCGTTCTTGTCCTGATAGCTGCGGCTCTGCAAGCGGCCATCAATGGCAATCAGGGAGCCTTTCTGGAAATACTTGCAGACGAACTCTGCCGTCCTGTCCCATGCAACAACGTCCAGCCAGTCTGCCTGGCTCTGGCCGTTGGCGTCACGGCGTCCGCGATCACAGGCGATGCGGAACGACGCAACATTCTTGCCCGTCGTAGTCTGGCGAAGCTCCGGGTCACGCGCAAGGCGACCCATGATTGCAACAACATTCAGCATATTTTTCACCTCAACATGAAATTCTTTCTCTATCGCAGTTTTCCAATATCGCCAGCTTGTAGCTTTCTGGTGCGTTATCGCCAAGCTGCACCACGCCAGCGGAAAACCACTTTGGCAGCGGGATACCAAGCTCTTTGTATCTGTCCCATGCAAGGCGCATAGACCAGTTATCGGCGACGTTGTATGCGCTGTATTTGACAGCAGCTTCCCGCACCTCGCTTACAGTTGGCTTGAATCGGTGCGTTTTGGAAAGCTCCTGCACAGCTTTCAGTGCGGCGCTGTAGGGGACGTCGGCAAGCGACGCCGCCCAGGCTTTGGCAGTTTCCTCGGCGTTCGTTTTGCTGCAAATGTTATCCCAGTAGTTCATAGCCAGCGACAGGAGCGCCGCCGTCTGCTGATAAGTCATCTGCTATGCCTCCTTTCGCAATTTCGCGCAGCTTTTCTTGTGTGGTTTTCATCTGCTGCCGTTGTGATGTTCCTTTCTGCTGGCTTCTGGCTTCTTTTTCGGCAAGATACGCCGCGCGGGTGGTAATGTTCTTTTGCAGACAGTCACGTAAAATCGCCTGCGCATAGCCCCACGAACGCTTATTGTTGATAGCTGCCTGATTGATTGCCTCGCAAACAAGGTCAGGCTCTACCTGTTCCAGATAGCCCACAATGCTATCAAATGCGGCACGAGGAAGTGCGCCAATGTTCTGCTCGTAGCAATCTACGCATTGTTGCCAGCTTTCGCGCGCTTGCGCGGTAGTAGTAGTAATATTTTGTTCTTTGTTCTTTGTTCTTTGTTCTTTGTATTGGCTTGTTTGGCTATCGTTCGCTTGCGAACGCTTGCGTTCGCTAACGTTCGCTTGCGTTCGCTTTTTGGCGTTTTCGGAATTTGCCTTGCATTTCGCGTTGTACTGGTCTTGAGCTGCCCTTATATTGCGGGTGATGAACCGATACGCAATCACTTCCTTGCCAGTGAGCGGCTCGGGCCGTTCTGCTCCTTCGCAATAAGCGCAAAGAGCATACATAAGCCGTCGAAACTCACCGTCCGAAAGGTCGGACGTATCTTCCATATACCCGGGATAAAAAGGGATATATTTCAATTCAGCCATATTCAGTTGTCCTTCTCTTGATGGCAGTGCATATAAATGTACTCGGAATGCGCTGTCATGTTCTGGTATAGCCAATCGTCGGCTTTTTCTTTACTCAAATGCTCGTGCATCACGCGCTTTTCATACACAAACTCGCCGTTAATTTTCTTTTCGGCTATGCGGTCTTTAATGTCCGCTTCTGTGTAGTTGGCTTCGACGAGATAGAGATTATAGCCTTTGGCTGTTATTCCGTTCAAATTGTTTGCGTCGGTTGCATAGAACAATCTTTCAACGGGAGGCTGCGGCAGCTCTATATGCCAGCAGCAATTTTGTACATCATGCTTTGTTTCCTGCGCCTTAATTCTGCACAGATTCTTGTAGTTGTACCAGCGTTCTGTTCGTATCACGTCAATCTGGCTCATTTTAACGCCAGCATTCACGAGGGCTGCACATAACCACACACAGCACGCAAAACGCAATGTGGGCCGCTCTCTGGCGAGCCTGCGAAGCGTGGCGGGGTTGAAGTGGTCGCCGTGGATGTGTGTGAGCAATACGAGCTTCAAGCTTTTGTAATCGTCTGTCAGCTGAGAAAATGGAATGCCGCAATCAATCAGTATTGAATTTTGAATGAGTACGGCGTTCCCTTGGCTCCCAGTTGAAATTATCTTGCAGTCCATCTCACAGGCTGCTCAAGTCGATTTTCTTGGGTTCAGCAGGCTGGGAAGGAATTTGCGCTGCTGCCTGTGGCTCTTCAAGCTGCTGGGGCGATTCTTCCTCAACCTGCGGTACAAGCTGGCCGCTTTCTGTTTCATCAATCACACGGCTGTCGGATTCATACGCGACCTGCATATCAACGCTCATAATGCCCCATTTGGAAATCAGCTGCCGAAGCATTGTTTTTTTTGCCATACTGTCAAAATCTTTGTACCAAAAAGAACTGTATTTCCACATCTCGCCCTGTGGGATATTCCCGGCAATCAGATTCTCGTAAGCCTTGCGGCTGAATGCTGCGCTATATCGGTCAGCGTGGTTCATCATTTTTTCTTTCGACCAGTACAGCACCTTGCGGAATCCGTTCAAATATTCAAAGCTTGCCATGTATCCGATAACAGGCAGGCGCTCCCACTCGTCATCATCTTCAAGGAACTGGAAGCGGGGATCGCCGGTCATCGGGTCGCGGCCTTTGTACTCACCCTGCTTTACGATCTCAACATTGATGCTCTTGTATTGACCGCTGCGTAATGACAGCTGAACGTAACCCTTATATCCAAGCACGAACTGCGCATCCTGTATGCCTTTTTTCTTGTTGTTGAAAGGAACCAGATAATACTGTCCAAGCTGCGGGGACGGGGAAAGGTTAAGGCTTTCGCCCAGCAACGCGCCGGAAATAACGGTATTCCGGTCGCAGTTTTGCAATTCCTGATTAACCGATACCGCGCTCACAATGCTTGCCGTAAACCGTGCACATCGAGCCGGGTCGTGCAGGGCGTTAGCAATCAGTTTTTGCATGGACGGTGTATTTACCGCCACGGAAAAAGGCATTTTCTGCTGTCCCATTTGATTAGATGTCGTCATAGCTCATACCCTCCTGCATAATGAACTGTTTCAGTTTCTTCAACTGTTCGATGGTGCCGCGAACGGCAAACTTTACTTCATAGACGGCAGGCTGTGTTTCCTCCGGCTCCTGCACGGCTGCTGGCTGTTCTTCCTCAGGTGCAGATACCTCTTCAACAGGCGGCGCGGCGTCCTGCTGCGCTTCTTCAATGGCCTGCTGCACCTTTTCTTCTGCCGCCTGCTGCTGTTCCAGTGCAGCGCGGCGCTCGGCCTCTTGCTGCTTTTGCAGTTCGATTTGCTCATGCCGAGCGCGAACCGTACTTAATGCAAGCGCAACATTAAGCGATTTCTTATATTCAACCAGCAACTCGGCGGCGTCCTCATGGCGGGAAAGCTCCTGCACCTCTTCGGCGATTTTAAGAACCGTCGATGCAAGCGCGGCCTTTGTGCCGTTCACGCTGGTAGAAAGCCCGATTTTAAGGTTCATCTGCTCAAAACGCAGCCAGGGCAGATTATTTGCTTTGCAAAGCTCGTCAAAGTAGCTCTGTACGGCCTTGACCTTATCGGCCTTCAAGCCTGCTTCTACCTCATCAATGCGGCGCTTAAGCTCGGCATCTGCCTTCTTGTACGGGTCGGAGATGCAGTCCTTATAAACCGCTTCAAACTGGTTGTACGGTTCCATGATGGCTTCTTTGACCCGTTTGCGCTGTTCTTCCATCGCTGAAAACTCTTTGCCAAGTTCCGCGCGGATTTTCTTCACGTCGCTGCGCGTTTCTTCCGTGCAAACAAGCTGCATCACGTTCTTCGTGCGGGTCTCTACATCGGCTTTAACCAGCTGAAGATGCTCTTCGATAATGGGCAACTGTTTCAGCGTGATTACCTGCAATTTCGTTTCCATTTGTCAAACCTCCATGTATTCGAATCTGCGCATGCTCTGGCTCATCCATGTTTCAGCGGAAAGCGTAAGGTCTCGCATCTGCTGATATTTGATGAAGTCTGGCGTAGAGCGGTCATGTATAATCTGTTGCATGGCCTGAAAGTGTTTCTGGTATTTATCAGGGGCGTTGTCCTCAAATGCGGTTCTCATTCTCTCGCAAGTCATCTTTATCCCTCTGCTGCAACCGCAATCGGGATGCCGAGCGCGGTCAAAACTGTTTTCACGTCCAAATCATCGTAGCGGTAAATCGCGCCGTCGATGTCTACAATCTCGTCGCCCTCGTAGTACGGTACGCCGTCAGCGTCCGTTCCAATCGGTTCATCATCATAGGGCGGAAAGGGGTTGTCTTGATGGCCCCAAAAGCTAGTCATTTGTCGGCCTCCTGATTTTCTTCCTCATCAGAAAAATGCAGCTCCATCAAGTCGGCAATCGCAAGGTACTCTTTGGCGTATTTGCTGTCGCCGTGAGTTTTCTTGACGATCTCACGGAACTTCGCCAAATCACCATAAAAGCAACCACACTGTACGCGGAGAATTTTATCCTTGCATCGGAAAAATGTGGTCGCGCGGAAACATCGACCAAAGCCTGTAACGACGGAAAAGTCTGCATCGCCGGAGACCTGCGCATTGCCGGAGACCCAGGCATTGCCGGAGACCCGCGCATTGCCGGAGACCAGCGCATCGCCGGAGACCCAGGCATTGCCGGAGACCCGCGCATTGCCGGAGACCTGCGCATTGCCGGAGACCAGCGCATCGCCGGAGACCCGCGCATCGCCGGAGACCCGCGCATTGCCGGAGACCAGCGCATCGCCGGAGACCCAGGCATTG
>ERZ1673704.1000-NODE-1000-length-13635-cov-5.302798_pt1 | contig 13635 bp, 10 predicted proteins | sample MGYA00580234_ERZ1673704 | MGnify/ENA primary metagenome ERZ1673704 (study PRJEB41218, sample SAMN15661757) | gut metagenome | host: Homo sapiens | place: Canada: London | collected 2015-08-20/2019-03-30 | study: EMG produced TPA metagenomics assembly of...
AGGCGTTTCCCATAAAACCGCAGCGCCCCCGGTTTCCATGACAGGAAGCCGGGGGTGTTTTTTGTATCATTTGCTGAATCTGAAGGATCTGCTTGTAAAGCTGAGAAAAAAGGTGTAATATTGGTGTACAGAGATTTAGAACAATGCATGATATGTAATGTCTCTGTGATCTGCATCAGCGGATGTGCTCCGAATGCTTGATAGGGAGCAACACTTTCCCCGCCTTGCGGGGGTAATAGCCGGAAAACGGCAAACATCAAAAAAACTGAAAAACCATGAAAAAAGCAGCAAACATCCGCTTTATAGGACTTTTTGCGTGCTATTCTATCCTCAGAGAAACCCCGATGATGCGGAAAATGCGATTTTCCTGACTGCAGTGGAGGTGGAACAGGATGAAACAACGAGGTATTCCCTACGAAGTGCGGCTGTTTGCAGGCAAAACAGACCCGATGAACAGCGGCTTCTGGCTACCGCTCTGGATGCACCTGAGGGATACGGCGGGTATTATGGTGTATCTGGTGCAGAAGTGGCTGCCGGAAAGCGTCCGTCAGCATATCGAGCTGGACGAGGATCTGCTGACACAGACCGCCTGCTTTCTGGGGTGGGTGCATGATATTGGTAAATTGAGCTGTTGCTTTGCCGGGCCTATTATGGAACTTTTGCCGGAGCCCAGACAGCGCCTGGAAAAATACACAACGCTCCGGTACCGGGAACAGAACCGCAAGTGTTCACGTCACGCGCTGGCGAGCGAGGCCATTTTGCGGTGGCTGAAATGCCCCGACGGGCTTGCATCGGTAGCAGGCGCACACCACGGCAAGCCACAAACCGGGAAGAATGTGCTTGACCAGCTGGGGGATAAGAACGAAAGAGGCAGCTGGGAATCCAACTATTGGCCCGAGGGGGAACAGGAATTCTGGGAGAGCTGCTGGCGGGAACTGTTTGACTACGCCTTGCAGGAAAGCGGCTTTTCCAGCGTGGACGAGCTGCCGCAGCTGACCATCCCGGCTGAGATCCTGCTGACCGGCCTGCTCATCATGGCGGACTGGATCGCCAGCAACACCCGGTACTTTCCGCTCATTCCGGTGGAAGAGGAGGGCAGCGATACCCTGTATCCCGCCCGTGTCGATCGGGCGTGGGAAGCGCTGGACCTGACCTCTCCGTGGGAGGTGCAGTCGGATGTGACGGAACCGGGGGCGTTTGCGGAACGGTTCGGCTTCCCGCCCAACGAAGTCCAGCGGGCCATGCTGGAAGCTGTCAGCCGCACGCAGGAACCGGGTATCTTTATTCTGGAAGCGCAGATGGGCGTGGGCAAGACGGAAGCCGCGCTGGGCGCGGCAGAGATTTTAGCTAAGCACGGTGGTGAGGGCGGCGTCTTCTTTGGTCTGCCCACCCAGGCCACCGCCAACGGCATCTTTGAGCGGCTGCTGGCATGGGCCGAAAAGCAGCCGGATGGGTTGGAGCACTCCATCAAGCTGGCCCACGGCATGGCCGAACTGAACGAGGCCTATATCCGATTGCAGCAGGACACGGTGCGGGTGGAGGAAGATCTGGAAGCAGACCCCGATGCTGACCCGGAGAGCCGTGTGATGGTGCATCAGTGGTTCCGGGGCAATAAGCAGGGGCTGTTGGCTGAGTTTGTCATCGGCACAGTGGATCAGCTGTTACTGGCGGCGTTACAGCAAAAACATGTGATGCTGCGCCACCTTGGCCTTGCGGGCAAGGTGGTGGTCATTGACGAGTGCCACGCCTATGACGCTTACATGAACTGCTATCTTGACCGGGCGCTGACCTGGCTGGGCCGGTACAAAGTGCCGGTGATCCTGCTTTCAGCTACCCTGCCCGCCAAACGCCGGGTCGAGCTGGTCAGGGCCTACCTGAATGGAAGAACCGCGCCGGATGGCCCGTGGCAGACCTGCTGGGGCTACCCGCTGCTGACCTGGACGGATGGCAAACGGGTGGAGCAGACGACTATCCCACTGGAAACCGAACCACGCAGAGTGGAGACATTCCCGCTGACCGAGGAACAGCTGACTGACACTCTGCGCAGTGCCTTGCGGGAGGGCGGCTGTGCGGGCGTGATCGTCAATACCGTGAAAAAGGCGCAGGCCATTGCGGCTCGTCTGCGGGCAGAACTGCCGGAGTTTGAGGTGGTGGTATTCCACGCTCAGTTCCTTATGCCCGACCGTGCCGCCAAAGAAGAGGCGCTGATGAAGCGCATCGGCAAGCACTCCACCCCGGAACAGCGGGATAAGCTCATTGTGGTGGGCACGCAGGTGCTCGAGCAATCCCTTGATATCGATCTGGATTTTCTGGTCACAGAGCTCTGCCCCATGGACCTGCTCTTACAGCGTATCGGACGGCTGCACCGCCACGAGGGGCGGGCTCGTCCCCGGCCGGTGGCACAGGCCCGCTGTGCCGTGCTGGACACTGGGACGGAGGAGTTCGACGAGGGCAGCAAGGCGGTTTACGGGGAATGGCTGCTCTGGCGCACCCGCAAGTTCCTGCCTGCCGCCATCACCCTGCCCGATGACATTGCCCCGCTGGTGCAGGATGTCTATGGCTGGGAGCCCGACCCTCTGCCCGCCAGCCCGCAGAGCACTGCGGCCCGGGCGGAGTACGAAAAGGCCCAGCGAATCAAAATGGGCAAGGCGAAGACTTTTACCATCCTGCCGCCAGAAGAGCACAGAAAGCGCCCTTCCCTGAATACGCTGGACAATTGGATGGATGATGTGGGTGCGGTCAGTGACAACGGTGCCCGCGCGGCGGTGCGTGACGGCGACCCTTCCATTGACGTGCTGGTGTTGATGCAGGATGCGGCGGGGAATGTCCGCTTCCTGCCCGATGAAACGGGGCATCCCGGTGCCTGCGTGCCCACGGACGAGCCGCCTCAGCCGGAGATGGCGCTTCAAATTGCGCGGCAGAAGCTGCGCCTGCCCGGATATTTCAGCAAAAAGTGGTCGATAGATAAGACGATTGAAATATTAGATGCAGAAACCCGAGAACGATTTGGCATGTGGTGGCAGTCGCCGCTGCTGCGGGGTGAACTGGTTTTACTGCTGGATGACCACCTGACCGCACAGCTTGCCGGGCAGGTGCTGCAATACGACCGTGAAAACGGTCTGACCTACCGGAAGGAGGAAGAGAATGAAGCAAATTGAGTATAATTTGCTGGAGGAACGCTGGGTGCGGGTGCGCGGACAGGATTACACCGTGCAGGAAGTTTCTCTGCCGGATGCCCTGCTGCACGCCCACGAATACCGTGACCTGGCCGGAGAACTGCCCACCCAAGATGCCGCCATGCTGCGGCTGCTGTTGGCGGTTCTGCACACGGTGTTTTCCCGGGTGGATGAAAACGGTACTCCAGCCCCCTTTGAGGAAACGGACGATGCCCTGATCCGCTGGGAGGAGCTGTACCGGCTGGGGCATTTTCCGGAAGCGCCCATCCGGGCCTATCTGGAGCAGTGGCGAGACCGCTTCTGGCTTTTCCACCCGGAACGCCCCTTCTGGCAGGTGCCGGAAGCGAAGATCGGCACAGAATACACCGCTTCCAAGCTGAACGGGGAACTTTCTGAGAGCAGCAACAAGCTGCGGTTATTCTCGTCCTATGCGGGCGAAGGAAAAGAGGGCTTGACTTATGCCCAGGCAGCGCGGTGGCTGCTGAGTGTGAATGGTTATGATGACACCTCTGCAAAGCCCAAGGGCAAGGGTCTGCCCTCGGTGGGCGCTGGCTGGCTGGGAAAGCTGGGGTACATTCAGGCGCAGGGCAGCAACCTGTTCGAGACTTTGATGCTGAACCTCACTCTGCTCAAGGATGGCGTAGAACTGTGGGGGGAGAATCATCCCTGCTGGGAGCTGGACGAGCCCCACAGTGCAGAGCGCACAGAGATTGCCCTGCCGGACAATCCTGCGCAGCTGCTGACCCTGCAATCCCGGCGGCTTCTGCTCAACCGGGAAGGGGAGACCGTGACCGGATTTTCTCTGCTGGGCGGCGATTTCTTCCCCCGGGAGAATGCATTTGCAGAACAGATGACCGTCTGGCGTGACCCGGATGCCAAAAAGAGCAAGAAGATCGGGCGGGTCACCTTTGTACCCAGCCGTCACGACCCGGCCAAGCAGTTCTGGCGGGAGTTTCCGGCAGTGTTCTGTGAGGAAGAGGAAAGCGTCCGCAGGCCCGGCGTTGTCCGCTGGGTGGAAATGCTTCAAAATGACCCAGACTGTCCGTTGGAACGCAAGCGGTTGATCCGCTTTGCCATCAGCGGCATGAAGTACGGAGATAAGGATTTCTTTGTGAACGATTCCTTCAGCGACAGCCTGACCTTTCAGGCCGCGTTGCTGGGAGAACTGGGACGGCGCTGGACAGTGCCCATCCGGGATGAGATCGGGCGCTGCGAGCAGGCCGCGCAATATGTCGGCCGCCTTGCGTGGGAGCTCTCCCTTGCGGCGGGAGATAAGAACGATACGTCCGCGGAATCCGCCCGCACCCAGTTCTACTTTAGCATCGACCAGCCGTTCCGGCTTTGGCTGCAGAGCATTGACCCCGAAACGGACAAGCTGGACGAAAAAGCCGATGAATGGCAGGAGAAAGCCCGCAAACTGGCCGCAGAGCTGGGCCGTCAGATGGTGGAGCGGGCCGGAAATGCCGCCTTTGTGGGCCATAGGGTCGAAGTGAAAACAGGCGGTAAAAAGGACGAAAAGAAAACCGTTCTGTATACGGCCCCCAAGGCCTACAATAGCTTCCTGTACAATCTGCGGAAGCTCTACCCGAAGAAAGAAGGAGGAACAGCATGATAACGGATGCGATCCATGATTATGTGGCCGGACAGCTGAGCAGGCTGTGGAGCCTGCCCAAACCCCAGCGGCGTGCCCGGCTGGCAGAGCTGCGCCGGGGCGTTGGGCATCAGCCCGGCGACCTGCCGGCGCTGTGGGGCAGCTTCCTGCAGGAACTGCCCAAAGAGCTCTGGGGCAGGGAAACGGCGGCAGGAGAGTGCCGGGAACCATCGGAAGCCGAGTGGGCGGTCTACCTTGCCCTGACTCTTTACGCCCTGCATCAGCAGGGAGAAGAGAATGTTTCCATGAATGAAAAGGGCTGCACGCTGGGCAGGGCGGTGCGCCTGCTGGCCCAGAATTCCGCAGCTGCCGCGCAGGACTGGACCGAGAGCAGCGTCCTGCGCCGATTCAACGCACTGGCCACAGCGGATTCCATGCCCGAGGTCTCCCACTACCTCCGGGGGATGGTGCAGCTGTTCCGGGGAAGTGAACCGAAGCTGAAACTGGATTACCCCCGGCTGGCTGTGGAGCTGTACCGGTTCCAGCTCCCGGATCAGGCAGCCAATGTCCGCCTGCAGTGGGGCCGGGACCTTTACCAGATGAATGCCGACACACCTGAAACCGAAGAAAAGGAGAATTGAAATGGATACCAAGCGTCTGTATGTTGATTTTCATGTGCTGCAAACGGTGCCGCCCAGCTGTGTGAACCGCGACGATACCGGCAGCCCCAAGACGGCTGTCTATGGCGGTGCCACCCGCGCCCGGGTATCCTCTCAGGCGTGGAAGCACGCGATCCGCAAAATGTTTGCCGAAGAAATGGCCGACATGGTCGAGACCGGAAAACGTACCCTGAAAGCAACTGACCTTGTGGCCGGGGAACTGGCCGCACTGGCTCCTGAACTGGACGATGCCAGACTGAAAAAGGGTGCAAAAAAGGCACTGGAAAATGCAGGCATCAAACTGAAAGATGACAACAACGCCGCCTTGCTCTTTTTGAGCACGGCCCAGGCCCGGGCGCTGGCCCGGCTGGCCGCCGAGGACTGCGAGGAGAAGGATGACTACAAAAAGGCCCTGAAGGAGAACCCTTCGGTGGATATGGCTCTGTTTGGCCGGATGGTCGCCAGCGATCCTTCCCTGAATTACGATGCCGCCGCTCAGGTGGCCCACAGCATCTCCACCCATGCCGTACAGAACGAGTTTGATTACTTCACCGCTGTGGATGACTGTGCCCCGGAGGATTCGGCAGGCGCGGGCCATCTGGGCACGGTGGAGTACAACTCTTCCACCCTGTATCGCTATGCCACCGTCAACATGGTGGAACTGACGCACCTGCTGGGGGCTGAAAAGGCAGCCCAGGCTGTCCGGGTGTTCGGCGAAGCCTTCATCCGCTCCATGCCCACCGGAAAGCAGAACAGCTTTGCCAACCGCACCCTGCCGGATGCTGTCTATGTCACCCTGCGGGAGGATCAGCCTGTGAACCTCTGCGGTGCCTTTGAAAAGCCGGTGCGCAAGAGCCCCGAGGGCTATGCGGAACCCTCCAAGACGGCACTGAAGCAGTATGCGCAGCAGGTGTATGCCTGCTATGCGGATGCTCCGGCCCAGAGCTTTGCTGTGGGCATCGGGCTGGACGAGCTGGCCCCGGCCATGCCCTTGAACCAGATGCTCACCGCGCTGGAACGTGCCGTAAAGGAGAAGCTGCCCGGAAATGAGGTGTGACCATGGCAACGCTGTTGCTTCGGCTGGCCGCGCCCCTGCAATCGTGGGGTGCGGATTCCAAATTTGAGACCCGCAAAACGAACCGGGAACCCACAAAAAGCGGTGTCATTGGCCTGTTGGCAGCGGCTCTGGGCCTGCGCCGGGACGATGCCGCAGGCCTTGCCCGGCTGAACGGCCTGCACTTTGCCGTCCGTGCTGACCGGGAGGGCAGCCTGCTGGTGGACTTCCACACAGCCAACCGGGAAGAGGATCGGAAAAAAGGCAAGGCTCCCTATGTGACCTACCGCCATTACCTGCAGGATGCGGTCTTTCTGGTGGGGCTGGAAAGCGAGGACACCGCCCTGCTACAGAAGCTGGAAACGGCCCTGAAACATCCGGTCTACCCGCTGTATCTGGGGCGGCGTTCCTGCCCGCCCACCCTGCCGCTCTGCCTTGGCATCCGGGCCGGGGAACTGCTGGATACCCTGCGGGCCGAACCGCTGCTGGTGAAACAGAGGAATGGGGCCCCCTTGCGCATCGTGGCAGACGCGGACCCGGCGGATGCTGCTGCCGTGCCCCGGCGTGATCTGGCGATGTCGTTCAGTCCCATCCACCGGCAGTACGGCTTCCGCCCAGTGCGGGAGTGGAACACAAACCCGCCGGAAATGCCCGGCGCGACCGAACATGACGCAATGGCAGAATTGAGGTGAGGAATCATGTATCTATCCCGCGCAGAACTTGACCCGACCCGCCGTGAGACCATGGTGGCGCTGATCTCGCCCCAGAAATTTCATGGTGCGGTGGAAAACGCTTTTCCCGGTGCGCGCCGCCGCAGGCTGTGGCGGCTGGATCAGCTGGGAGAAAAACTGTACCTGCTCCTGCTCAGTGAGGAACGGCCGGACCTGACCGCCCTGTGTGCGCAGTTCGGCACCGGTGCGCCCCCGGAGACCCGGCCCTATGACCCGCTGCTGGAACGGGTGACAGCGGGCAGCTGCTGGCAGTTCCGCCTGACCGCCAACCCCACCCGCAGCAAAAAAGACTCTGCCGACCATACGGCCCGGGGAACCCTGAAACCCTGCTATCTCGAGGTGGAGCAGGAGGAATGGCTGTGGGCGCAGGCCGCAAAGCACGGCTTTGCCGTCTCGGAGGGTTCGTTCGCAGTGACCCGGAAGCAGACCTATCACTTCAAGAAAAACGGCACCCGGCCTGTTACCCTGCTGGCTGTGACCTACGAGGGCATTCTGCAGGTGACGGACCCGGAGGCCTTCAAGGCCCTGCTGTGCGAGGGCGTTGGCCGGGGCAAGGCCTATGGCCTTGGCCTGATGACCATCATCCACAGGGGAGGGGACCATGGCTGAGATGCCGGGCATTGCGCGGCCCGAACGGCAGGCGCTGCCGCAGCTCCGGGACCGGATGACCTTTCTGTATCTCTTTTCCCCGCCCACGCGGGGGTGATCCTGAATTTTTCAGAGACCAAAACGTGGGAAATGCCTTTCCCCGCCTACGCGGGGGTGATCCCTTGTAATGCAGGCCGTCATCGTCGATATCCGCCTTTTCCCCGCCTACGCGGGGGTGATCCCTTGAGCTGCTGCAATACCCGGTTGTAATACTCCTTTTCCCCGCCTACGCGGGGGTGATCCTACACTGGGAGCAATCCAGCAGGGAATCTATAACTTTTCCCCGCCCATGCGGGGGTGATCCCCATAGCGACCCGATGATAACACGGCTTTATGCCTTTTCCCCGCCCACGCGGGGGTGATCCGTAGGAGCTGGGGACACACAGCAGCATGTGGATCTTTTCCCCGCCCATGCGGGGGTGATCCCGACGTTATCGCCCTTGCCAACGCAGGATTCAGCTTTTCCCCGCCCATGCGGGTGTGATCCCTTCTGTGTCTGTTTGCCACTCCGTAATTGAACCTTTTCCCCGCCCACGCGGGGGTGATCCCTGGGTGTACCAGTCATTGCCGGTCGGGTCAACCTTTTCCCCGCCCACGCGGGGGTGATCCTAGCACCCGCCATCTGATCGTGCGCCTTTACCGCTTTTCCCCGCCCACGCGGGGGTGATCCCGCGCCCTGTCTCTTGTCCTCTTCTACCATGCGCTTTTCCCCGCCCATGCGGGGGTGATCCCTGGTCGATTTTCTCCCGGAATTCCGCGTTGTCCTTTTCCCCGCCCACGCGGGGGTGATCCCATGAGGGTTAATAAGGCTGACCACAAGTTCCTCTTTTCCCCGCCCATGCGGGGGTGATCCTATGCTGATGCAGATGGGCTATAACACACTAGGCTTTTCCCCGCCAGCGCGGGGGTGATCCCAGTTCCTGCCAATCAAGACCAATGACGGCGACTTTTCCCCGCCCATGCGGGGGTGATCCCAGCCACAGATCGTATGCCTCACGGGAGGTTGCCTTTTCCCCGCCTACGCGGGGATGATCCTAGCAGAACGCCCTATCTGGTGGAAATCATGGACTTTTCCCCGCCTATGCGGGGGTGATCCTGAATCGGAACTGCCGCCGTAAAACAGAAAAGGCTTTTCCCCGCCCATGCGGGGGTGATCCCTGGCAGCTGTGTCACAAGATGATCTTCACCGGCTTTTCCCCGCCCACGCGGGGGTTCCACATTGACAACCCTGCGCAAAAAGCAGATAATAGGTTTATCTTGAATGCAGAGCGAGGGAAAGTATATGCTGTATTTTGAAAACGATTACTGCGAGGGTGCGCATCCGGCGATCTTACAGAAGCTGGTGGAGACCAACTTTGAAAAGGTCTCCGGCTACGGCACCGATCCCTATTGCGCCAGCGCGCGGGAGAAGATCCGCGCGGCGTGCGGCGCACCGGATGCCGATGTCTGGTTCATTTCGGGCGGTACCCAGAGCAACGCCATCGTCATTGCATCGATGCTGCGCCGCTGGGAGGGTGTGCTGGCCGCATCCACCGGCCATGTGGCCGCTCACGAGGCCGGTGCCATCGAGTTCACGGGCCACAAGGTCATCGGCCTGCCGCACACCAACGGCAAGCTGGATGCCGGGACGGTTGAGGACTGGTGCAGGACCTTCTATGCCGATGGCAATGTGGACCACCTCGTGTTCCCGGGCATGGCGTACATCTCCCACCCGTCGGAGTACGGCACCCTGTACACCAAGGCAGAGCTGGAAGCGCTGTCCGCTGTCTGCCATAAGTACCACATGCCGCTGTTTATGGACGGTGCCCGTCTGGGCTATGGTCTGGCCGCCGAGGGCACCGATGTGACGCTGGCCGATGTGGCCCGCCTGACCGATGTGTTCTACATCGGCGGCACCAAGGTGGGTGCGCTGTGCGGCGAGGCTGTGGTGTTCCCCCACGGCGCACCGGCGCACTTTATGACCATGGTCAAGCAGCAGGGCGCTCTGCTGGCAAAGGGCCGTCTGCTGGGCATCCAGTTCGATGTGCTGTTCACCGATGACCTGTACCAGACCATCAGCAAAAATGCCATTGAGACCGCCGCCGTGCTCAAGAAGGGACTGGCCGAAAAGGGCTATTCGTTCTTCATGGATTCGCCCACGAATCAGGTGTTCATCGTGTTGTCCAACGAGCAGCTGGCCGCGCTGGAAGGCAAGGCCAAGTTCGGCTTCTGGGAGAAGTACGATGATACCCACACCGTTGTCCGCATTGCCACCAGTTGGGCCACCCGGATGGAAGAGGTGGAGCAGCTGCTGGAGCTGATGTAAGGGCACACCTGCCAAATGGCGGTGCGTCTCTTTGTGCAGGATGCAGATTGTATTTCCCGCGCGGATATGCTATTCTTAACTGGATAAAGACTGCACTTTGTGTACCGTGGAAGGATGGTTTGTATTATGGGCTTTTTTGACAAGCTTTTTGGCGGCAAGGCCGCATCCGAGACGAAATTTTCCGGCCAGAAGATGACGGTCATGCTTCCCATTGACGGCAAGGTGATCCCGTTGGAGCAGCTGCCCGACGAGACTTTTGCCTCTGCGATCCTGGGCCCCGGCTGCGGCGTGGAGCCCACCGGCGACACCGTTTATGCTCCCTTTGACGGCACCGTTACGCAGGTGCCCGAAAGCCTGCACGCCGTTGGTATGATGAGCGATGACGGCATTGAGCTGCTGATCCATGTCGGCATGGACACGGTGGAGATGAAGGGACAGGGCTTTACCTCCCTGACCAAAGAAGGGGCCAAGGTCAAGGCCGGCACCCCGCTGCTGAAGGTGGATCTGGAAGCCATCCGCGCCGCAGGCCACCCCACTGCAACGGCTCTCATCGTGACCAACAGTGATGACCTGCCGGAGATCAGTGTTGCTGCAAACGGCGATGCTGCCGCTGGCACGCCGGTGTTCAAGTTCAAGAAATAAGTGAGCAGATCCCCCGGAGGCAGAGTGCTTTCGGGGGATTTTTGCGGAGAAAAGTCGTACTTATTTGCAAAAAAGCAGTATTTTGCGTGATTTTCTCTTGCATTGCAGGGGGAGTTGTGCTAGAGTAGGCAAAGTGTGAGCCAAAAACCGGTACTGTGAGAGGAAAAGGATATGGAAACAAAAAAGAAGCACGAATTATCCCTTGCAAAACGCATGGCGATCTCTCTGGTCTGCGGCCTGGTGGCCGGTCTGGCCTTTATGTTCCTGCGGGAGCATCTGAACGCCAGCGGTCAGGCACAGACCTGGACCACCATCAACAACCTGCTGTTTCAGGATATCACCGCCGAGGGCGCTGAGCGTGCCTTTGGCATCTTCTACATCATCGGCCAGCTCTTCATCAAGGCGCTGCAGCTGGTGATCATCCCCATGGTCTTTACCTCCATTTCGCTGGCCATTGGCAGCATTGCAGACATCCGCACCATGGGCCGCATTTCTGCAAAGACCCTGTTCTGGTTCCTGCTGTGCTCCTTCCTGGCGCTGCTGCTGGCAGGCTGTGTGGGCTACGGCACCTACTCCATGGGCCTGTTCAACACCCACATCGAGGGTCTGGCAGAAGCCAGCGGTTCCACCGGTTCCAACCCCCTGAACGTGGTGCTGAACATCATCCCCTCCAACATCATCACTGCCTTTGGCAGCAATGGCGCTGTGCTTTCCAGCGTGTTCCTGGCAGTGGCCATCGGCCTGAGCATGAACACCCTGGGCGAGAGCCGCACCGCGACCCTGCGCCGCCTGCTGGGCGAGGTCAACGATGTGGTGGTCGTGTTCCTGAACTTCATCGTCAGCAACTTTGCCCCCTTTGCAGTCTTTGTGCTGCTGACCCGTACCTTCGCCATCTACGGCATCGATTACCTCAAGCCCGCGCTGGTCTATGTGGTGATCACGGTGGTCCTGCTGCTGGCCTTCCTGGTCATTGCCTACTCACTGGTCATTGCACTGGGTGCCAAGCTGAACCCCTTCACCTTCATCCGCAAGATCGCCAACGTGGCAGTGTTCGGCTTCTCCACCTCCTCCAGCGCCGCCACCCTGCCCCTGAACATCAAGGTGTGCGAGGAAGAGTTCGGCGTGGATGAGAGCATTGCTTCCTTCGTCCTGCCGCTGGGCATGACCATCAACATGGACGGAACCGCCATCATGCAGGTCATTGCCACCGTGTTCATTGCAGGCTGTGCCGGTTACACCGTCACCCCCGGCCAGCTGGTCGTGGTCGCCCTGCTGGCCCTGCTGGCATCTGTGGGCACCCCCGCCGCTCCCGGCGCTGGGGCTGTCATCCTGTTTACCATCCTGTCCGGCATGGGCTTCGTCAACGACGGCGCTCTGCTGGCCTACTCCCTGATCCTGGCCATCAACCGCCCCATCGAGATGCTGGTCACCTCCCTGAACGTGGTGGGTGATGCAGTTGCCAGCATCTGCGTTGCCAAGAGCGAGGGCCTGCTGAACGAGGAGACCTTCAATAAGTAACAAAACGCCGTAACAGGCGCAGCAAAAACTCCCGTGCACAGCATCTTCCGATGTAAGCATGGGAGTTTTTTGTGTGGTAGTATTTGTGGGAAGAGTGTGGTATACTCGGCTCAGTTCAACAATTCGGAAGTTGTGAAGGCAAATAAAGCGGATACTACAATACAAGTACCAAGGAGGAATATGAGAATGTCGAAAGATGAGTATTTGATAACCGATGCGCCCCTCAAAGCGTTGACGGTTTTTGCAATGCCGATGATTCTTGGGAGTTTTTTTCAGCAAATATACAATATGGCCGACTCCATTATTGTCGGCCAGTTTGTTGGTTCTTCTGCACTTGCAGCTGTCGGTGCCTGTGCAGCATTGACCAATGTGTTCATTTGTGTGGCACTGGGAGCTGGCGTAGGTGCCGGTGTGCTGGTGAGCCGCTATTTCGGTGCCAAAGAATATGGCAAAATGAAAACCATTGTGTCAACGTCCTTGCTCAGCTTTTTGATTCTGAGCATTGTCCTTGGCGTTTTTGGCTTATGCTTTTCCCTCCCGATGATGCGGGGCTTGCAAACCCCTCCCGACATTCTGGACGAGGCGGTGCTGTATCTGCGGGTCTATTTTGCGGGCTTTCCGTTCTTGTTTATGTATAACATTCTCTCCAACATGTTCACCTCCATCGGTGAATCAAGAATTCCCTTGGCACTCCTGATTTTTTCTTCTGTCCTGAATATTTTTATGGACCTTTGGATGGTTGCTGGGCTTGGTCTGGGCGTGTTCGGTGCCGCTCTTGCAACCTTGATTGCCCAAGGCATTTCCGCCGTATTTTCCTTTCTGATTTTTCTTCATCGGATGCGGCGATACGAGAGCCCATTTCAACGATTTGACTGGCAGGGGCTGCAATCCATGCTGCAAATTGCCGTGCCGTCGATTCTTCAGCAGTCTACGGTGTCCATCGGTATGCTGATTGTGCAGGCAGTTGTAAATCCATTCGGCACACAGGCGCTGGCAGGCTATTCGGCGACGATGCGAGTAGAGAATGTGTTCTCTTTGATTTTTGTCTCCATCGGCAATGCGGTTTCGCCGTTTGTTTCCCAAAACCTTGGCGCAGGCAAGCCCCAACGCATCAAAAAAGGGTACCACGCTGCACTGGTGCTGGATCTGTGCTTTGCAGCCATTGCGTTTGTGGTCATTGAAGCGCTGCACACGCAGATTTCCTCGCTGTTCTTGGGAAAAGACGGAACGGCGTTGGCCTATCAGGTGTCTGGTGACTATATGAGGTGGCTTGGTTACTTTTTCATCTTCATGGGTATCAAGATGGCAACC
>ERZ1673704.1010-NODE-1010-length-13503-cov-4.777588_pt1 | contig 13503 bp, 8 predicted proteins | sample MGYA00580234_ERZ1673704 | MGnify/ENA primary metagenome ERZ1673704 (study PRJEB41218, sample SAMN15661757) | gut metagenome | host: Homo sapiens | place: Canada: London | collected 2015-08-20/2019-03-30 | study: EMG produced TPA metagenomics assembly of...
GTGGCTGAATCTCTGCAATTGTACTGCTCTGTTCTGTTACTGCCTCTGTGGCTTCTTCTGTTGTTGCCTCTGTAGCGGCTGTCTCTGTAATAACTTCTGTTTCTTTCTCTGAAACTGTTTCTTTAACCACTAAATCTGTTGCTTCATTAGCTACCGCAACTACTGTATCAGCACTATCTTTATCTGTATTAGCTGTACCTGCTGACTTTAATGCAGATACCGCACCAGCTGCAAATACAAGTACCGCTGTTGTTATTGTTATTGTTTTGATCCACTTTTTAGAATTATTCTTTTTCATAATCAGTTCCCCCGTTGAACCATATAATAAAAAAACATCCGATTACCGGATGCCTGAATAATACGAATCATTTGCGTTGATTGTAATGCAACCGGCTGTCATTCTGATAAAATCAGTTAAGACCCTTGGCTTTGCGTCATAGCCTTTCGACTACTTTGCCAATATATTAACTTGTCTCTTTATATGAATATAATACCACTAATCAGGAATATGTAAATAGTACTATTATACTATTTTTTGTTTTTTCTTCAAAAAAGGGGTAGGAAATATATTGATAATTCCCTGCCCCGTCTAATATTACTTTCTTTCTCTATCAAATACACTTGCAAGATATCTCATGCATTCCAGTTCGTGCTGGCCTAACTGTCCTTTCTGCATTCGCCATTTCCAGTTATTACCCATGCTTGATGGCAAATTCATTCTTGCCCAATTTCCAAGTTTGAGAATGTCCTGAACTGCAAATACTGTGAGAACAGCAACACTTGAATACGCAGCCCTGAATACCTGATCAACCATTCTTCCCTTATCTCTTGTATCAAGATAGTCATAAGCATATCCTAACTCCCAGTCGCCTCTGTCCTCAAAGAAACCAAGCAGCGTTTCGTTATCATGAGTTCCACCATAGCATACAAGATTCTGTGTATAATTATATGGCAGATGCGGATTCTTTCTGTCTCCACCAAATGCAAATTCAAGAACCTTCATTCCCGGATATCCATTTTCTTTAAGAATCTTTGCTACTTCAGGAACTTCAACACCTAAGTCCTCAGCAATAATCTTCTTATCACCGATAGATTCATTAATAACATCAAGCAGCTTCTGTCCTGGTCCCTGTCTGTACTCACCCTGTCTTGCATCAGGCATGTCTGCTGGAATTGTATAGTACTTCACAATTCCTATAAAATGATCAATTCTTATGACATCATATAGTTTTGCTGAAGCTGCCATTCTCTTTCTCCACCAGCTGAATCCATTTGCTTCCATTTTATCATAATCATAAAGAGGATTTCCCCATTTCTGTCCCGCATCAGAGAATGCATCAGGTGGTACACCTGCAACCTTTATTGGTGTCAGATTCTCATCCAGCTGGAATTCTCCCTGATTAGCCCATACATCTACGCTGTCATATCCCATATAAATAGGTATATCACCTATAATCTCTATACCATTACTATTAGCATATTGTTTAAGCGCATTCCACTGTAAGTAGAATTCAAACTGTATGAATTTCCAGTATCCTATATCATCAGAAAGCTGCTCTTCATATCGGCTCATTGCCTCAGGCTTTCTGAACTTTATGTCAGTTTCCCATTCACCCCATGAGACATTGTTAAAATGGGACTTCAATGCCATAAACAGAGCATAATCCTCAAGCCAGTCTGCATTATCTTTAACAAAATTATCAAACTGCTTATAAAGAGGAAGCCCCTTTGCAAGCGTCTTCTTGCTTTCTGCACATGCAGCCTTAAATCTGTTATAAGCAATTCTTAATATGTCAAATCTGTTATTATATATCTTTTCATAACTGACATATCTTTCGTCACCAATATTTCCATCTCTGTAGCTTCCGAATCTTCCATTAACAGCGTCATCTTCAGAAACATTTACAGGCACAATTCCATCACCCCAGTCTCTTGAAATAACCTCTGACTTTAACAAGAATCCAGCCTCAATAAGCATATCAAGATCAACAAAGTACGGATTACCTGCAAACGCAGAATATGACTGATATGGGCTGTCACCATAAGTAGTTGGTCCTAACGGAAGTACCTGCCAGTACTTATGATTACATTCTTTAACAAATGTAACAAAATCATATGCATCCTTGCCAAATGTTCCTATACCATATGGTGATGGTAATGAACTTACAGGCATAAGTATGCCTGCATTTCTCTCAAACTTAGTATCAGACATTAGCAGCACCTCCGTCATTATCATTCATATCTTCTGTGAATTTCTTAACACTCTCTGCTTCTGACTGCGTAAGTAATTTTTCAACGTCAAGAAGAATAACAAGCTGTCCATTAACATTGGCAACCCTGTCAAGATATTCTGTATCAACAGTCTTCGCAAGCGCCGGCATCTGTACAATGCTCTGAGCATCAATATCACCTATTTCAAGCACCTCATCAACCTCAAGAGCAAGCTTGACAACACCAGGTATATTTACAATTACTGTACTGTCTTCTCCAATCACACCAACATTGTCATCTGTGCCAAACTTTTTTCTTAAACTGAATGCAGGAATAACCTCCCCTCTCAGATTAACAATTCCACTTATATATTTCATTGCATTGGGAACTCTTACAATATTAATCTCTCTTTCTATAGACTGAACAAGATTAATATCCACTCCAAACTGCTGATTCCCTAATCTGAAAATTACTGGTTTTATGTAATCTGCCATACTGATATACCACCTTTCATTATTCTTCAGTCTTTCCTGTGCTTATCCATGTAAGATACGCGTTGATAAACGGATCGATATTGCCATCAAGTACGCTGCCCGCATTAGCAACTTCCTTATTAGTTCTGTTATCCTTAACCATTGTATATGGCTGAAGAACGTAACTTCTTATCTGGCTTCCGAAATTAATATCCTTGACATCTCCTCTGATTCCAGATAGATTCTCTGCATTCTCAGCCTCCTTTAAAAGATAGAGCTTAGCCTTTAACATCTGCATAGCTTTATCTTTATTCTGGTGCTGAGATCTTTCATTCTGGCACTGTACAACAATTCCTGTAGGAAGATGTGTAATTCTGATTGCTGATGACGTTTTATTAATGTGCTGTCCACCTGCACCACTTGAACGATATGTATCAATTCTTAAATCATCATCATTAATCTCAATATCTATATCCTGATTAATATCAGGCATTACGTCACATGATACGAAAGAAGTCTGTCTCTTACCTGCCGCATTGAATGGAGATATTCTTACAAGTCTGTGAACACCATGTTCAGATTTCAGATGTCCATATGCATTCTCTCCTCTTATCTCTATAGTAACCGACTTAATTCCTGCTTCTTCACCTTCAAGATAATCAAGTGTTTCTGTTGTATATCCGTGACTTTCCGCCCATCTTGTATACATTCTGAAAAGCATCTGACACCAGTCACAGCTTTCTGTTCCACCTGCTCCTGCATGAAGTGTAAGAATGGCATCACATGCATCATGTTCTCCAGAAAGCAATGTCTCAATCCTTAAACTTTCCATCTTGTCTTCAAGACCCGTTATCTCTTCTTCTATCTCTGGAATAAGCGACTGATCATTAGATTCTTCTGCCATCTCAATAAGTGTCTTAACATCATCAAGTCCTGTTTCTAGCTCATTGTATCTTTCAAATGCATCCTTTAAGCCTTTAAGCTCTTTCATTGCATTCTGTGATTTATCCGGATTATCCCAGAATCCCGGAGATTCCATATCGGCCTCTAATTCTTCAATCCTTTTCTGCTTATTGTCAAGATCCAGAGAATTCTTAATCTGAGCCATAGGCTTATCGTATCCTGAAATTCTGTATCTAAACTGGTCTAACTCTACCATATGTCCTCCAAAATAATAGGCGCGGACGCTGATATTTCAAGCATTCCGCGCCCTGATGTCTCTTATAAACTTATGCCTGTCTTCCGCAGCAATTCTTATATTTCTTGCCACTTCCGCATGGGCATGGATCATTAGGATATATCTTCTTCTCTGTTCTTCTCGCTGGTCCCTTAACAGATGGTCCTTCGTCCTTATTAGTACCTGTTACCTTGGCAACCTGTTCTCTTTCAACCTTCTGCTCAACCTGAATATGCATAAGAAGTCTTACGGTATCCTCTGTAATTCCTGCAGTCATCTCATCAAACATGTCATAACCCATCATCTTATACTGGACAACAGGATCTCTCTGTCCAAGTGCCTGAAGACCGATACCCTGCTTTAACTGATCCATATCATCGATATGATCCATCCACTTTCTGTCAATTACCTTGAGAAGGATTACTCGCTCGATTTCTCTTATCTGCTCAGCCTCTGGGAAGAGTGCCTCTTTATCCTCATAGAGTTTAACAGCCTTTTCCTTAAGATCATGTATTAATTCATTCTTATTCTTAATATTCTCTCTGTATTCCACTCTCTCAATAGGAATAGTTGGAAGAAGAAGCTCATTAATCTCATCATAATCCCATTCGTTAGCATCTTTATCTTCACTTACACAACGGTTAACTACATTCTCTACATAATCAGTTATCATCTTCATGATAGAATTACGCATGCTTTCTCCATCAAGAACTCTTCTACGTTCTGCGTACATAATCTCTCTCTGCTCATTCATAACCTGATCATATTCAAGAAGATGGCTTCTGATACCAAAGTTATTAGTCTCAATCTTCTTCTGAGCTGTCTCTATAGCCTTGCTTAACATCTTATGCTCAATCTGCTCATCCTCAGATACCCCAAGACTGTTGAATATATTCATAAGTCTTTCCTGTGCAAACAGCCTCATAAGATCATCTTCAAGAGAAATGTAGAATCTTGATTCACCAGGATCTCCCTGTCTTCCAGAACGTCCACGTAACTGGTTATCAATACGACGGCTTTCATGTCTTTCTGTACCAATAATCTTAAGACCACCTGCAGCAACAGCCTCATCATCAAGCTTAATATCAGTTCCTCGACCAGCCATGTTAGTAGCAATAGTAACTGCACCATGACGTCCTGCCTCTGATACTATCTGTGCCTCTAACTCATGATACTTCGCATTAAGTACATTATGAGGTATGCCCTTCTTTCTTAACATCTCACTAAGAAGCTCAGACGTCTCAATTGTTATTGTACCGACAAGAACAGGCTGTCCTTTTTCATGAGATTCAATAACAGACTGTACAACAGCATTAAATTTGCCTTTCTTAGTCTTAAATACAGCGTCATTATAATCAACTCTTATAACAGGCTTGTTAGTTGGCACTTCAACAACGTCCATGTTATAGATTTCGCGGAATTCCTTCTCTTCTGTAAGAGCTGTACCTGTCATACCAGCCTTCTTCTCAAACTTATTAAAGAAGTTCTGGAATGTAATAGTTGCAAGAGTCTTACTCTCTCTCTTAACCTTAACATGCTCTTTGGCTTCTATCGCCTGATGAAGACCATCTGAATAACGACGTCCTGGCATAATACGGCCTGTAAATTCATCTACTATAAGTACCTCATCATCTTTAACAACATAATCCTTATCCCTGAACATAAGATTATGAGCGCGAAGTGCAAGTGTAACATTATGCTGAATTTCAAGATTCTCAGGATCCGCATAATTATCTATATGGAAGAACTGCTCAACCTTGTGAATACCCTGTTCAGTAAGGTTAACTACCTTATCCTTCTCATTAACGATGAAGTCTCCATCTTCTTCAACTTCCTCGTTCATGATTGCCTGCATCTTAGTTCTCTCACCCTTATATTCGCCTCGCTGTAATTGCCTTGCAAGTATATCACAGAGTTCATATAATTTAGTAGATTTTCCGCTCTGTCCTGAGATAATAAGAGGTGTACGTGCCTCATCAATAAGAACAGAATCGACCTCATCTATAATACAGTACTTAAGATTTCTTAATACAAGTTCACTCTTATATATAGCCATGTTATCACGAAGATAATCAAAACCAAGTTCGTTGTTCGTTACATATGTAATATCACTTCCATATGCAGCCTGCCTCTCTTCTCTTGTTGAGTCATGTAATACAACGCCAACCTTAAGGCCTAAGAATTCATGTATCATACCCATCTGCTCAGCATCTCGCTTAGCAAGGTAATCATTAACAGTAACTACGATTACGCCCTCTTCAGTAAGTGCATTAAGATATGCTGGAAGTGTACACACAAGTGTCTTACCTTCACCAGTCTTCATCTCGGCAATTCTTCCCTGATGAAGAATAATTCCTCCGATAAGCTGAACACGATAATGTTCCATACCAAGAACTCTCCTGCCCGCTTCCCTTACTGTTGCAAATGCTTCCGGCAGAATATCATCAAGAGTCTCACCTTTAGCTAATCTATCCTTAAACTCCTTAGTCTTTCCTTTAAGTTCTTCGTCGCTTAACCTGCCATAAGATTCTCTGTAACTTTCAATCTTATCAGCAATTGGATATATTCTTTTCAATTCATGTTCGCTGTGTGTTCCAAATAATTTCTGAGCTAATCCCATTACTTTATATATCTCCTTATAAAAGCCTATTTGTGTTGTAATTGTACCACTATTTAGATATTCTATCAAGTAAAGTTAAACCATTAAAATTTTATAAATAGATTTCTTATACATACAGAGAAATACCGCCTACCGGCACTAACCGGCAGACGGTACTCTGAAAAAGAGGATAAACCTATATGACGTAAAAAAGCATACTAATCAAGTTCTGGTTCAATCAAACCATATGTGTTGCCTTTTCTCTTGTAAACAACATTAACTTCCTCTGTCTCTGAATTAAAGAACACATAGAAATTATGTCCAAGAAGCTCCATCTGAACACATGCTTCTTCAGGATCCATTGGCTTGATTCCGAATCTCTTGGTTCTGATAATCTTAACCTCATCGTCATCATAATCTTTCTCTACATATTCCTGTGCAAATGCTGCTGCGTTCTGCTGCTTGTCAACAATCTTATTCTTATACTTCTTTAACTGACGCTCGATAACTTCTTCGACAAGATCAATTGAAACATACATATCGCTGCTTACCTGCTCGCTTCTTATGATGTTACCCTTAACTGGAATAGTTACCTCAATCTTCTGTCTTTCTTTTTCTACACTCAAAGTTACATTAACTTCCGTCTCTGGTGCAAAGAATCTGTCAAGCTTTCCAAGCTTCTCCTCTACTGCTGACTTTAATCCCTCTGTTATATCAATATTTCTTCCTGTAATTATAAATCTCATGATGTCCAACTCCTTTACGTGTTTTATAATCGTGGGCAGAGGTAAGAATCTGATCGTAATTCCTTTCCAACCTTCTCTTTATAAAATCTATCAGACATTCTTCCTTCTTAAATCACCACATGTGTCGAAAGAATATATACACATGCAGCTAACACGACCTAAGATACATTTCTGTATACTTATTTTATGTAAGTATTATATCATATATTTGTAAATTAACAAGTATGTCCTTTAATTATTTTATGCAAATATGTCAAGTGTCATAAGTAAGTTTTCTGATTTTTTGCAAATATTCACAAAACATTTATTCTGTTCCAGGTATACTAAATTAATAACAAAATATTGTGGATAATTGTGGATAATGTGGATAACTTGGTTGATAAGTCTCATTTTAGATAAAATCGGTCTTTAAAAATGTGGAAAACTTTTCAAAGCATTTTAAAATCTTGTCAAGCAATTATTGAAATAAATACAATCTGAATTTCTTTTTGGTAAGTATGCACAAGGAAGTTTTTGTCAATATTTGTTTTTAATTTTTTTATAGAAATATCCAGTATTTTCCTGTATTATAATAACGATATTATTGAAATTAAGCGAGGCATATTATCATGAAAAAAACTATAGTTATAACTGGTGCTTCCCGTGGAATCGGAAAAGCAATTGCAATAGAACTTGCCGGAAAAGACACTAATATTGTTATCAACTGTGTGAATAATGTGGATAAACTAAATGAAGTCAAATCCATTATTGAGGAAAAAGGCAGTGTCTGTGAAACATTTATAGGCGATATGGGAAATTACAGTGATGTACAGAAAATGTTTGACATGTGCCTTCAGCGTTTCGGTCAGGTTGATGTGCTTATCAACAATGCCGGAATATCTGTTGTCGGACTTTTCCAGGATATGGGCGAAAATGAGTGGCACAGGATATGTAACACTAACATAGATTCTGTGTTTAACTGTTGCCATTTTGCTGTTAAAGACATGATGAAGCGACACTGTGGCAAAATTATTAATATATCTTCTGTGTGGGGACTGTACGGTGCAAGCTGTGAGGTTGCATATTCAGCAACAAAGGGGGCAGTCAACTCATTTACAAAAGCACTTGCAAAGGAACTTGCTCCAAGTGGTATTCAGGTCAACGCTGTTGCCTGCGGAGCTATTGACACAGAGATGAACGGTCATCTCTCAGATGATGACAAGGCTTCCCTTGCCGAAGAAATTCCTGCAGGCCGTTTTGGAAGCCCGCAGGAAGTCGCTAAACTTGTTAAATCTCTTTCCGGAATGAACAGTTATCTTACCGGTCAGATAATAACTCTTGATGGCGGCTGGATTTAATCAGCCTGTATAACTTTTATCAATCTTAATCACGGCGCGGCATTCCCTCTGCTTCTCCGTGATTTTTTTCTGAATCTGTTTCTTTATCTCATCGTCTGAAAGATGATAATTATAAGGAACAAGCACATCAAATATAAGATTCGTTATATATGGGCCTTTAACAGTCCTGAAATCATGTATATCCAGTTCCTCACCTACTGACTTTACAACCTCAGTAGTCATATTTCGCAAATGATTTATCACCTCATCATCTGTAACTACCGGATCCATATGTATGCTTATAAAGCATTTCATGCGCTTTTCAACTCTTCTTTCAGCCATGTCTATATAATCATGTGCTTCCATCATGTCCATATTAGCCGGAACCTCTGCATGAAGCGATGCATATACTCTACCTGGACCGTAATTATGCACAATCAGGTCGTGAACCCCAATTATGTGCTTATCCTGAAGAACAATATTCTCAAGTTCCTGTACAAATTCTTTAGTTGGTGGCTGACCAAGAAGTGGCTGCAATGTATCTTTCGCCGCACCGAAACCAGCTAATATTACAAATACTGCAACAACAACTCCTGCTATTCCATCTATATTAATATCAGAAAACAGTGTAAGAAGCACTCCTATAAGGACTACTGATGTTGCAACGCAGTCTGATAAGCTGTCTGTTGCTGTAGCCTTCATTGCAGCAGAATCCACCTTATTGCCAAGATATTTGTTGAATTTAGCCATCCACATTTTCATAAGAATTGATAATACAAGTATTATAAGAGATGACACAGATACCTCAAGCGGCGTAGGATGAAGTATTTTCCTGAATGATGTTGTCAGCAGTTCAAAGCCCATAATTATAATTGCTCCTGATACTATGAAGCCTGATATATATTCGATTCTTCCATGACCATACGGATGTTCATAATCAGCCGGCTTTCCTGCAAGCTTAAAACCTATAAGTGTAACAATTGAAGATCCTGCATCCGATAGGTTATTGACCGCATCCGCCATAATTGAAACTGATGCCGTAAGCACTCCTGCAATTATCTTTGCTAAAAACAGTATAAGATTACAGATTATCCCCACAATCCCGGCAAACACACCATATCTTGTACGGACTTCAGGGTTCTTCGTCTTATCATAATCTTTTATGAACCTCTTAAGTAATAAATCTATCATTTCCTTCTCCTTCATGCCCTCTGGCATATTTGCATTAAGTATATACCATATTGGATTTAATTTAAAGATTCTTATTTTTTGATTTACAGTATATACACAAAAGGACTATAATGGAAACAATTATTGTGTTTAATCATTACAACTATCTTGGAGGACAACAATGTTAGACTTTGAAAAGGTAATACCAGAAGATGTAGGAATATCTTCCACAGGACTTATCAGCTTTGCCAGAAAGCTTGAATATAACAACATTCCTATGCACAGCATAATTGTCATGCGACACGGTAAGATATGTATGGAAAGCTACTATGCACCATACTCGAGAAACACTCTCCACAGAATGTTTTCTGTCACCAAATCTTTCGTTTCACTTGCCATCGGACTGCTTGCAGATGAAGGAAGAATCTCACTTGATGACCATATTGCAGATTATTTTCCTGAAAAGCAGCCAGAAACAGGCGTGCACCCATATATGCAGATGCTCACAATAAGGCAGATGCTCACAATGAGAACGTGTCACGATAAAAATGCGTACAAAATCGGAGACTCTCCTGACTGGGTAGGTTCTTTCTTTACTGTTACACCCGACCACGTTCCAGGGACTAATTTCTCTTATGATACAGCTTCAACACATACATTGGGTGCGCTTGTTGAAAAGCTCACTGGTATGGAACTGCTTGATTATCTGAGAACGAAATTCTTAGATGAATTGGGTTTTTCTAAAGAAGCATTTATATTAAAATCTCCTGATGGCAAAGTAAGCATGGGCGGTTCAGGAATGTGTGCAACACCACAGGATATCCTTAAGGTTATGTATATTGTATCTCAGAATGGCAGACTTGATGGAAAGCAATTGCTGCCTTCCGGATATCTTAAGGAGGCAACTGTTAAACAGAGTGATCCTTATGGAAAATCAGGCACATGGGAAGAAATGCAGGGCTATGGCTACCAGTTCTGGATGACAACTCACAATGGTTATGCATTTTTTGGCATGGGTGGACAGCTTGCCATATATTATCCAGATAAAGATGTTATTCTTATTACCACTGCTGATACACAGGGTCGTCAGGGCGGAGTTCAGCTGATATATGATGCATTTTACGAGGAAGTATACAGTCATATTGATGCATGTACTTATAATGGTGATAATAGTGATTATGAAGAATTCCAGAAGTTCGAGAATTCACGCCAGCTTCTTGTGCAGCCGGGCGAATATAGTTCAGACCTTGTAAGCAAAATCAACGGACAGAGCTATGAATTTGACGATAATCCATGTGGTGTAACAGACATAAAGCTTACATTTAACGGAAATGAAGGAACATTTTTCTATACTAATGCAACAGGAAATCACGAGCTGCATTTCGGACTCGGAAAGAATGTTTTTCAGAACTTCCCTGATTATAATTTCAAATGTGGTGCAAGCGCAGCTTTCAGAGCAGACAATAATCTTCTTATCAAAGTGCAGATTATTGACAGCGCCGTCGGCAATATGTATATCTCATTAAGCTATATTGATGATTATGTTACTGTTATGATGAGAAAGATTGAAGAGAGTTATTTTACTGAATACGATGGTGTGTTCAGTGGAAAGCTTAAAAACTAAAAATTCCCGGCAGACCATTGTGTATTCACACTTCCGGTCTGCCGGGAATCATTAATTATAATCAATTATCAAATTGTTAATTAGAACATAAGTCTTAATACCCATGTAAGGAAATTAACTGCAACATATGAGATTGCCATTATAAGAGGTATCTTCTTCTCATCCTTGCATAATGCACGGATTGCTATGTATACAAATGCATATCCTGCTACATTAGAAAATACTGTTACGCATGAAGATATTCTGTCAATGAATCCTACTGATGTAAGACCTGTTACCCAGCTGAGTAACTCTGCTGGTATACCAAGTACTGCTGTAATGGCATATACTGCAAGACCCTGCATATATGTAACATTAGCCTTGTTAAATGCCTTTGCAAGAAGCATAACTACAAGTGCAATTACAGCTGCCGCTACTGCTACCAGAAGAATCTCAAGAAGCATGTTCTTGAATATTGAGCCTGCTGGATATGGCTTGGTATTAGTATATGAACTGTAGTATGATGAAAGTAAGCTGTCAAGCTCTTTACTTCCTGTTGTAACCTTTGCCTTACTGTTAGCAATTAACATATCAAACAATCTTGTAAGCATGTTAATAATTGCCTGACCGCCAATAAGTATTGCAATCATAATAACATTAGCTTTAGCAACAAATGCTGATACCGTTTCTACCGGTGATGTAAACAATCCCTTCAATACATTAACATAATCAAGGGCTGCATTAGCTCCTGCTTTCTTCACTGCTTCCATCTGCTGTGAAGCCTGCTGCTGATTAAATCCCTGCTGTGCCTGCTGATATGTCTGCTGACCTGCCTGCTGGTTAAATCCCTGCTGTGGCTGTGCTGCTCCGGCTGACTGCTGTGCCTGCTGACATGTACAGACTTCTCCGTCCTGTAACTGTTTTCCGCAATACTTACAAAAACTCATTTCTTTTCCCTCCTGAAAGTAAAAGTTATAATATTGTATGGTTGTTGTCTCAACCTTTTTTTATAATACCATATATATTTATTTTCAACAATGGTCATATATGCACATTTCAATATAGTAAACTGCTATAAATTGAACTTTAATGCTTTAACATACCACATTTATCAAGTATGAACTCCATTCTCTTTTCATATGAATGAAACTTCACTGCTTTTTCATGTCCGTTTCTTGCAATCTGTGCACGCTCATCCTCATGATTAAGATAATATTCTGTCTTTCTTAACAGGTCATCATGGCTTTCGTAATACACATAATCTTTTCCATTCTCGAAAAAATCCATATATTCAAGCTGAAAACTGGTCATAAGAAATCCGCCTGCACCGACAATATCCCACGCCCGAAGCGGAATTCCCGTACGGATATTGCGCATTACAGGATTAATATTAATCCTGCTACAATTAAACACCTTAGGCATATCTGTCATATAATTAACTGCACCCTTAAGATTAACTCCTATAAGCTCCTTATCCGGATCATCCGTATAGAGGTCTGTTGGAAAATGCTTTGCAAGCTTGTTAAGTATCTGCACCCTCTCTATATTAGCAAGTTTGAAACCTAAAAATGTTGATGAAAACACAAGTGCAATATCTGAAAATGCTCTTTCATCCTGCTTAAAATCTATAAGCTCACATAACTTTTCAAGTATATCAACTGTAAGCACTTTATCAAATATGCTGTCACCATAGATTTCCATCTGTGCTGCCATTGCCGCATCAAAATACCCTCTTAAATATTCCGGCAACCTATCCTTTATTTCATCATAAGAATTCCTGTGATACATTCCTCCGACAAATGATACTTCACTGTGCCATTTGTTCCGTTCATCAGCAGTAAGCGAACCTGTTATCTTACCAACACGGGAACAGTTTACAGCAAGCGGAAGATACCACACATGTTCTGCCCCAAGATTTTTTAGTTCCTCACAATAAAATCTGTCAAATATAAATATATAGTTACATTTATTAAATAAAGATTGATGATACAGTGATATAAGCGGACTATCTACCGTCCATGCAATATATTTTTTCCCAAGCTCTTCACATAAATCCGATACATGTGGAAAATAATTAAGTGAAAAAACACAGTCGTATGCAGAAAAGACCTGCCTAAGCTCCGCATAGTCACGGAGCTTAAAGCCGGTCTCATCATCCTTGTCTATTATTGTTTCTGTGTAATCATGTACTTCATGTCCGAAATATTC
>ERZ1673704.1014-NODE-1014-length-13429-cov-5.693884_pt1 | contig 13429 bp, 9 predicted proteins | sample MGYA00580234_ERZ1673704 | MGnify/ENA primary metagenome ERZ1673704 (study PRJEB41218, sample SAMN15661757) | gut metagenome | host: Homo sapiens | place: Canada: London | collected 2015-08-20/2019-03-30 | study: EMG produced TPA metagenomics assembly of...
GAGAAGAAGACCCAAAAGACGTTGGAACCCTCACCCAGCGGAATCTGGAGCAGCAGCACCAGACTGGCAAAACAGCCGTTAATGAGCGCCGAGCCGTTGGGCATGCCGGTCTTTTTGGACACCAACGCAAAGGGACGCGGCATGTTGCCATGGCGCGCGGCATAGCTCGCTACGTTGTTGACGCCAAAGCTCCAGCAGATCATATTGGCGAACAGCGTCACCAAAAAGGCCACGCCCACGACCATCGTCAGCGGGTGGGTGCGCCCCACCATAGCGGCGACTGCGTCCACAATGCCCGAATCGAGTGAAAGCTGCTCGGTGGGAACCGCGGCTCCAATGCCAATGCCACAGATGATGTAGATCGCCGCAATGGCCACGCCACCGGCAATAACCGCCTTGGGGATATCACGCGACGGGTTCTTCATCGTGCTGGCAAAGGTCGCGACCACTTCGAAGCCCATAAAGTTGAACAGGATAATCGATAGGTACGTCAACGAATTGGTGTCGCCCAGATCTGGAATGAAGGTCTTAAACGACATGTCGTTGGCAAAGCCGTTATTGCAGGCAAACCAAATGCCGACGATTCCCACCACAGCGGTAATGAGCACCTTGATGACGGCGCCGCCGTCCATGACCCAATCTGCCTCGGCCACCGGCTGCATTGCCATGACCGTGACGCCCCACACAAAGGCAATCTCGATGGCGATTCGGATCCCGAGTGAAAACTCGATACCCCACACCGCATTAATGACACTGGGGAACATGCAGGCGATACTTGCCACCCACAGCGGAAAGTTGACCCAGTAGCACCAAGAGCAACGGGCGCCCCAACGGTCGCCCAGGCCCAAGCGAACCCAATCGTACAGGCCGCCCTCGGAATCAAACGCCGTACCCAGCTCGGCCACCACCAGACCATAGGGAAGCAAAAACGTAATGATAAGGAAGATCCACCTGAAGAACTGCACGTTGCCCATGGCAGATGCCGGAGCCGCCGCCTCGATGGTAAACACGACGCAGATAACCGAAAGGATAACCTCGATCAGGGAGAACTTCTTACCTGCCATGGCGCGCTCCCCCTACAGCAAAAAGGATGGCATCTGTACCGAAGGCGCAGCCCAAGGTAGGGTTGCAGGCCGCGTCACCGGTGCAGGTGCCATCCCAAAGAGAAGAGAGGATGCATTTGTTGGACCAACGCTCGCGGAACAGGCGCGTGTAGATAACGATACGCTGGTACATAGATACTCCGATCAAAACGGCCGCGTTCACGACCGATAACTTTCGGCAATTGAAGACGCGTCTGACCTGGGAAATTCAAGCGAACAATTGGCCTAACCCGCAAAAAATCCCAGGCCAGACGCGTACTCAATCAAAGAGGCGGGCACTCCGAAGTGGAGGCAACGGAGTGCCCAAAGAAAAACCCAGCCGACCAAGACATCAAGTGACCAGACCATCAATGCCCCGAGATGGTCACGGTGCGATTCACCGACTGTCCGATTGATCGGCTGGGTTTTCGAGGTGCCCCAGGTCGCCGCGAAAGAGGAGCGAAGCGTACTTTGGTACGCGAGCGACGGTTTGAGCGGCGAGATGGGGTGCCTCGGAAAGTCAGACGATTAAGCGGACGGCTCCTGCTGCGTAATGCAGTGGATGTTGCCGCCGCCGAAGACGACCTGCTCGGACTGAACGCCGACGCACTTGTAGACGCCCTCGCCCCAGACCTCGTCGTAGATCTTCTGGAGCGTGTCAACGGCCAGCTGGTCGTTCTCGTCGCCGTACTGCGGGACGATAACGCCGTGGTTGGTGACCAGGTAGTTCATGTAGGAGGCGATCAGCGGCTCGTCGGGGACGCGCGGCTCGGCGTTCTCGTCGGCGTCGATGGTGTCGCAGGAGGCCTGGTCCATGAACAGCGGGTTCACGGGCATGCAGAGCTTGTAGACCTTCATCTTGCGGCCCTTGGCGTCAACGGCGTTGGAGAGGGTCTCGTAGGCGGCGTGGCACTGCTCGTAGAACGGATACTCGGGATCGTCGGTCCAGATGCAGGCCATGACGCCCGGAGCGATGAACGTGGCGACGTCGTCGATGTGGCCGTTGGTCTCCTCGGGGTCGATGCCCTCCTTGACCCAGATGACCTTCTCGACACCCAGGTAATCCTTGAGGTGCTCGTCCATGTAGGCGCGGAGCTCCTCGCTCCAGGGCTCAAACTTCTTGTGGTACTTGGGCCAGATGGACTCGGGATCCTCTTCCTCCTCCAGAACCGCAGAGCAGGTGCGGCCCGGGGAAAGCAGGCACTGGTCGGTCACGACAAGGGTGCCCTCGCCGTCGACGGTGATGGAGCCGCCCTCGAGGATCATGTCATCGGGACGATAGCGGCGGCAGCCGGAGAGCTCAGCCATCTTGAGGGCGATCTGCTCGTCCTTGTCCCACGGGAAGTACAGGCCATCGACGAGGCCGCCGTAGGCGTTGAAGTGCCAGTGGTTGGCGCGCTTCTCGCCCTTGCCGTTGATGACGTAGGTGGCGGCAGTGTCGCGGAACCAGGCGTCGTCGGTGGTCATCTCGATGACGGTGACGTTCTCGTCGTTCTCGAAGACGGCCTTGCAGTTGGCGTAGTCGACCTGGTTGGCGCACATATAGACCGGGGTGAACTCGGAGATGGCGCGGGCGATGGCGGCATACTGCTTCTGAGCCGGCTTGGCGCCGTGGGCCCAGGTATCGGTGCGGTGGGGCCAACCCATCCACACGCGATCCTGCGGGGCGAACTCAGCGGGCATAAAGAAGCCGTCGGCCTTGGGGGTGGACTCGGACTCGGTGATCGTACGCATAAGATTTCCTCCAAATCGAACGATCGCTTGCTGCGGGCGGGTTACCCGCAGCCTAAAACCAAGAGATGGTAGGCGCCCGTTCCCCGGCAAAGGTCGGGGCGCCCGGCGCCGGTTTTCACGGAATCGCACCGGCAAGCGACGACGTAACCAAGTGCGCGGAGACAAAACGCACGAAGGATACGGAAGAGAGATTGGGGTGGGCGGTGGTTACCGGAGCTATCGCTCACACCCACCCCGGGGAATGGTTAGCAAACCTGTCGCTTGGGCACGCCTCCGAAGAGGCTAGAGTGCCCGGAGTCGGGAGCGACAAGCCCGACGAAGCGCACGTTGGTACGCGAGGAGGGTTGGAGCCCCAGAACCGGGTGCTCTAGTTCTCCTCGGCCTCGGCAGCCTCCTCAGCGAGACGCTGAGCTGCCAGCTCGGGAGTGAGGCCCTTGTACTCTTCCTTGCGGCCCTTAGCGCTGACGACGCGGACGACCTCGCCGATGAGCACGAGCACGATGAAGATAACGATCATCGGGACCTTGTCGCCAATTTCAGCAGCGGAGAACGGGATCAGCGTGGCAACGATGGCAAGAACCAGCTCGATGCAGGGGATGGCCAGCATGACCTTCATCATGGCGCCCTTAAACGGGAACGTGAAGATGCGCTCACGGTTGGGGTCGTTCTTACGAAGGTTGAGGAACGCCGGGAACATCGGGATGTAGGTCAACAGCAGGAAGACGACAGAGGTGCCAAAGAGCATCCAGAAGACACCGTTGGAGATGGCGTCGATGGGCACGAGCTGCAGGCACAGCACCAGGGAGGCAACGATGGCGTTGACCAGGTTGGCGCCGTTGGGCATGTCGTCATCCGAGATCATCGAGGCGAAGACCTTGGGCATGTTGCCGTGCTCGGCAGCGTAGCGGGCGACGGAGTTGACGCCGAAGGACCAGGCGGCCATGTTGGCGAACAGGGTGATCAGGAAGGCGATGCAGATGACCTTGAAGATCATAGAGTCGCCCACCATGGTCTGGACTGCGACAATCATGCCATAGTCGGGGTCGATGGAATCGGCCGGCACAGCAGCGCCGATGCCAAAGCCAGCGAACAGGTAGATCACGGCGATGGACAGGCCACCGACGATGATAGCCTTGGGGATATCGCGAGCGGGATCGGCCATGTCGTCGGTCATGGTGCAGATGACCTCGAAGCCCATGAAGTTAAAGATGATGATCGACAGGTAGCCGAGAGCGTTGGTGTTGGTGAGCTCGGGCAGGAAGGTGGCAGCGGACATGTCGTTCGCAAAACCGTTCTCCATGGCATACCAAATGCCCAAAGCGCCAACGATAACGGCGACGGCGACCTTGATGATGGCGCCACCGTTAAGGACCCACTCGGAGTCGGCCGCCTTGGAGCGGCCCATGAGGTAGACGATCCACACAAAGGCAAGATCGATACCCATCTTGGCGATCAAGTTGAACTCGACGCCAAAGACCATGCCCAAAATGTCGGGGAACATGGTAGCCAGCGAGGCGATCCACAGCGGGTAGTTGACCCAGTAGTAGTACGAGATGCGGGCGCCCCATTTGTCGCCCAGGCCATCGCGTACCCAGTCGTAAATGCCGCCCTCGCCGTCATAGGTGGTACCGAGCTCGGCGACAACCATGCCGTAGGGAAGCAGGAAGGTCAGGATCAGGAAGATCCACCAGAAGAACTGCTGGTTGCCAATGGCAGCAGCAGGAGCGGCGGCCTCGCAAACGAAGACGACGCAGATGATGGTCGAAATGACCGTCAAGAAGGAAAGCTTTTTCTTTCCGTCGCTCATGATGAGCTCCTTCGCTCAGTCTTGGACAGATCCGAGGCCCTAAGGTATTAAGGCAATTGCTTGGGCCTCGGTGAGCGGGCGACAGGAGACGAGCATCCGCCACCCGCAAACGTGCTTTTAGAAGCCTTGAGGCTTAGAGCTGCTCGAGAGCCTCGAGAGCGGCGTGGAGCTCAGCCTTGGCGGAGTACTCGACACCCTCGTCGTTGAGCGGGGTGCGCTTGCCCAGGGCGGCAAGGAGAGCACGGATGGAGTGCTTGCGGTTCTCGGCCTCGACCCAGCACAGGGAGCGCTCGGGATCGTCCATGACCTCGTCGACGACCTCCTCGTTGCGGGTGGCCGGCAGGCAGTGCATGAACTTGGAGCCTGCGCCGGCGAAGTTCATCATGTCCATGGTGACCTGATACTTGGGATAGAACACGTCCATGTAGTTCTCGCCCGAGACCTCCTCGTCGTACAGGCCATACCACACGTCGGTGTAGATGAAGTCGGCGCCCTTGATGCACTCGATGTCGTCGGAGATGACGACCGAGCCGCCGGAGACCTTGCAGTTCTCCTCGGCGATGGCCATCATCTGCTTGCCGAACTCGGCGCGCTCCTCGACGGTGCCAACGTGCAGGCCGCCGTCGGGGATCTGGTGGCCCTTAGGTCCAAACTGGACAAACTTCATGCCGACCTTGGAGGCGATGAACATGAGGGAGACGCAGACCTGGGTGGCGTCGCCGATGAAGGCCAGGGTGCAGTCCTCGATCTTCTTGCCCTCGGGGAGGTTCTCGAGCATGGTCATGAGGTCGCCCATCTCCTGCGTGGGATGGTTGAACTCGGACATGCCGTTGATGACGGGCACAGCAGAGCCCTCGGCGAGGCCGACGACGTCCTTGTGACGGTCAACGCGAGCCATCATGATGTCGAGCAGCGAGCCCATAACGCGAGCGGTGTCGCCCAGGGACTCGTGACCGCCGAGCTGGATGGTGCCAGGGCCATAGAACTGAGCATGGCCGCCGAGGTCGGTCATAGCGGTCTCGAAGGAAAGACGAGTGCGGGTGGAGACCTGCTGGAAGATCATGCCAAGGCTCTTGTTGCGGAGCAGGTGCGGATAATAACCGTCAACCTTGATGGCCTTCTTCATTGCCAGGCCAAGATCCTCGATAGCCAGGATCTGCTCTTTGGTGAAGTCGTTGGTGTCGATGAAATCCTTAGGCAGTGCCATGTCGATTTCCTTTCCGCCGGTCTTGCCGACTATTACTATGAGGCGCTCGAACATCACGCCTCGTGTTGACAAGACCATCATTCACCCGTATGCAATTTTTACCTAGTTTATTCGGGATTAAAGACCGTTCACGGAGTTACACCCCCTCTAAACCAATATAAACCCGCAGGTCAAGAGTTTACAGGGGGTTCACCATCTAGAACCGTGAACGGTATACGGCTATGCTGTATCTCGGCGCCTAATCCGCAATGAAACGAAGGGTTGAGACGTCTATATCCCACAAGGTATACAGAGCTCGGCCATAGAATAAATGAGATGGGACGGTGACAGATGAACACCCTGATGTTCTTCTATACCCTAGCGATACTCGTGATCTGTATTGTGACGGCGGTGCTTTCGCTTGCCGCCTATGCCTCGTCCCGTCGACGCTTCTTTATCTATGGCAGCGGCGTATTTATCTGCTATGCCATCGAGATGACCGAGATTTTCTTTTTTGAATACACGCTGCAAAACCAGAGTTTTCCAGCCAGCGACTATTACTCAATTACCATGCCTGTGTTGCGGACCTTTGTGGCGACCGCTTCGCAGGCTTTTATTTGGCTCATTGCCATGGATTTGCTCGACAAGCATTCAAAAAAGCAGTTTGCCATTCCCGTCGCAACGTTCTTGCTGAGCGAGCTGCTGATTATCGTCGCTGTCCCCTACGGCCCCATTCATCAATGGCTCTACTACACGATGCGTCAGGTATTCCTTGTTTTCGTGGGGCTATATATCTTTTGGACGGCACGCAAGAGCACACAAGTCGAGCTGAAGGCACGCGTTAACAACCAACAAAAGCACCTGATTATCGGCGCTATTCTGGTCGGTTGCATCGTTGCCGAGGATTTCTACAACATTCTGATTGTCCCCATGAGTCTGGCGCCCTCTTGGCTGCAACTATATCTGTCCGAGCGCAACTTTAGCGAAAACGTCTTTGCCTGCTACTTTGCGATTCTGCTGATCATCTACTCCTACCACGTGCTTTCAATCCGCATGCAGGAGGCGCCCGAGGAAAAGAACGTCAGCGATCTTGATCGACACATCGAAGAGCAGATGCCCTTCTATCGCAACGCCTACAAGCTCTCCAACCGTGAGACCGAAGTTATGCGTCTAGTTGTCCTGGGCAAATCGAACCAAGAGATCGCTGACGAGCTCTTCCTTGCCGTGGGCACCGTCAAAACCCATATTCACAACATCCTGGTCAAAACCGAACAGCAAAACCGTACGACCTTGATCCTCCACTTTTGGAAGCGATAACCTGCCAAAAAGGGACAGGTTTATTTTGGCAGGTTTTATCTGGGTAAACGCCAAAAACCGCCGCGAGGGAGCTACTTTCCCTCGCGGCGGTTTTCTAGCAGTAAAACCAAGTGAGTAGTCTTTTGGCGGGATGCCGAGCACACCTCAAAACGCCACAGCCCTGACCTGCGATTTTATTGAGCACTTGCCGCGATGTGCTCGGCAGATCCAAAAAAGCCTACTCACTTGCATCTGAGATGCTCTAGATACGCAAAATACCGCCGCGAAGGGAGCTGGACTCCCTTCGCGGCGGTTATTCGCTCTGATTTTGCGACGGTTTTGCCCGCCTGTTACTCACTGTAGCGGGTGGCGATGGCAGCTTGTACCATGCCGGCGCTCATGAGGTAGGTCACCAGGAAGTAGCCGCCGTAGGCTGCCAGGAAGATTGCACAGGTGAGGCCCACGGTGCCGGCGATGCTCATATCGCCGAATACGCTCACCAACTCGATGATCACCTTGAGCGCCACAAAGGAGTGCGCCAAGCCCACTGCCAGCGGGAACAGGAAGAACACCGCTTGCTGCGCCATCACCGAATGCCGGATCTGGCGGTCGTCACAGCCGATCTGTGCCAGCACACGATAGCTGCGGCTGCCGTCGGCCACATTGGAGAGCTGCTGGATCGATAGGATTGCCGCGCACGCAACGACCAGCACAAAGCCAATGTAGATGGCCAGATAGCTAATCATGCCGTTCATCTGCGCTGCTTGCGTGTACATCTCGGAACGCGTGATGAAGACTCCCCACGACCCCGGCTCCTTGCCGTCAACGAGCAGATTGTCGAGCAAGGTGTATTTAATGCTCTCGTCTGCCTCGGTCGTATCCATACCCTGTTTGTAATTAACGAGCAGATTACTGGAATACGGTTGCAGATTAAGCTGGGACAGCAGCTCATCGGCTACGACCACGGTACCGGGATTGCTGCCCATCGCCGAGTTGGCGATGGCCGCCGTGTCCTCGTCCGACTTATCGGTTGCGGGCTTGAGCGTATGCCCGCCCAAGGTTAGGGCATGGCCGCCAGCCATATACTTGGTGTACAGGTCGCCCAGCTCACCGCCCATATCACACGTGAGCAGATACTGGTCACGGCCAATGCTCACCGGCTCCTCGCCCATCATCTGGCGCAGTTTGTTGTACTGGCTCGCCGGCGTCACATACAGACCCATCGCATCGGCGTTGCTTCCCTCGAGCGCCTTGGGAAGCTTTTCGCCCATGGCCTTGCACATCTCACCCGCCACCACCGAGGGGCCCGAGCCGCCAAGCGGGTAACTCAGATACGAATCGATCTGCGCATGCTCACCGGCAACATCGGCGATATTGACCTTCTTGCCGGTCTCGTCGTTGTTGTCCGCCGACTTGCCCTTAATACCGTCTGCAACGTTATCGGGATCTTTACGATCGCCATGCCATGCAGCGTACAAATCGACCGTTGCATCGGCCAGCACCATGCGATCGGCCTCAGACGGATTGACATACTCCTTGTAGTAGTCGAGCGTTTCGGGCGTGTAATAGACATACGTCTGAGACACGTCAACAGGGTTATAGCGCTCCAGATTCTCGTTCATCACGTTGGCAATCGACATACCGCAGGTCACCGAGGTAATGGCCAAAAACAGAATCATCGCGATGACGCCCATCGAAAAGCACACCGTATTGACCTTGGCCGAAAGCTGACGCACGGTAAACATATTGAGGCCGCGCCAATACACGCTGCGCAGGCTCTGCAGCAGCTTGATAAGCATGCCCGAGAGTCCCCAGAACAGTGCAAAGGTGCCCACTGTAACCATAGCGGTCGTAATGCCAAACTGGCTCATGGCCTCTTGCGGCTTGCTGTCCGTCGCGGTTAGCGGGAACCCATCACGTAGCAGACGGTAATAGGCCACGCCCACAAGCACCACGCCCACGGCAAAGATGGCAATCGCAATCCAGGGGTTGCGTGTCTTGATGCTCTCGTTGCGACGCTCGGCACCCATAAGCTCGATGAGTTTGGTACGACGCACGGCGCGAAGGTTCAGCAGGAGCGTGAGCACGAACATTACGAGCATGCAGGCAAGGGTCAGGTTGAACGCATGCACCGAGAAAAAGAAGCGGAAATTGGCGATCTGCGTCTTGAAGAGTGAGGCCGTAAAGAATGTCATGAGCTGCGAGAGCCCCACGCCCAGCACGATGCCGGCGACAAAAGCGCCGACCGAGACGATCACCGTCTCGAGCGCCATGATCGTGGCGACGCGCCCGCGCCCCATGCCGAGCACCTGGTACAGGCCAAACTCCTTTTTGCGGCGTTTCATGATGAAGTTATTGGCATACACCATCAAAAAGGCCATGACACCAGCCAAAAAGTACGTGAGGTAGCCGAGCATGGTGCCCATGAGCTCGGACAGGCCCTCTTCCTTAATGCCGGCGATATCGACCTGCATTGATACGGTGTTGAATGCATAGAAGACCGTGACGCCCAAGGTGAGCGTCAGCAAGTAGACGAGGTAATCGCGGCCGGCGCGGCGGACGTTGCCCCAAGCGAGTTTACAGAGCATCGGAGCCCTCACCGCCCATCATGGCAACGACCTCCATAATGCGGTCGAAGAACTCTCGGCGGTCGGTGTCGCCGCGGCGCAGCTCGGTGAAGATCTTGCCGTCGCGGATAAACAGCACGCGGCTCGTGTAGCTGGCGGCAAAGCTGTCGTGCGTGACCATGAGCACCGTGGCGCGCAGGCGGCGATTCAGGGCCTCCAGGCTCTCGAGCAGCAGGCGGGCGCTCTTGGAATCGAGGGCGCCGGTGGGCTCGTCGGCCATGATCATGGTGGGGTCGGTGACGAGCGCGCGAGCAGCGGCGACACGTTGCTGCTGGCCGCCGGACATCTGGTAGGGGTACTTGTCGAGTACCTGGCTAATGGACAGGCGCGCGGCCACATCCTGCACGCGAGTCGAGATTTCGGCCGAGTTTGTGCGGGCGATGGTGAGCGGCAGGGCGATGTTCTCGCGTGCCGTGAGCGTATCGAGCAGGTTGGAATCCTGGAAGATAAAGCCCAGCTCCTCGCGGCGGAACTGCGAAAGCTTGGCCTGCTTCATGCGCGTCACGTCCTGGCCGTTGATGCGAATGGTGCCGCTCGTGGCGGCATCGATGGTCGACACGCAGTTGAGCAGCGTCGACTTGCCCGAGCCCGAGGCGCCCATGATACCGACGAATTCGCCGCGGTTGACGGTAAAGCTGACGTCGTTGAGCGCGCGGGTCACGTTGCCCAGCGCTCCATATACCTTTTCGAGATGCGCGACCTCCAGTACCGGGGTCGCCATTTGGATGGTTTGCATACCGAGTCCTTTCTTGCGATTAGTCTACGGCATCTATAGTCGCAAGGAGCCGAGTCGGCTACCATCGATATGGCTTACGCTTGCCTTACCGTTGTGTAAGGTAAGGGTAGCCTGCCATGTGTTGATGTGGAGAGAGGACTCCTGTTGAAGACTGTTCATGTTGCCGCTGGGATCATTCGCAAGGATGGATCTGACGAGCTGCTTGCCGTGCAGCGCGGCTACGGCGACATGCAGGGACTGTGGGAATTCCCAGGTGGCAAACTCATGCGCGGCGAAACACCCGAAGACGCTGTGCGCCGCGAGCTTATGGAAGAGCTACAGGTAAAGGTCACCAACCTACGTGATTTCTACACCGTTGAGTATGACTACCCCGATTTCCATCTCTCCATGGAGTGCTACTACTGCTCGCTGGCTGATGAATCCGATGAGCCCCAGAAGCACGACCGCCAGCTCGATATCCGCTGGATTCCGCGCACCTCGCTTGCCACGGTGGAATGGATGCCCGCCGACAAGGGGCTCATTGATGCGCTGATTGAGCTAAAGGAAGACCGGCTTGAGGCAAGCTCCGCTGATGACGCCGCGCCCAACACAGCCGACAAACCCACCGCCAAACCCAAGCGCGCACCTAAGCGCCGTAGCAAAAAACGCCCCAAACCAGGTCTGCTCGACGGCATCGATACCTCGGACCTCTCCGCTGACGAGCGCGAACTGGTCCGCCGTCGCGCCGCCATCAAAAAGTCCATGAAGGGCAACAAACGCGCCAATACCAAGCCCGAGCTGCTCGTCCGCCAGCGCCTGCGGGCAGCAGGCCTTACGGGATACCGTCTGGAATGGAAGGTGCCCGGCAAGCCCGACATCGCCTTCCCCGGCCGCAAGATCGCCATCTTCGTCAACGGTTGCTTTTGGCACCGCTGCCCCAAGTGCAACCCAAGCCAGCCCAAGCGCAACGTTGAGTTTTGGGAGGCAAAGTTCCGTCGCAACGTCGAGCGCGACCGTGCTGCTGTGGCAGCGCTCACTCAAATGGGCTGGACGCCCATAACCATCTGGGAATGCGAACTCAAAAAAGACCGCATCGACGCCACGATGGAAAAGGTCATCGAGCAGGTGCGCGCCACAGAGCCGCAGCGCTAACAGCGAGCATTCACACGCTACGCACGTCCGCGCCACATCCACGTCACAAACCTTAGAAAGCCCTTAAGCTCAAAACCTTTCAAGAGTGTTACTCGATACCTCTGACCTGCAGTTTCATCGTAACACCAAACCAGGTTAAGCCTTTCTTTAGCGCTTCTTTGCGGCAGCCGCGGCATAATGTAGCCAGCGCACGGGACCTAGCAGCAAACCCCGAGCGCATCCTTTTGGTGGATATCGAGGAGGCCGCAAAAGCATGCATTCTTCCAATGACGCAGCACAGCAGCCATCCCTAAAACATGCAAACCTTTTCTCCTTCCCCCCGACACAGAGAAACGGCCTCCTCGACTCCCCCACCACAAAAACCAAGCGCTCAGCCGATCAGAGCCTCAACTTACGAGCATCCTTCGAAAAGCTCCAAGCATCCCTAGACAAGGCGTTCCCCGAACAGGCAAGAGCAATCTAAGCCCATCGCGCTTTATACTGATGCCATGCGAAACATGGATCACATAGAATTGCACCGCGGAGGACGCGAGGAAGCGTTTCCCGAGACCGCCGAAGACTGGCCCTATATTGCCGAACGCGCAGAATTCGCTCGCTATCCGGGCAATTCCGTCCCCTGGCACTGGCATTCCGAAGTTGAGCTTTTCTATATGGAGCAGGGAGCGATTGACTATCGAACGCACGCGGCTCATGAGCACGTACGCTTTGAGGAAGGGTCCGCCGGCTTTATCAACGGCGGCGTTTTGCACAGCACGCTGCAATCACCCAATTCGGCGCCAGCCATTCAAATGCTGCATATCTTTCAGCCGTCGATGCTCGGCGATCCCGCGGGACGTCTCCAAAAGCGCTACATCAACCCATTGCTTCAATGTCGAGGCGTCGATGTGCTCAAATGGTCGCCCACCAATCCCGACGATATGCCCTTTATCGATTTGCTGAAGAGCTCCTTTAGCCACGACCTTCAACGGCCGCAGAACGAGATGGCGCTTCGAAATAGTTTGTCAGAGCTCTGGATTCAGATTAACGCCAAGGCCGAACCGCTCTTTTCTTCCGACGGCGCCTCTTGGATGACCAGCCGCGACGTACAGTTCAAGGCAATCCTGGACTTTATCCGCGCAAACTATGCAGCCGCTATAGATGTGCCCCAGATGGCATCTGCAGCCGGCGTAAGCGAAAGAGAGTGTTACCGCATTATCGAAACTTGTGCAGGAACGACCCCGGCGGCATATCTACGCGCATACCGCATAAACCGTGCTTGCGAACTTTTAGCACACACCACGCGAACGGTACAGACAGTCGCGCGCCAATGCGGATTTATAACAGCAAGCCATCTTGGCCAGGTATTTAAAGAACAAATGGGATGCACTCCTTCGAGCTATCGAGCAGCGAGGCAGAATCTCGATAGCACCAGGCAGAAATCCCGCTAGCCCTTCTTCTGTCACTGCATCAAACTTGCAGGCAAACAACAAAGAGGAGCAATCATATGAAGCACTTTGACCATATCGTATTTGACGTTGATGGGACATTGGCAGATACAGAAGAAAGCGTTCTGTCATCGCTTGTCCAGATTGTCCAAGAAGAGACCAGCAAAACGCTTCCCCGACACGAGCTTGGCTTTGCCCTCGGCATACCCGGCAAGGATGCCCTTGAGAAACTTGGGATCTACTCGCAGGCAACGTTGGATCGCTGGTGCCAAGTTGCCGCCAGCTTTAAAAGCACCATCAGCGTGTTTCCAGGTTTGCTTGAAGTCATCGCAACACTCGCCGATAGCGGCTGCAAACTTGGCATCGCCTCCTCACGTGCGCGCGACGAATACGCAAAAGAAATTGC
>ERZ1673704.1029-NODE-1029-length-13226-cov-6.052919_pt1 | contig 13226 bp, 10 predicted proteins | sample MGYA00580234_ERZ1673704 | MGnify/ENA primary metagenome ERZ1673704 (study PRJEB41218, sample SAMN15661757) | gut metagenome | host: Homo sapiens | place: Canada: London | collected 2015-08-20/2019-03-30 | study: EMG produced TPA metagenomics assembly of...
TATACCATTTAAAGAAGCACAGGGTGTCATGCAGATTATGGATCACCAGTTTGTAAAACATGACGATCAGGTATACCATTTGCTGGAGAATAAGCTGGATACTTACAAGTATTCAGAAAGTGGACTCGAATTTGTTTCCTCAATGGAACTGGAAAGAGATTGTGAATATCTCTCCGGGGACAACAGCGGAATGCTGTATCTTTCACCGGGAATCCAGGATGTGATTGGTGTAAAAGACGGCAAAAAGGTGCTTCAGACAACGATAGACGGCGATTTGAATATGCATCCGTCCGGAGAATGGGGAATCAGTTTCTGGGTGAACAGCGATACACAGAAGATTGTGAATCAGGGCGGGAACCTGACAGCTGAACCGTGGATACTGACCGGATTAAATAAAGATGATGAACGCAAGGGACCATTTTCTATGATAGATGACGTCCAGATCACAAATGACCATATTATGGTTGCCGGTTCCATGGCTGCGGAAGACGGAGGCACAAAAATTATTGTCTATGATTATGAAGGCAATCAGCTTTTGGAATTAGGCGGAGCAGACATTGGTTCTCCAGACAGGCTTGGTTCCATCACGGGCATGGCAGAAACAGAAAATGGTTTTGTAGCGGCAGACGGAAATATGCGGAAAATACAATTCTGGGCAAAAGACGGAACCCATGTGGGTGCCATTTCTACAGATGATATATTTGGCGTCAGTTATCCATGGCTGGAAGATATGCAGCTTTTAGATGATGGCTCTCTTTTGATCCTGCTGACACAGCAGCGAGAGGACGGATCAGCAAATGAACTGATGTTTTTCAGACTAACAGGATTCTGAGAAAAGCAGAAAGATTATAATTATACTTTTTAGTGCAGTTGATTTTCAAAAGGAGGAAAAGAAGATGAAAAAGGGTAGAATATTGAGATTGATGTTCATTCTGGCAGTGACAACTATTATGATCGCTGCAACAGCAGTGGTTGCAAGTGCAGCGACAGTTAACAAAAATGATGCAGATTATAAGTATTCCAAGACATACGACAACGGTGTGAAGATATCCTTTACAACAGATGTTTTCGGCAAGAAGGTTGTTGACGACAGCGTTTTTTGCAGAATAGAGCTGCCAGATGGTGCAAACTATAAAGAATTTAGTGTCTCTAACGAAATCATTAAAAGTGGTAAAGCTTTCGTAGATTACACGCACCTAAGAGACAGATATCCAGGAGAAATCGAACAGAAGTGGGTGACCAATGGGAACGTTTCATACGGAATGATTGGATTAACAAGTGCAAGAGGCGGCCTGTACACAGGAACCTTTAAGCTGAAAGTTTATGTAGAAACTCCAGATAAAGATGAAATGATAGAAGTTGCATTTCTCAGCGATTTCGCAGCTCGTCCAGTTGATATGAAGATTACTACGTATCCTAACAAATTCAATATCAACTCAATAAATGTAAGTGCTGCAGACAGCGGAAGAACTTCTCGTCTGGAAGTAGTTAGAGTAAACAAAAATTTTGCAACAATTATAAATGGCTGGAATGATGGCAAGTGCATTAAAGCAAAAGGAATGAAACCTAAAAAGAAATACACTTTCAAGTTCTATGGAAAACTAAAAGTAGATAATCCTGCTCTTGATGCACCTGACGGTATAACTGTTGAGGGAAATCCGGCGGTATTCAAAAATGTTGAAATGGGACCTGCAGTAAAACCGGTAATCAAGTCCATAAAAGTTTCAAATGTAAAGGTAACAAAGTATTTCAATTACAGCGAGTGGAGATATAAATATAAGACAAAGTTCACAGTTACCGTAACTCTTGGCAAGAAGCCAAAAGGTGCCAAGGGTATTCAGTTGACAACAACTGTTCAGGGAATTTCCTCATATAAGACAATTAAAGGAAAAAAGAACACCTTCACAGCGAATTTTAATTGGGATGCACCGGTAAGCTTAAAGGGCAGAACAGCAAGCTTCAAGGTTAAGACTTACAACAATGCCAAGTACAAAGCTTACAGCTATGACTCAAAGCCTAAGAAGTTAAAGATCAAATAGGCATAGTATACAGATCTACCGGAAATATGTCATCTGATGTGAAAGTCACAGTTATGGAAAAATGTCAGTAAAAATTCCTATGGAAAAAATAAAACATATATTCCATAGAAGAAAAGTAGGAGAACGAATATAATGATCCCAAGTTGTTTGAAGGAGGAGATCATTATGAGTAGTCAAAGAAAGGCAGAAGCTGCGACATCAGAGAATATCGTAACAACAGAGACATCCAGTCTGAGTGATCTTTGGAAAAAAGAGGATTGGCTGGCAGTATGGATCGGATTTATCATCATCGCAGTCGGTGCTGTGGCCGTGATCACAGGAGCATTTGATTTTAACGCTGCAAAATTCAGCACCTGGGGTCATGGAACAAGTTTTTTTGAACAGGTAAACGCAGGATTTTTCGGAAAACTGATTCTGACAGTGGCTGTACTTGGAGTACTGTTTACTGTTGGAAACCACCTGAAGGGATTATCCGTTAAAAAATACCTTCCGGCATTTCTGGGACTGTTTCTTCTGGCAGTTCTGGTAAGATTTATCAGTGCCGAATATACCTTGAACCGATACTTGGAATGGGCATTTTTTGCAATCCTGATCGGAATTCTGGTATCCAACACCATCGGAGTACCGGCATGGCTGAAGCCGGCGATCCAGACAGAATTTTATATCAAAGTCGGACTGGTGATCATGGGATTTTCCGTACTGTTTTCCAATATTGTTAATTTTGGACTTTACGGACTGGGGATTGCATGGATCGTAACACCGATTGTCATTCTTTTCATGTGGTGGTTCGGAACCAGGGTTTTAAAAATTGACAATAAACCGTTTGTCATTACCCTGGCAACCGCAACCTCTGTGTGCGGAACGTCCGCAGCGATCGCAGTCGGAGCAGCAAGTAAAGCAAAGAAAAATGACCTTTCACTTACTGTATCTATATCAATCATTTTTACAGTACTGATGATGGTATTTGAGCCGGTGCTGATCCGTGTAACTGGTCTTGGAGAGCTGATAGGCGGTGCCCTGATCGGTGGTACTGTCGATTCAACCGGAGCAGTAACCGTAGCAGGTACTGCACTTGGTGAAACAGCACAGACGGCTGCAGTCCTTGTAAAATCCATCCAGAATATCCTGATCGGATTTATCGCATTTGCAGTTGCAGTATTTTTTGCAACAAAAGTTGAAAATAACGGAGAAAACAGCAGAAAAATCGGGGTATCCGAAATCTGGTACAGACTTCCGAAATTTATCCTTGGATTTTTTGCCGCTTCCTTAATTGCATCTTTTATAGCAGTTCCGGCATTCGGAAAAGAGACGGTTTCATCCATCAACAGTGTACTGGATCAGTATAAAAACTGGGCATTTGTTCTGGCATTTACAAGTATCGGACTGGAAACAAATTTCCGTGAGATCAAAGAACAGTTCCAGGGCGGAAAACCACTGACACTTTATGTAGTTGGACAGTTGTTTAACATTGTTCTGACTTTTGCAGCAGTCTATCTGCTGCTAAGCGGAAAATTCTTCCTACTGCCAAATCTGGCATTATAAGGAGATGCAGGGCTATGAAGAAAAAAACAGGAAAAAAGAAAAATCTGTTTTCTGCCGTAAATTATACCGTTCTGGTGCTGACGGTCATTGCAGCCGTTTATATCATGGCAAATGGTCTGGGACTGATCGACAGCCTGGACTTTGGGGCAGGGGCATATTATTATGCGGATATTCCACAGTTTGCAAAATATGTAGATGGATCCTGCTACACATCACCGGTTTCCATGTGGGTGCTCATTGCACTGTTCCTGATCTGGGGATTCTTCATGTATAAACTCTGGGGATGGATTGAGAAAAAAGATAAGTAAAAATAAAACCTGATAAAAAGCCTGCCGCAGAGGATGCGGCGGGCTTTTTCAATCAGTATTCCTGTTGCACTATCATCTTATACTTGTGGTTAAGTACCGCAGCCAGGTTTTTGATGATACTGTTTCCGGCAGGGCAAAAGAGATCTTTGAGTATATTGCCCCAAATTACAATATCACTCTTGAAGAATGAAATCACGACAAAGACCATGTACATATACTTTTCAGGGCACACCCAAATACGGAAATAAGCAAGTTCATAAATGCATATAAAAGTGCAAGCAGCAGGCTTCTTAAGAAGGAATTTCCGCAGATACGGCAAAAGTTGTGGAAAGAACGTTTCTGGAGCCAGGATTTTTTCAAACAGCCAACAACAGGTTTCCCAAGGTTCAAATCCAAAAAGCGTAATAAAAGCAGCTATTCAACGATCTGCATCAATGGAAACATAACCATATCGAATGGATACAGACTGAGATCTGTGACAGTAAGCCAGACACCAGAGGGAAAATCTAGGCCATGGATCCTCTGGATGAGCGTACCGTATGCATTATCGGCCATTCTTTTATTTACTGTGCCGCATACGATGGAAATGGTTCAGTCAGTCTATATTTTTGTGACTTATAACTTCTGTACAACCGTGTGCTACACAGCGATCAATCTCCCGTACGGCAGTCTTTCGGTGATGATGACCCGTGTATCTTCCGAAAGAGATATGCTCAGCGTAGTGAGGATGGGGCTTTCTCCGCTGGGCAAGATCATCGCAGTTACCTGCACGACATCGCTTGTTAAACTGTTTGGAAACGATCAGGCAGCATGGGTAAAAACTATGATGGTATGGGCAGTGATCGCACTGATCCTGCTGCTGATCTGCTTTATCAACTGCAAAGAAACCGTAGTGATCGCAGGAAAAGAAAAGGCAGAGAAAGTATCGGTTGGAAAAGGACTGAAGCTTCTGGTGACAAACCAGTATTTCTGGGCAGTACTTCTGCTGTGGATCTTCCAAAGTGTCTCTTTCAGCGTATCTGGAACGATTCTTCCATATTATTGCAAATACATCTTCAAAAACGATACCTGGCTTTACAGTGTACTGTATCTTGCAGAAATTCTTACAATGGTAGTCTGTATATTCCTCTGTGCACCGCTTAATGCGGTTGTCTTCGGTATGATCGGAGATGTTGTAGAATTTGGGCAGTGGAAAACACATGTCCGCCAGAAAAGCCTAATCTTTGCAGTCGGTTCGATCGGAACAAAAGTAGGAGCCGGCGTCGCTTCCGCAGCGATGACAGGACTGATGTCTCTTGCAGGATACATCAGTACCTCTTCCGGAATGGCAGCACAGCCGCAGAGTGCCCTGGATATGATCATCCAGATCTATAAATTCGGACCTCTTATCGTGGCAGGCGGCGTTCTGATCGTGCTTCTGTTCTATAAGCTGGATGAGAAATATGCAGACATTATGAAAGAACTTATCGACAGAGAGGCAAGAGGTGAATTATGAGAAAAAATACAATTGTTACGATCAGCCGCCAGTATGGAAGCGGCGGCAGAGAAGTTGCCGAAATCCTGGCAAAGAAAATGGGTGTTCGCTGTTATGACAGACAGATCGTGTATCTGGCGGCAGAAAAGATCGGAAATGTAGACCTGGATGTGGAGAGCATTCTCGATGAAGCCTACAAAGTGCCGGGTGGCATGGGCATTTTCAGCGGCCTTTCCTTTGGCGGCGATGTGATACCGGATTACAACAAAATGTACCGGGAGCAGGCGACACTGATCCGGAAACTTGCACGGTTATCCGGAGGAGTTTTCCTCGGAAGATGTGCAGATGCAGTGCTGGCAGATCAGAAAGACTGCTATCACATTTTTATCTACGCATCGGATGAATTCCGCAAAAAAAGAAGTCATGATTTCTACGGTGATATGACGCTGAAAGAAATGGAGCTGGAAGATAAGACCAGGAGACGTTACTATAATTATTATACGGATCGGACCTGGGGAGATCCGCAGAATTATGATCTGATGATCAATACGACAAAGATCCCGCTGGAAGATGCGGCAGAGCTGATCTGGCAGTATATTGAGCGGGTGCAGAAATAAAAACATAATATATCTTACCTTTAAACACACGGAAAACAACCGGAAGTGAGAAGTTTACAGACTTTCACTTTCGGTTGTTTTTTTCTTATAAAGAAAAAACTCCCCCCTTCAAAATAACAACCTGTTTTTAAGACAATATAGGTAAATAAGGTGAGAGGAGGGTCAAAAATCGCTGTATTTACAAAAACTGTCTGAGAATGAGAGGTGTGTATGAATCGGGATATTACATTTATTCCTCTGGGAGGAGGACAAAGCGTGGGGGCGAGTTGTTACTATCTGCAGATTGGCGATACGAAGGTGATCCTGGATGCAGGAACGGGAATGAAAGAGGGAATGGAATTTGAACCAAAGTTCCACAGTCTGCTTACTTCTCCGTTTTTACAGTCTATGAATCAGATCAGTCAGATTTTTATTTCGCATGCCCATGCAGATCATGTTGGATACCTGCTGAGGCTGATGAAACAAAGTACCTATGCCAATGTCTGTATGACAGAGATCACAAAGACACTGGCAGAATATCAGCTCTATGACCGGATGTTTATCGGAAATAACGTACAGAGTGAGAAAGAGAGGCTGGCAGCAAAAAGTCTGTTTGACCGGATCACTCCGGTTAGTTTTATGAAGACCATGGATTTTGGAAGCTATAAGGTTACTTTTTATCCGGCGGGGCACATTCCGGGGGCAATGATGATGCTGTTTCAGATTGGAAGGAGAAAGATTTTGTATACCGGGGATTATTCTCTGAACGATACGGCACTGACGCAGGGCTGTACGATCCCGGAAGAAAACATAGATACCGTGATTCTGTGCGGACTTCATGCAAAGCACCCGGATTACAGGAAAAATTCAGAAGCCGCTTTTAAACAGGCCGATTATATTCTGCGGGCGGTGAAAAAAGACGGCCGATCTGTTTTGTGTCAGATACCACAGCTCAGCAAAGGGGTGGAATTTCTGAAAATACTGAACGACTGGAATATATCCGGGGTGCCCATCTACCTGGATCCGTCCGTTATGAACATGGTGCAGAAAATGGAACAGCTTTCTGTGCCGATTTTAAATCAATATAACAAGATCATGGGGCTGACGAAACCGGAAGAACCGCACATTTATCTTACTTCCTGCCGAAACAGGAGCTTGGAATGGCAGTACCGGATCGTCAAAGTGGATTTTTCCCTGCATGAAGATTTTGAAGAAATGAAACTGTTTTTAAGAAAAATAAATCCAAGACAGGCCGTCGTCGTTCACTGCGAAAAAGAACATTCGATATTTGATCATACGATCGAACAGGAAATGATGTCTGACGGCGAGAGCAGGACGCAGTTCATTTTCGCAGAAGAAGGAGAAATCTACAAACTTTAGAACAAAGCAATTCAAATCTACAACAGTCGAAAAAGGCAGAAAAGAGGAAGGTATGATAAACACAAAAGACCCAAAAGTAAAAGAGATCATGGATGGGATGCATGAAGCAATGCTGCGAAAGATCAAAAGAGGAAGTCAGGTAAAAGAAGAGATCGTTATGGAAAACAGGATATTTTCTCTGATCTGTGAGGATTTTGATGTGGATCCTACCGGGATCGCTGTCCGGATGAACCACAGGTACGGCTATGATATGACCGGAAATGAAGTGATCCAGATATTACGAGGCCGGAGAATGGCAAATCCGCGTGAGCGAAAAGAGCTGTTTTTGTGGGCAGATCGCATCGCCGCATTTTTTGCGGGAGCCATGCAGGGAAAAGCAGAACAATATCAGAAGTTTGAAAAAACTCGCAGAGAACCGGCTTTGAAAAACGGCAAAAAACATGATTCACAGGAACGGATCGCCAATATCATGATCTATAAAAAGTATCCGGAAATCGATGCTTTTGATGACACGGACAGTCTGTATCTGCTGGGAAATACACTGGCAAGATATCTGTTTTATGACATTTCGGATGTGATCGGTGAGGCATATGATTTTCCGCAGGCGAAAGACGGCAGAAAAAAGACAGAAGTAAGGGAAATCGGAAAAAAACTGTCGTACGAACAGGCACTGCGAAGAGTTGCGTCTCTGGAAAAATCACTGGAGAGAACCAACATCATGCTCCAGGATCTGCAGGATGAATTTGAAGAACAGCTGGAGAGCAGTAAGGTGAAAGAGCTTGCAGAATTTTTTGCAAAGTTAAATTCCGAAAAATACGGCTGTATCCTGGATGAGCTTCTGGTGGTCCGAAAAGGAGTCGATCAGCTCCGAAAAGATAATTATGAACTGCCGTTAGAGATCAATGGCCTTCTGATCATGGTGAAAAAGCTAATCCAGTTTGTGCGTGACAATCACATTGAACCAATGATGCGGATCGGTATGGTCTGTGAAGTCGTTGCGGCAGATATTGAATTTTATAATTACGAAGGATCGCCTTTTGCAGATCCGAAAGAGAAAAAGAGGGTCCGGGTGGTATCACCGGGCTGGGTATACAAGGATAAAGAACTGCAAATTTCAAGACCGAAGGTAAAGGAGGAAAACTGATGAGTACGTTTCGAATGGAAGAACATAATGATCTGTGCGTTGGAATTGACCTGGGAACAACAAATTCTGTCCTGGCAACCATCAATGAAAAACCAAATGGAGATATCGTGAGCAAGGTGGTAGATATATCGCGGGCTGTGGATATGTACAATGCCGTTTCCGGAGAAGCAAAACTTACCACAACCAAAAAACCGACCCTTCCGTCCTGCGTGTATTACCGGCAGGAAAGAAATTATGCTCCGCTGGTCGGAGATTTTGCAAAAATGCAGTATCCGCTGCGTCCGCATCTGGTTGCAAAATCGATCAAAAGCCAGATGGGAAGACCACAGGCAGAAGGACTGGCCCCGGATATCCCGGACAAAACACCGGCAGAGATCTCCGCACAGATCCTGAAACACCTGTTAAAAGAAGCCTCAAAAGTATACCGCTGTAATATCACCGATGCAGTCATTACCGTACCGGCCAATTTTGACTCTGCCATGTGCAAGGCAACAAAAGATGCGGCAGAGATGGCGGGCATCAAAGTAAAAAATGAAGATGGAAGCGAAAGGCCGGTTTTATTATCCGAACCAAATGCCGTGATCTATGACCTGATCAATCAGATCCACAACGGGGAAATTCCAGACCGGATCCTGGATCTGAGAGAGAAAAAGCGAGTGCTTGTCTTTGATCTTGGCGGAGGTACGCTGGATATCACCATACACGAAATAAGACGACGCCAAGAAAACAGCAGCGTGTTAAAGGTGGATGAGATTGCGACAAACCGTTATACGCTGCTTGGCGGTGATGACTTTGACGAAGAGCTTGCAAAAGCAATGTATGCAAGATATCTGAAGAGTTATGAAGGTCATCCGGAGGCTGTTGCAAAACTTCGAAAAGAAGAAAAGGCCATTATGTCGCAGCTGCGAGTGTACGGCGAAACACTGAAGCTGGATCTGAATGAGCAGTGCAGCAGTGATTATACTTCCGGATGGGATGATCCGGATGAAGAAACCGGTTTCTCGGCCGGCGGAAGTATGGGAGGGATCGGCTATTCCTATGATGATACTTTCAAAAAAGAAGAAGTGGAAAAAATCCTGTCCGTTTTTATGGCACCAGAGTTAAGCTATGATGATTACAAAAGGATCGAAACGATAACAGATACCAGAAATATTATTTATCCGATCCTGGATGTATTGCGAAAAGCTTCGGAAAAACTTGGTGTTCCGGATGTCACAGTAGATGCTGTGATCGTAAACGGAGGAATGTCAAAGTTTTATATGGTGACCGATCGCCTGAAAGAATTTTTCGGATTTGAACCGATCGTGGCACTGGATCCGGATCAGGCAGTAGCCAGAGGTGCGGCGGTATATCATTACTATCTGCACAAATACGAAGAGATGAAGGATGATATGCGGCTTTTGGGTCAGGAGGCATCCAAAGTGGAAAACCGGACTCAGATGCCGATCCAGTGGGGAAATAATATCCTCAATGACTGCCTGTATCTTGGAGTGAAAAACGGTGCAGTCCACGAGATCATCCCTACCGGAGCGGAACTGCCGTATACTTCTTCTGTCATGACCGGATTTCGGATCGAAGCAGGGCAGAACAAAGTTGCAATCCCGGTCAAGAGCCGGAATCTTGACGGCACTTACCGTATTATTGCAAACGGCAATATTTCCTTCCGTCAGAAATATCCTGACGGTGCATACGTTGCCTTTAAAGTCCACATGGGAAGCAATAAAGTCATCACAATGAAAGCATGGACAAGTAAGGACCGGGAAGGTACACAGAAAATCGAAGAAGGATATGCAGAAATTGTGATCGCAGATGGCGGGAACTCGAAGGTAAAAACAAAAATCGTAGCACCGACCGGAAGCAGATTACAGCCCAAAGAAGAGATCAATAATATCATTCAGCTGTGTAAGAATTATGAAAAATCCAAAAACACACAGATGCGGAGCAAGAGTGCCAAAAGAATCGCTTCCGCTGTCTTAAGCATCTGCAATGCGGGAAATCCAGAAGAATTTGCACCGGTCATTCTGGAAGCATTACAGAGTGTTTCATCCGAAGAAGCAAGACAGAGACTTTTTGTGATCGCAAGAAAGCTGGGGGATTCCTGGAGCGATTCAGAGAAACGAAGACTGGCAGCCATATGCATAAATCAGCTCGGAACCGATCTTCGGGGATTTTCCATGGGTAGCGGTCCGCGAGTTTCCACCAACATTCAGGCGATCCATGCCATGAGTATCTGTGCAGATAAAGAGCAGCTGCAAAAACTCTCGCCGCTGCATGAACGTTCCCGATACCTTCAGGCCTGCCTCTACACACATGCAAAAACAAAGACAGAGATTGCGTGGCTGAAAGAAGAGTTTGAGGAGGACGTCAGAAAGAGCGTGAACGGGTACGGAAGTAATATCCAGTTCAGTTCCTATGCCATCGGTGTTGCACTGAAAAATGAGGCAGATCAGGAGAATATTCTCTCGGCGGCAGAAAGAGGGAAGATCGTTGGAAAGATGTGTCATGTGATCTCTGCCGGAAAACTTTCAGCGGACGAGCTGACCTGTTGTATTCTTGCTCTTGGATGGCTCTGTGATCAGCGTGAAAAAAGCTCCGGTATCGATGAAAAAATCCTGAAAGAGGCATATGAACTGATCCGGAATCTGGAAGATTTCTATTCGACACTGATCATCCTGAGACAGGATAAATCCCGCACCGTTGCAATGAAACTGTTAAGCGGAGATGCCTTAAATGAAGACGAGGAGCAGTTCATGCTGACAAAGCTGGAAAGATAGCGGAAATCCAGGTAACTTTAAATTTACAACCACCCATCCAGTGTGATAAAATGTGAAAGAATTATGATAAAAAATGTCGAAAACAGGAAAATTTCAATGAATCATAGAAGAGAGGAAGCACAAATGATCACTGTAAAAACTTATCGAGGACATATTCGCAACTGGAAGGAACTCTGTGCAGAGCTGGAGGTTGATCCGGCTCTGCCAAGAGCAGAAAAAGAGCAGGAGATCCTGACAAAAGCATACCAGAAATGGGGAGGTGAGATGGCAGACCATATTTATGGTATGTTTGCTTTTGCCCTGTGGGATGAAGAGGAGAAAAAGCTGTTCTGCTTAAGAGATCAGTTTGGAACAAAACCGTTCTATTATTACCAGACAGAAGATGGCAGTCTCCTGTACGGCACGATGATCCGTGACATCATCGGACAGCCGGGATTCAAAAAAGAGCTGAACGAAGAGATGCTCCAGATCTACATGAGCCTGACCTATGTGGCCGGTGAGGATACGTTCTTCAAAGGTCTGAAAAAGCTGATGCCGGGCCATTATCTGATCTGGCAGGACGGAAACGTGGAGATCCACAGATACTGGACACCGAAGTTCCAGCCGGACGAGAGCAAATCTCTGGAGGACTGGGCAGATGAGATCCATTCTACTCTGAAATCCATCATGCCGGAAGTAAAGACAGAGGACGAGACCGTAGAATCTTTCCTGTCAAGCGGCGTGGATTCTTCCTATGTGCTGGCAATGTCGGATGCAAAAATGTCCGATTCCTGCGGCTATGACGAAGAACGTTTTGACGAGTCACGCCTTGCCAAAAAGACAGCAGAACTTCTCGGAAGAGAACATTCGGTCTGCAAGATCACACCACAGCAGTATTTTGATATCGTACCGTATGTTATGTACAACATGGAGCAGCCGCTTGGCGATGCCTCCGCGATCGTATTTACCATTGCCTGCAATGCGACCGCAGAACACACGAAGATCTGCTATTCCGGAGAAGGTGCGGATGAATTCTTCGGCGGCTACAATATGTACCGCAATGCAGAACGTTACGGCGAAAATCTGAAGACATTCTATGTCGGCAACACAAACATCATGAAAGAAGATGAAAAGAAGAAAATCCTTAAACACTACAATCCGGAAGTTCTCCCGATCAATCTGACCCGTGAGATCTACAAAGAGACCGAAGGCCTCGATCCGCTCACAAAGATGTCCGATGTCGATATCCAGATCTGGCTGGAAGGCGATATCTATCTGAATGTAGATAAGATGAGTACCGCAGCAGGACTGGAGATCCGCATGCCGCTGACAGACCGCAGGATCTTTGATATTGCATCGAGAATGCCGTCCCGTTTCAAAGTCAACGAAGAGCAGAACAAAGTGGCATTCCGTACCGCAGCAGCAAAGGTACTTCCGGATGAGATCGCATTCCGTAAGAAGCTTGGATTTATCGTGCCGATCCGTATCTGGATGGCAGATGCAAGATACAATCAGGATGTACAGCGTCTCTTCCACAGTGAGATCGCAGAGAAATTCTTTGATGTAGATGCGATCAATGCGATTTTCGATGACTATGTAGGAGGCAATTCCGATAACTGGAGAAAAGTATGGACGATCTATACCTTCCTGGTATGGTATGAAGAATATTTTATAAAAAGATAATTCTTAAATAACATTTTCCCCCTTTCTTCTGGTAAAAGCAGAAATGATAAGCTGGTTTTATCAGGGAAAGGGGGATTTTTTATGTCTGAAGAGAAAATAAAAGACAGAAGTACACTTGGAAAAGAAGAATTTATGGAGAAGTATGCGATCGGGGCAATCCTTTCCATGAGCTGTTACCGGGTATTCCTTTTTCGCCCTATGGGAATTTTTTCTGCTATGGAATCCAAGGTCGTGCTCTGGGCATTTGTGATTGTGTGTGCATTTGCTGCAAGATATCTGTTTTTTGAATATCGCAGAACCGAAGAAA
>ERZ1673704.1041-NODE-1041-length-13132-cov-8.057047_pt1 | contig 13132 bp, 10 predicted proteins | sample MGYA00580234_ERZ1673704 | MGnify/ENA primary metagenome ERZ1673704 (study PRJEB41218, sample SAMN15661757) | gut metagenome | host: Homo sapiens | place: Canada: London | collected 2015-08-20/2019-03-30 | study: EMG produced TPA metagenomics assembly of...
GCTCCTCGCGGGTCATCAGGGTCTCGAACAGCTTCTCGCCGTGGCGGGTGCCGATAATGTTCGTGCCGGTGTCGCCGAACAGCTGCTGCACGGCCTTAGCCAGGTCACCGATGGTGGAGGCGTCGGACTTCTGGATGAACAAATCGCCCGGGTTTGCATGCTCAAACGCGAACATGACCAGGTCAACGGCCTCGTCCAGGTTCATCAGGAAACGGGTCATATTGGGGTCGGTGATCGTGATGGGGTTGCCGGCGCGGATCTGGTCAATGAACAGCGGAATGACGCTGCCGCGGCTGCACATGACGTTGCCGTAGCGGGTGCAGCAGATCGTCGTGCCGCCGCGCTCGGCGGCCACGCGGGCGTTGGCGTAGATGACGTGCTCCATCATCGCCTTGGAGATGCCCATGGCGTTGATGGGGTAGGCGGCCTTGTCGGTGGACAGGCAGACGACGCGCTCCACGCCCGCGTCAATGGCGGCGTGCAGGACATTGTCCGTGCCGATGATGTTCGTCTGCACGGCCTGCATCGGGAAGAACTCGCAGGAGGGCACCTGTTTCAGCGCTGCCGCGTGGAAGATGTAGTTGACGCCGGGCATGGCATCCCGGATGGACTGCGGGTTGCGCACGTCACCGATGTAGAACTTGACCTTGCCGGCATACTGCGGGTGGTTGGCCTGCAGCTCGTGGCGCATATCGTCCTGCTTCTTCTCATCGCGGGAGAAAATGCGGATCTCGCCGATGTCGGTGGACAGGAAATGCTTGAGCACTGTATGCCCGAAGCTGCCCGTGCCGCCGGTGATGAGAAGAGTCTTATCCTTAAAAATGCTGTCTGCCATAATATCCTCCTTATAATTGGCTGCGCAAAAGGCACAGTGATCCTTTATAATCTTATTCATTTTAGCACAAAAATCGCTGCTTGAAAAGGGCACAGGGTTGGAAATTGCTGCTTTTTGTGGTATAATAGCGAAGAAATCACAGCAAAATGCTTTTTACAAGGAGGACACGCCCATGCGCGCCTACGAACGTCTTTTAAAATATGTAAAGGTCCACACGACCTCTGACCCCAACAGCGGCACCCACCCCAGCACGCTGCGCCAGTTTGACCTGGCGAAGATCCTCGTTGAGGAGCTGAAGGAGCTGGGCCTGACCGATGCCCATGTGGACGAGCACTGCTATGTCTACGCCACGCTGCCCGCCACCCCGGGGCAGGAGAGCGCCGCGCCGCTGGGCCTTATCGCCCACATGGACACGGCGGACGACGCCAGCGGTGAGAACGTCCGGCCGCAGATCCACGAAAACTACGACGGCGAGGCTGTCACGCTGCCCGCCACCGGCACGGTGCTGGACCCCAAGGTGTTCCCGTTCCTGCGCGAGATGAAGGGCCAGACTCTCATCACCACCGACGGTTCGACGCTGCTGGGCGCGGACGATAAGGCCGGTGTGGCCGAGATCATGACCGCGCTGGAGCGCATCATCGCCGAGAATCGCCCCCACGGCAAGCTCTGCATCGGCTTCACCCCCGATGAGGAGATCGGCGAGGGCGCGAGCCTGTTTGACGTCGAGGGCTTCGGCGCGGCCTATGCTTACACCGTTGACGGCGAGGACGTCGGCGAGATCAGCTATGAGAACTTCAATGCCGCCGCTGCCGTCGTGACCGTGCACGGCTTCAGCGTCCACCCCGGCAGCGCCAAGAACTCGATGATCAATGCGCAGAACGTGGCCATGGAGTTCCACGCCGCGCTGCCCGCCTTCTCCCGCCCCGAGCACACCGAGGGCCGTGAGGGCTTCTTCCACCTGACGAGTATGCAGGGTGACGTGACCACCGCGCACCTGGGCTACATCGTGCGCGACCACGATGCCGCCAAGTTTGCCGCCCGCAAGGCCCAGATGCAGCATATTGCCGCCTGCCTGAATGACCGCTACGGTGCGGGCACGGTGGAGCTGGACATCAAGGACAGCTATTATAATATGTTGGAGAAAATTCAGCCCCACTTCCATCTGGTCGAGAACGCCCGCAAGGCCATCCGCGCGGCGGGCCTTGAACCCATCGAGACCCCGGTCCGCGGCGGCACCGACGGCGCGACCCTGAGCTATATGGGCCTGCCCTGCCCGAACCTCGGCACCGGCGGCTTCAACTTCCACGGCCCCTGCGAGTGCATCACCGCCGAGAAGATGGATCAGGGCGTCGAAATTTTGCTGAATCTGGTCGAGCTGTATAAATAAGGGCCCGGAGTTTATTGAAAAAGGATTGAATAAGACATAACAACAGCCCGTGCTTCCCAATCGAAGCACGGGCTGCTTGCCTATATGGCTTCCCCCTCGGGGGAAGCTGTCAGCGGCCCCGCCCGCTGACTGATGAGGGGCGACCTGCCGTCAAAACTCGCTAACGGATAGCAATGGCACACCCGCCCCTCATCCGGCCCTGCGGGGCCACCTTCCCCCAAAGGGGAAGGCTTTAGGCTCTTACTTCATCTTCCCCACATACACCAGATACGAATACAAATAAATCCACGCGCTGCCGCCAAAAACGGCGACCAGCAACACGATCAGCGTAGCAATGTCGCCCAGCAGGCCGCCCAGGAAGGCAAGCACCAACAGGACAATGCCCATAACGACAAAGGTGTACCCGCCCATGCGCTGGGTGCGCTGCCAGTTGTGCTCGTCGTTCAGCGCCCAGGGCGTGCGGCAGCCGAAGGTATAATTCTGCTTGATCTGCGGCATAAAATTGCCCAGGATGATGAACAATACGCCGATGCCGCCGCAGACCAGAATGCTGACGAGGTTGCTGCTGTCCGGCAGCTTACCGAAAACAGCCAGGTCACTCAGCCAGCTGAACGCGGCCATCATCACGGTGAACAGCACTACGCACAGGTTCCATACCTTGCCGAACTTCTCAAAATTCTGGTGCTTGGGGTCGATTTTGCGGATGACCTCAAACAAAATCAACATCGCAAACGGCAGCGCGGCCAAAATCAAAACCGTGGACTTCGGCCCCCAGCCGTTGACCTGCCCGCTTGCGCCCCAGTGGGTGGGCACAATGTCCGGCAGGGAAGGGTAGAAGTACAGGTGCGCGGCAAAATTCAGCACGCAGACCACGCTTAAAATCCAGAACAGCTTATTCTTTTTCATTGCTATCGTCTCCCTTTACAAGTCCGCAGTCATAAAACCACTTCATCAATTCCTGAAATACGGTCAGATTCACACTGTACACAATGTTCTGGCCACGACGCTCATCGGTAATAAGCGCCGCACTTCTTAAAATGTTCAGATGGTGACTGACGGACGGCTTTGTCATATCAAAATGTGCGGCGATCTCCCCGGCGGTCAGATCGCCCTGTGCCAGCAGTTCTAAAATGCGCCGCCGCGTCGGGTCGGCCAGCGCCTTGAAAGCATCTCCCAAACAGAACAACTCCTTTCCTGATAAACAATTAGATAAACGTCTAACTGTCTATGCCTTTACTATACTCCTATGCACCTGCCACTGTCAATAGATATTTTGAAAAATATCTAACTATCTGCTCCCCTCCGATTGTTTCTCCAACTTTTACCAATGACTTTTTCCTGCAAATTCACAATTTATTTGCAATTTTCCTATTGACATGGTATGTGAATGTGCTACAATATTAGCAGTCGAACAGATAGAGTGCTAAAGAAAAACAAACACACAGAATTTGCGAAAGCGGATTCTTGAGCTGCAAAATCCAAGTGCTTTACGTGCGAGACTGCCAGAACAATGCGCTATCTGCACTAAAGGAGGTACGCACTATGAACATCGAACAAATGACACAGAAAACCCGTGAGGCTTTGCAGGCTGCACAGCGCATCGCGGTGGAATATTCCAACAACGCGGTGGAGCAGGAGCATCTGCTGGCCGCCCTTGCCCAGCAGCAGGACGGGCTTATCCCGCAGCTGCTGCAGACCCTCGGCATTGACGCCAATGCCTTTGCCCAGACGGCCTTGCAGAAGGTCGAGGCGCTGCCCCGCGTGACCGGCTCGGGCCGTGACCCGGAGAAGATCTACATCTCCAACGATTTGGACCGCGCCCTCAACGCCGCCGAGCAGCAGGCCAAGCAGATGAAGGATGAATACATCAGCGTAGAGCATGTATTCCTCGGCATTTTGCAGCGGCCCGGCAAGGCTGCCAGTGAAATCTTCAAGACTTTCGGCATCACAACCGAGAAATTTATGAAGCAGCTGAGTACGGTGCGTGGCAATCAAAGGGTCACGAGTGATAACCCGGAGGACACCTACAATGCCCTGAAAAAGTACGGTCAGGACCTTGTCGAGATGGCAAAGGCGCATAAACTTGACCCTGTGATTGGACGCGATACGGAAATTCGCAATGTCATCCGTATCCTGTCCCGCAAACGCAAGAACAACCCCGTGCTGATCGGTGAGGCCGGTGTCGGTAAGACCGCCATCGCCGAGGGGCTGGCGCAGCGGATCGAAAGCGGAGATGTGCCCGAAAACCTGAAGGATCATACCGTGTTCAGTCTGGACATGGGTGCGCTGGTCGCAGGTGCCAAATACCGCGGCGAGTTTGAGGAACGCTTGAAGAGCGTCCTCAACGAGGTCAAGAAGTCCGAGGGCAAGATCATCCTCTTCATCGATGAGCTGCATACCATTGTCGGTGCGGGCAAGACCGACGGCGCTATGGACGCGGGCAACCTGCTCAAGCCCATGCTGGCCCGCGGCGAGCTGCACTGCATCGGCGCGACCACGCTGGACGAGTACCGCGAGTATATCGAGAAGGACCCCGCGCTGGAGCGTCGTTTCCAGCCGGTCATGGTCAATGAACCTGACGTTGCGGATACGATTTCCATCCTGCGTGGCCTGAAAGAACGCTATGAAATTTATCACGGCGTTAAGATCCAGGACTCTGCACTTGTTGCAGCGGCACGCCTGTCTGACCGTTATATTACAGACCGCTTCCTGCCGGATAAGGCTATCGACCTTGTTGACGAAGCCTGCGCGCTGATAAAAACAGAGCAAGCCTCCATGCCGTCCGAGCTGGACGATATGAAGCATCACCTTGACCAGCTCTCCATTGAGGAAGCTTCCCTCCAAAACGAGAAGGATGAACTGTCCAAGCAGCGTCTTACTGCGCTTGAAAGAGAAATGGCCGAGCTGCGCGACAGCTTCAACAGTAAGAAGGCACAGTGGGAGAACGAGAAGAACGCCCTTGGCAAGGTGCAGCATCTGCGCGAGGAAATTGACGCCGCGAAGATCGAGCTTGAAAAGGCAAGGCGCGATAATGATTGGGGCAAGGCCGCTGAACTGGCGAACGGTAAGCTGCCCGAACTGACCCGTCAGCTGGAAGCCGAGGAAAAGGCTTCCGAAGCCAAGAAAGAATCCAGCCTGCTTCGTGACCGCGTAACGGAAGAAGAAATTGCGAACATTGTCGCCCGCTGGACCGGCATCCCGGTCTCCAAGCTCGTCGAAGGCGAACGCGAGAAGCTGCTCCGCCTGCCGGACACGCTGCATCAGCGGGTCATCGGTCAGGACGAGGCCGTGCAGAAGGTCTCGGACGCTATCCTGCGCTCCCGCGCCGGCATTGCGAACCCGAACCGCCCCATCGGCAGCTTCCTGTTCCTCGGCCCCACGGGCGTCGGCAAGACCGAGCTGGCCAAGGCGCTGGCGCAGGCCCTGTTTGACGACGAGAAGAACATGGTCCGTATCGACATGACCGAGTACATGGAGAAATTCAGCGTCTCGCGTCTGATCGGTGCGCCTCCGGGATACGTCGGCTATGAGGAGGGCGGCCAGCTGACCGAGGCCGTGCGCCGCCACCCCTACAGCGTTGTGCTGTTCGATGAGGTCGAAAAGGCCCACCCGGACGTGTTCAACATCCTGCTGCAGGTGCTGGACGATGGCCGCATTACCGACAGCCAGGGCCGCACGGTGGACTTCAAGAACACCGTCATCATCCTGACGTCGAACCTGGGCTCCGACCTTATTCTGGAGGATCTGGAAAAGAGCCGCGCCAACGGCAGCAACGAACTGTCCGACGAGGCCAGAAACGCCATTGACCAGCTGCTCAAGCGCCAGTTCCGCCCCGAGTTCCTGAACCGTCTGGACGACATTGTCTACTACAAGAGCCTGACCAAGACCGAAATCGGCTCCATCGTTGACCTGATGCTGGCCGACCTGCGCAAGCGTCTGGAGGACAAACAGCTGAAATTGGTTGTCACCGACGCGGCCAAGAACGCCATCATCGACGGCGGCTACGACCCGATCTACGGCGCCCGGCCCTTGAAGCGGTACATCCAGTCCCATGTGGAAACGATGATCGCGAAGGAGATCATCGGCGGCGCCCACACGGCAGGGGACACCCTGACCGTGGATGCGGATGGGAACGGACAGCTGGTGCTGCGCTGAACCCTACAATAATAAATGACGCTCCGGGCGGTATGGAAAAATGTTCCATACCGCCCGGAGCGTTTTTGCTTGTCTTGCGGCGTTGCAGGGACCGCACATCTGCGACCTGTTAGCTTCCGGCAGCCCAGGCGCTTCCGGGGCGATGGCGAGCATCGACCCCCACGCCGTAGGGGCGGATTCCATATCCGCCCGCTCATCCGGGCATTTGCGGGTAAGCCGCGGGCCGGGCGTGCCCGGCCCCTACAGGTACACCAAATTACAGCACACCCAGCCCCGTCAGCAGCGTCTTGACACCGATCAGGATCAGCACAATGCCGCCGATGCGCTCGGCGGGGGCGCGGTACTTGTCGCCGAACATGGCACCGACCTTGACGCCGATGGCGGACAGCAGGCAGGTGATAACGCCGATCAGCCCGGCAGCGGGCAGAATGTCCACCTGCATGGCTGCAAAGCTGACGCCGACGGCGAACGCATCAATGCTGGTGGCGATGGCCAGCGGCAGCATGGCTTTGGCGGAGTAGTCGTCGTCCAGCTGCTCGTCGCCGCCAAAGCTCTCCTTGATCATGTTCGCACCGATGAGCGCCAGCAGCACAAACGCGATCCACGGGCCAAACTTCGTCAGCAGCGCGGCAAACCGGTCACCGAGAAAATAGCCCAGTGCAGGCATCAAAAACTGGAACCCGCCGAACCAAACGCCGCAGATCATAGCGTGCTGCAGACTTACCTTGCGGACGGACAGCCCCTTGCAGATCGAGACGGCGAATGCGTCCATCGAGAGGCTGACGGCAATCAGGATCAGGTCGAATAAAGTCATGATTTTCTCCTCCGTTTTGGCAGGGTGCAGACAATAAAAAAGACCTATCCACCCGTGAAAACGGGCAGATAAGTCTCGTCGTTTAAAGTAAAGCCAGAGCAAACGCTCATTGTGTTGGCAGAACTGCGCGGCGGCTGCTCCACCGCTGCGCTGACTACTCCCTTATTGCTTCGGATAGTGTAGCATAGGTGAGAATGTTTGTCAATGCGTTAGAAATGGCTAATCCGGCAAAAGCCTTCCCCTGTGGGGGAAGGTGGCCGCAGGCCGGATGAGGGCCGAGCTTGCGAGACATCCCCAAAACGGGAAGTATCGGCAAGCTTGGCCCTCATCAGTCAGTGGTCGGGGCCACTGACAGCTTCCCCCGCGGGGGGAAGCCTTTCTTTCCCATCTTGCATAATCCCCCATTTTAGAGTACAATATACACAAATCTGCATTCCGGGGGAGTAACCATGCAATATAAAGTTTTGGCGCTGGATCTTGACGGCACCCTGACCAACACCGAAAAAGTCATCACGCCGCGCACAAAGGCGGCATTGCAGGAGGCGGCCCGCCGCGGTGTCTGCATCGTGCTGGCCAGCGGGCGGCCCACCGTCGGCATTGAGCCGCTGGCCAGGGAGCTCGAGCTCGAAAAGTACGGCGGCTGTATTTTGAGTTACAACGGCGGCAAGATCATCGACTGCCGGACCGGACAGACGCTGGTGCAGCATGCCTTCCCGGCAGACCTGATCGAGCCGGTCTGCACGTTCAGCCGCTATTGGAACGTCGTGCCGCTGACCTACGACAAAAACGGCATCGTGACCGAGGTTCCCGACGCCCCCTATGTGCTGGAGGAAGCCCGCATCAATAAGATCCCCGTGCGCAAGGTGGAAAACCTGCCCGCCGAGGTGACCTACCCCATCAACAAGCTGCTGTTGACAGGTGACCCCGCCGACATGCCGCACGTTGAGGAGCTGATGCAGCAGGAGTTTGCGGGCAAGCTGTCCATCTGCCGCAGCGCACCTTTCTTTATTGAAACAATGCCCCTCGGCGTCGGCAAGGATACCTCGCTGGAAATTCTGCTGCGCGCCAAGGGCCTGACCCCCGCCAACCTGATGGCCTGCGGTGACGGCTGGAACGACCTGCCGATGATACGCCTGGCCGGTATGGGCGTGGCCATGGGCAACGCCCAGCCGCCGGTCAAGGCCGCGGCCAACTACCTGACCGCCGATAACGACCACGACGGCGTGGGCCTGGCGGTGGAAAAGTTTATTTTGAATGAGGAGACCTGACCTGTGAATCTGATCGTTTTCGATTTGGAATGGAACATCGGCTACCAGCCGAAAACCTTCCTCTATCACGGCACGGAACTGACGCTGCGCGGTGAAATCATTCAAATCGGCGCGGCCCGCATCAATGACCGCGGCGACGTGCTGGATACGTTTGAGGTCAACCTCAAGCCGCACATTTTCCGCAAATTGCAGCATCATATCGCCAAGGTCACGGGTCTGTCCCAGGGCGATCTGGACGCGGGCCTGCCGATGAAGGAGGGCCTGCAGAAATTTCTTGACTGGGCGGGCGACGATGCCGAGCTGGCCGAGTGGGGCCTGGACGACGTGCCGGTTTTAAAGCAAAACCTGTTCCTCGTCGGGCTGGATGAAAACTGGCCGAACCGCTGGTACGACCTGCAGCGCATCTTCCTGCAGACTTACCCCCGCAAGGAGGGAGAGGGCCTGACCCTGGAAAGCGTTGTGGACCGCCTGGGCATCCCCAAGGAAGAACCGTTCCACAACGCACTGGACGACGCGCTCTATACGGCCAGGGTCTGCCGCAAGCTGCCGCTGGCCGAGGGCCTCGCGACCTATCCGACGGAGGAGGAGCTGCTGACCGAGGCGCTGCTCGGTGCCGAGAACACGGGCCGCGACGTGCAGCTGTTCATGAACCGCATGGAACACGACGACTACCGCAGCGTGCCCGAGCTGTATCAGGCACGCTGCCCTGAGTGCGGCGCGCCGCTGCAAAACGACGAGGTCTGGCTCAAGCGCGGCAACACGGGCTACTTTACCAGAGCAGCCTGCCCCTACTGCGGGCACTGGTATCTGCGCTTTAAGCTGAGCCGCCGCGATGGCCTGCATTGGAGCTTTGCCCGCTGCATCGACCCGGCTACCCCGGAGTACGATGCCAAATGGGACAAGCAGAAGGCAGCTCTGCTTGAGCGCATGAAGCGCAAGCAGGAGCGGAATATAAAAGAGTGATGGACCCCAAGGCCAGACTGCCGAAAAACTCTTGTAGGGGCGAGCATTGCTCGCCCGCGCCCGTTTGCCTTGTAAGAAAACTATCCCGGAAAATGCGTTGCTGCGGTAAGTTGGCAGGCGACCAATGGTCGCCCCTACACACGCAATAGGGCAAGAATGCAGTTTTTTGACGGTCTGCCCCAAGGCCCCTTCGCTTGCGAGGAGGCCTTTTTATTTTCTTCTACCTTTCCACTCTTGACAAATCCGGCGTTCTGTCTTATGATTGATGAAAGCGTAACACAATTTTTACAAAATTGCAAATATAGCAACAAGAGGTACAAGATGGATACAGAACGCTGGCAGATCTTATTAAAGGCAATCGACCGCGGCAGCCTGCGTGCGGCGGCGGAGGAGATGGGGTTTACGGTCTCCGGCATCAGCCGCAGTGTGGCAACGCTGGAAAAGGAGCTGGGCTTTGCGCTGCTGCACCGCGCCAAAAGCGGCGTGCAGCCCACCGCGGAATGCCGCCAGTTGCTGCCGTCGGTGCGTGAGCTGCTGTTTGCGCAGGAGCGGCTGGAACAGACCGCAGCCAAGGTGCGCGGCGCAGACTGCGGCACCATTGTCATCGGTACGGCGTATAACTGCTACTATGAGTGGGTCACCCGGATGATGGCGGCGTTCCGCACACGGCACCCCGGCGTGGTCATCAAGATCGTCAACGGCACCAGCAGCGAGCTGGCCGAGATGCTGCTGGATCACCGCACGGATTTCTGCCTCATCAGCCACCGTGACTCGCTGCCGGTCTGGCTGCCCATCCGTCAGGACGAGCTGATGGTCCTGCTGCCCAAAAACCACCCGCTGGCGGACCGCGAGTCCTTCCCGGTGGAAAGCCTGAAGACCGAGCCGTTCATCGACAGCTACCCGGGCATGGAGACCGACATCACCCTGATTTTTGACAAGCTGAAGGCCCGCCCCGACGCGCGCTATTCCACGATGGACATCACGGCGACCTATGCCATGGTGTCGGCGGGCTTGGGCATCAGCGTAAACAACGCCATCAACCACCAGGACGGCTATCCCGGCGTCGTGGAGCGCCCGATGAATCCCCACCAGATGATGGAGATCGGTCTCGCCTGCGGCGAGAACCTCGCCCCCGCCGCCCAAGCGTTCCTGGATTTCGTGAAGGAGCGGCTGCCGGAATAAGAATGCCTTCCCCCGCGGGCGGGGGAAGGTGGCTGAGGCCCCGCCCGAGGCCGGATGAGGGGGCGGGTCTATGTTATATCCCGCCAACGGATGATGGCCGTACACCTGCCCCTCATCAGTCAGCGGTCGGGGCCGCTGACAGCTTCCCCCAAGGGGGAAGCCAACAAAACAAAAACCGCCGTGCAAATCCATGCACGGCGGTATATTTTTGCCTCAATACGTGATAATGATGCCCTGATCCTGCGCGTAGAAGCTGCACAGGCCGGAGCAGGGCACGATCTTCACCGGAGCGCCGGGCCACTTGGCCTCAATGCCGTGGTGCAGCAGCTGGGCGGCAGTCTGGTTCCCGCACTCGCTGATCAATACCGGGTGTACGCCGTCATAGCCGTCCTCGTCCATCTGCTCCAGAATCTTTGCCAGCACGCGGGTCTCGCCGCGGGTCTTGAAGTAAAAGTCGATCTTGCCGTCCGGCGTGCGGCGGCCCAGAACGCGCATGTTCAGGCGGCCTGCGATAAAACCGACTACCCTGTTGACACGGCCATTCTTGGCCAGATTGTCAAAGCTCGCCAGTGCAAACAGGATGTGGGTGCTATCGGCAAACTTTTTCAGCGCAAAGCAGATGTCGTCAAATGCCTGATCCTCGCCGATCAGCTTGTTGGCCAGCTCGGCGGCACCGGCCAGCGCACCGGAGCAGCTCAGCGTGTCCAGCACAAAAATTTTCTTTTCGGGGTGCTCCTCCAGCACCATCTCGCGCGCGGCCATGGCGGCATTGTAGCTGCCGGACAGGTTGCTGCTGATGGTGAAGGCAAACACGTTGTCCGCCTGCAAAAAATATTCGGCCCATTCCTCGGGGCTGGGGCAGGCGGTGGTGCTGGCACCGTTGTAGTCGGTCATGGCCTGCAGCATCTGCTGGGTGTTCAGCGTGGCAAGGTCAACATACTCGCGTTCACCAACGCGGATTTTAAACGGTACAAGGGCAAACTGCACGCCCGGTGCCGGGTTTTCCAGCTCGCGGATCTCGCAGGAGCTGTCGGATACGATCATCCATGCCATGGGGCAGAACCTCCGTTCTGTGATGATTGGTCACGTCTATTCTTACTCTTATTATAGGGGTACAGGAGAAAAGCGTCAAGCTAATTTTTGCAAACGTCCCTTTTTCGGTCTGTAAAATTTGCTGTGGCCACTTGTACCCGGTGCGGTTCCGGCGTATAATAGCTATACATGCTTGATTGCGTAAAGAATAGGAGCTTTTATGGCTGATTTTTATACCTACCGCAATGAGGTCGCAGGCAGGCGCCGCAAGCGCAGACTGTTCCTGATCCTCATCGTTGTTTTGGCGGTGCTCTGCATCGGCGTGGGCTACTTCTGGTCCACCCGGCAGAGTGCCCCGGCTCAGACTTCCCCGGCGGAATCCGCTACGCCGGAGCAGGCCGCATCCGCTGCCGCGCCCACCGAGGCCCCCTCGGCAGCACCGGCAGACATTGCCGAGCCGCAGCGCATCCTGCCGGGCGTCGATACCGCCGCGTGGGACAAGTCCGAGGCCGTCGCGGCCACAATCGACACCGAGTACCGCAACACCGATCACCGCATGGTGGCCGTCCCGATGCTGGGCACCGTGACGAACGACTATTTCAACACCGTCACCTTCGCGGGCGACAGCATCGCGTCGGGCCTTGGCATCTACGATACGGGCTACCACAATGCCCACTACGCCACCTACGTCAGCGCGGGCGTGCAGACCTTTGTCAACAATGTCAGCGTCAAGAACGCCGTCACCGGTGCGAACGAGACCCCGATGGAAACCATTGCCGCCAGCCAGCCGGATTATCTCTATATCCTTGTCGGCACGAACAACCTCGTCGTGCAGGGCAGTGAGGACAGTTTTATCGCCTACTACGAGCGCCTCATTGATATGCTGCGTGAGCAGCTGAACCCCGGCGTGACGATTTATATCCAGTCCATCCCCGGCGTACAGGAGGATGTGGTCGCCTCCAAGCCCGGTCTGGACAACACCCGCATTGCCACGGTCAACGACCTGCTGGCCAACATGGCGCTGCGCAAGGGCTGCTACTATATCAACATCCGCGAGGCCCTGACCAACCCCGCCGACGGCAGCCAGATCGACGACTACGCCACGAAGGACGGCGTCCACTTCAATGCCGCGGGCTACCATGCCTGGGCCGAATATCTGGCCACCCACACGGTCTGGAACCGCCGCAGCGTCTACAGCGGCGAGAACCCGTACTACATCTACGGGACCTGAAAATAATTTTCGAATTGCACAAATCCCCTGCAAAGTGTAAAATGAACCTTGCAGGGGACTTTTTTTGTACGTTTGTCCGAAAAAACGCCCGATTTATGTCGAACTTGTACAAAACGAATAGGCAACATACGAAAATTTTAGCAGAATATTACACAAAAGACCTTGCATTTCCCGTAAGAAACAGGTAATATAGAGACAGAGATTATATAGAGTCGGTGTACTGTATCCACTACAGCACCGCTCAAAAGGGGAGATTACGTTGAAA
>ERZ1673704.1057-NODE-1057-length-13011-cov-53.604585_pt1 | contig 13011 bp, 19 predicted proteins | sample MGYA00580234_ERZ1673704 | MGnify/ENA primary metagenome ERZ1673704 (study PRJEB41218, sample SAMN15661757) | gut metagenome | host: Homo sapiens | place: Canada: London | collected 2015-08-20/2019-03-30 | study: EMG produced TPA metagenomics assembly of...
CGGCCTCGAACATAAGGATAAATCGCCCAAAAGGCGATTATCCTCCTTAACATTAGCATCAAATAGCAAGAAAATGAAAACGATAAAAGAATTACTTGATATAGTTATTGCTTCGGAAGACGAACCTCAAATAAGCAAGGCTATCGACTTTCACAAGGGTGTACCTACACTTAAAAATGGTGTTTATAGAAAGCTCTCCCCTATGTTGAAAGTAAGATATGAATTATTGGGTAAATGGCTAAATGCAACACATGGAGATTGGCTTGATACAGAAGAAATGGAAATACTTTGGAGTAAAAATGTAGCAGATAAACGATTGGCAGGGATTGCTCGAAGCGTAAGAGCATCGATGGATAATTGGGAAGACCATGCTACTGGACTATTTGCGCCAAACAGAATTTCCATTTTTGCAGCAAGCGATAATGGCTATGAAATGATTTGCCTAATATGGTTTGACGGTACAGAAGAACCGGAATTATGGGTATATGATTGCAACGGTGAAAGTCGATATAAAGATTTAGCTTCTTACCTGCAAGCATACATTGATGATGATGTATCAGCTTCTGAAATAAAGTGGAAATTAGCTGATATGTAATTCTGTTATTTGAAGTGATGCTAACATACACCTTAATCGCCCAAAATGGAGATTAGCTGCCAAACATTAGCAACCGAGAAGTAAATATGAAAAAGGATCTTATAGAACGATTGAGAAGATTTCTAACGGCACATGATATGATTGGGACACCTGCATCTGATGAGCAGGTATTATGTGCGGAACAAGAATTAGGAGTAAAATTTAGTTCTGACTATATAGACTTTATCAAGAATTTCGGAGCTGCATACGCAGGAATGATGATTAATGCTTTAGACGGCAATGAAAATGTGGTCGATGAAACTAAATCATTCAGAGAAGTTCATCCCGATGTTACAGATACTTATGTGATTTCAGATGATGGTTCTGGCAATCCCATAATGATTAATTCTAAGGGAGAGGTCGAAATATATTATCATGATAGTGATGCAGAAATAGAAATCATCGCTTCGTCATTAGAACAATATATAGAAGATAATTTTCCTGAATGGTAAAAGCGGTTGCTAACAAACAGATGAAACATTGAAGGCAGTTTATCTGCCGGGCATTATCCGCAATAAACAAAGAAAAGATATGGAAAAAGAAAAGCGAACGGAAGAAGCCATACAGGTATTTAGAAAAATGCTTGTAGAAGAATTTGGCATTAAATCAACAGAACAGTTCTTTTCAACAGAAGGAGAAGATATGGCTGTAATCTATGAGAGCATGAAAGTCGAACAAGAAAACTTCAATCTCACAGACGAAGAAACAAATGCTGTCTTAGATGTAATTTTTGACGAACTGGATGCTCAAAATGCGGATAACAAACAGCAAACCGACTAAACAAGCGGAACGCTGCCAAACATTAGCAGTCAATAAAAAAAGGAAGAAATGGAAAACGAAGAAGTATTAAATCAATTTGGAAAAATGTATATAGAGAGTGTGAGAGATAATAGTTTACACACTCTTGATAATATCCTTAATGGAGGTGCAAAAGCTTCATCAATAAAAAAATTGAATGAGGAACTAAAAAGTCTATCTCTTACTACCGATACCATAAAACTAATTCAGAGGATTGCGACACGGATGGTTGATGCAACTTTGCATAATACACTTTTCCTCTTTGAGCAAGAACTTGATGGCTGGCAAATTTCAAATCCAGACGAAGAGATAGATTCGATAGCCAATATTTCTGATGGCTTGTCAGGCGAACTATATTCGTCAAACGGATGGATTAAGAAATATAGTCGTTATGAAGATTGTGAATGAGACTGCTAACAAACAGCAAACCGACTGAATAAGCGGAACGCTGCCAGACATTATCTGCCCAATAATATGAACTAAAAAAAGTGATATGGAAACTAAAGCGGAAGTCCTAAAATACATGTTTACAAGAATACAAGAGATGCTTCCTGTAAATGTGGTCAAAGCAAAAAAGAATAAAGACTACTTTACTTACATAGTGGAAAACGATTGTAGTATTGAGTTTTACTTTCAAACAACCCAAGGTGGATATGCCGGTAAAAACACTTTTTGTATGGGTGTATCAGCTAAAATAAAGAATCCATATTTATGTAGTCTTGTATTAGAACCGTTAAATAAAAAAGACGCTGGTGGTAACATCATAGTTTGCTTTGATAATAATATTGATTGGTTTAAGCAGCATCTAATGGATATGGATTATTTTTTCGGGAATAAGAGTGACAAGACTCCTAACGTTGAGAGATTCTTAAACGATTTGAAAAAGGATTTTTTTCCGTATATCATACCTTTTGTCAAACAATATACAAAAATTATAGATTTTTACTCAAATTCGGGTCATATTCAACATATATATGTAGATAAACAGTTTAGCTTAGGAGTAATCTGTTCTCTCTTGTGCAACCATGAAGAGTTCATTGAAGAAACTTTGGTTCCATTAGCCAAAGCAAGTGAAGGAGGTTGGATATTTAGAGAATTTTTTAAGTGCACAGACTACGTTACCGATATAGTTGAGCCGATTAAGAAATATGTCGTAGAGAATAATATCCATTTTGAACAATGAGAAGAATAGAATGGGCAGATAACAAGCGGATTAATTGCTCTCGAAATGGTCGATTATCCACAGAACATTATCAAATTCTAAAATAAAGCAGTTATGAGTACAAAATATAACGAAGAAGCAGAAAATCTGATGTTTGAATTATTCGACGAAGATGATTTTACAAAAGTCATATCATTTGTGGATAAGTATGGATGTGATTTTGTGGATAGAGATGGAAGAAATCTATTAATGAATTTCATCGTCGAAGGAAAGAGTACGTTTGCCATTGAACTAATAAAGCAATACAAAATGAATGGTTTGAATTTGGATTTGCAAGATGACTCTGGGTGGACGGCGTTGCATTTCGCTGCTCAAGAGAATAGCCCGGAAATTATAGAACTTCTTGCAGGGTCAAAGGCAAACTTAAATATCCAAGAAGAAAATGGTCGTACCCCGCTATTCATTGCCATTTTTGATAGAAATGACAAATCTGCGATTACATTATTGGAAAATGGTGCAGATATAACAGTGAATAATAATTCAGGTGTTTCTCCGATGTCATTTGTAACGAAAAAAGTAAAGAAATGGATAAATGAGAATTTGATAACAAACAGCAAACCGACTGAATAAGTGGAACGCTGCCAAACATTATCGACCTGAAAAGAACAAGAAATGAAACCAAGAGATATATTTATTAAAGCCTGCAATGAGATAGCTATTCCTTTTATCGCAATGGGATTTAAGCCGTCTAAAAATGGACAATGTTTGAAAAAGATTTCAAAAGACAAAAATTTGACTTTTGAAATATGGTTTCGTTCAAGTGTATATAATTCATCTTGTAGTGTGGCTATATATCCACTGATTACGATTACCTGTAAAAACTTGAAAAAGTGGGTGCAAGAAGAGAATCTCAATGTCAATGATGATGGCTTAGTATATCATAATCATATTGGATACCTATCGCCAATAAATCAATATCAATCTTGGGATCTTGCCGGACTAAGCTATGCTCCATCAGTAAAAACAATAATTGATTTACTTGAAAAATATGCTTGTCCGATATTTGATTTATTTGAGAATAGACAAATGGCTATTGACTTCATTATGCAACATGGCTGTTGTTTCAATCAATACACGAAAGACTCTCTCCTTGCCCTGCCATATATGTTGAGATATGGTGAAAAGGAACAAGCCGAGAACTACTTCAATCATTACATACATTCAAGTAAATGTCGAAATAGATTTGTAAAAGCCTATTCTCAATTAGAAAAGAATGAAGTAATTGATTGTGGATTAGATAATCGTTTCGTAATACTTGCATATAGTCAAAAACTAAAAATAAAATAGGTCGATAACAAACAGATGAAACTTTTAAGGTGGTTTATCCGCCGAACATTAGCATCAAAAGTAATAAAAATGAATGAAGAAAGAGAAATACCCGGCTTACATCCCGTAGAATGGCGAGAATACCGTTATATTGCAGATGATGGGAATAATTTCTTTGTTTCGCTTAACAGAAGGAGCAAGAAACTAAGTTTATTTGATAAAGTTACTTCGGTTGTAGAAATCGCTCAAAGTGGTGGTGTTATATCTGAAAATTGTAAGATATGGTTGCCAACCAAAGAATTATTTCATGGTTTGTCTTACAAAGGTGACATTCAAGGTTGGCGCCAGCAGATAGAGCAAGGAGCTGAACACTTAGGGTTATTGATTGGAAAAATTGTTGAAAATAATATCGAATTATCAGATGGAAGAAGTTATGCTCTTTCAGAATGTAAGGTTGAATTTTATTAAATTGATGCTAACAAACAGATGAAACATTGAAGGCGGTTTATCTGCCAAACATTACCGATAATAATTAAAACAAAGAATATGAATGAACGATATGCCAAATGTTTTCCTTTTGACTCTAACGTAAAGGGAAGAATCGGAGGAAATCCTCCACAAATAGTAGAGAACAGTATTCCCGACGGATATTTGTTTTATGCAACATTGGTGCACCCAGAAAAAGAAAATATGATGCTGTCTATTTTTATACATGGTGATTTTGACACATTACTGGAGAATAACATTTATCCCTCAATAGCAGTAAAAGTAATAGAACATGAATTTTCTGAAATTGGTAATTGCACAGAAAAACGAAATACCAACTTAGGGATGTGTTCTATTAGTGAATATTCAGAAGATAAGGATAGTGAAAATACACTTGTAAAAATAGGTGGAACTCCTATCCTTATTCAAGATGAAGCAAGCTATTATAAAGAATTAGAGGAACATGGTTTTTCTTTTTTCTTGTCAATAGACGAAGACGGATATAATAAAGATGTTACTATCGGCAGTTATCCTTTCGGATATGGTGCTTTGTATTTGTATAAGCACTGTACAACCAATGAAATAATCGCAGGATTTTGGCAATGTTCATAAAAATATATCGGTAACACGCACCTCAATCGCCACAAATGGTGATTAGCTGCCAAACATTATCAATCACGAAAGAAAAAATGAAGATTTCGGAATTTAGACAACGATATATTGAAGCAATGAAAATGTCAGAACGGTCAAAGATTGCTGAATTGTTCCGACTGGCAGATGATTTGGAATCTGTTGAAAAGACAGAAGAGAATTATCGCATATTGAGCGATGTATTTAGCTATTTAGGCTATTATACAAAAGCCTATCATTATCTATCAGAGGTTGCCAATCCCCAAGACATGAAAGATGCTAAGAAATTGTACCATCTTAAAGATCGCTTAGAATGTGAAGGTGATAGATACGCCTCAAAACGTCCTCGAAAGGCGAAAGACTGTTCTATCAAAATGCCGAACTTTAAATATTGTTCTCAACCGTTGGAAGCTGGAGTGTTTGAAAAGGTTGATACACCAGAAGTATGTGATTGCTGTGGAAAAGGAACATCTGTAATATATTCCGGTCCTTTTTATAGCGTTGAAGATATAAATGTTCTTTGTCCGAAATGTATTGCTTCGGGTAAAGCATCAAAAAGATTTGATGGCGAATTTGTGGATTATGCAATTCTTTCCTCTACTATTTCAGAAGAATACAAAAAAGAATTATGTTGCCGAACACCATCCTACAATGGGTGGCAACAAGAATATTGGCCTGACCATTGTGGGGATTTCTGTGAATTTATCGCCTATGTCGGTTGGAAAGAAATTGTAGAAATGGGATTAGAAAATTCGGTTGAGTTTACTTCTGAATCAGAAGGCTATTCAGAACATAAAGAACACATCATCAATGGTAGTTCATGTCAAGGTTATTTATTTCGTTGTCTGAATTGTAAGAAATATATCCTCTATGTGGATTGTGATTAAAGAGATTGATAACAAACAGCACTACCGACTGAATAAGCGGAACGCTGCCAAACATTAGAAACCTTGTGAATATCAAAATATGGATATAATAAGAAATGATAAAATAGTAGAAATAAAAGATATGCTGTTTGATAAGTTAAAACAGGATATATCTTTTTTAGAGAAACGAATAACGATACAAGAACGCTCCGTTTCAAATTGGAAATATGCAACGGATGAATTTTATACTCTAATTCCATTTGAAAAGGAACTAAATAAGATGAAGAAAGGACGCATCTTGAAAAATATTCAATTTGACGAAAGATTTGCTTCTCCTTATATTTTCTCCTTCGGCTTTTCTAAAGAAGAAAAACTTTTATTGACACAACATTCATTAGGAAAAGATTTTGGCATTATTTCACAAGTTTACGATTATCACAATAGCGGATGTATAGAGTATTTCATTCTACGATCTTATCCGTCTAAAAAGTATAATAGCAAATTAGTATCAATAGGTATTCTTTTTCAAATCAATGATTTATTACAAGCACATGTATGCGTATCAGATAATAAACATAATTGGAGTACAACTGCCTATCATGTAGGCAACGAAAATAAAGTCGATAAAATTTTCAGATATGCTTCAGGTTGGAATAATCAAACGGAATATGATTTAGAATACGTTGATAATAAACTCAATAAGATAAAAATAGGAAATGTAGTTTGGTGGAAATCTAAAAAATAGGTTACTAACAAGCAGCAAACCGACTGAACAAGCGGAACGCTGCCAAACATTAATATTAAAAGGAAACACTATGATACCTGATAAATTGAAAAATGATTTTAATTCATTGAGAAATATGTTTGATGAATTGAAAAGAGAAATTGATAAGAATGTTGTAAAGGAAGAGAATTACAAAGGTGAGTTCTACGAAATAGCTCCTTATTCTTATCAAAGAAATAGGTTTAAGCAAGGGAAAATAGTTGGAAATGTAACTTCTCTTAAAACAACTAATAACCTATTTACTTATTATTTCGATGCAAAAAATCAAATTATAGAAATCCGAGAGGGGTTGGAACTTAAAAATCAATTCTATTATACCTTTTTCATTTACGAAAAGGAACTTATGAAAACTATTGCATATGATAATAGCAAACGTATTGTGAATGTCCGATATTATCTATATGGAAGTAATGGTAAAATAGAGAAGATGTATTCAAAGGGCACTCGTGGAAGTAGAGAAGAAACATATTTTTATGAAAATGACCGCCTACAAAAAATAGTTATAAGACAATTTGATAGAAATGATATTGAACAGGATACGTTACAACATTCATTTGATTATAAGCCTAATGGAGAATTAAAATTTATTATTCTTTCGACTGAATTATATTCTGAAACAATCTATCAGGAAACATAAATTTAATATTAACAAGCCGGGATAACGGACTAACGCCGTTCCCCGTCAAGCCATTATCAATAAAGATGTCTAAAAATGTAGTTTGTTTTTAACGGAATAAATAATATGGGAGTTTTTTTATCAATAACATATGATTTAAGGTGGGCTGGAAGTTTTGAAGCCAATGTGAAACAAGACAAAGTTGTAAACTATATAGCTACCAACTTGGGGGATATGATTTGGCAAGAGGAAATATCTAATCAGGTGCAAAGAATAGATAAACACCATATATCATTAGCTATTGTTTTAAGATTATTTCGCAGAGAAGATATTAAAAAAAATAGCTTAAAATCGTATGCTCGATATATTCAAAAAAAAGATATACTTAACATAGATCAAATGTTGGCTTTGGATGAGTATATAGAGTTGTCAGAAAATGAAATGAGATGTCAACTTTGCGATGCTGTTTTTAATCGTTTGGAAGAGATATTGATAAAATATAAGGAACGATTTCAAAATCTCGATTCCATAGTTTTAGTTCCGTTGTTAAGAGAACGAATATTACGAATTAAAAATCAGGAATTTACAGATAATTATTTTAAATCTAAATCGTTTACCGATGCAAAACGTGTCGAAGAAATAAAAAAGTTAATTGATTGCACAAAGTAAAACCATTGATAACAAGCGGATGAGCCTCCTCTGAAAAGGTCGGTTATCCGCCAAGCATTAGCTGCAAATAAAAAAATAATGAGCATGGAACTGATACAAACTTTTAAGAAGTCATATTTTCTAAAGATGTCAGACGACAAACATTTGATTGCACAAGTTAATAGTAGTCAGATAAACATCTTTGAAAATGAAACATATCGGCATTTAGCACAGTTCAAAGAAGTAGGCGATGCATCTGTTTTCTTTTCAGACGACAGCAACTTGCTCTTGGCTAAAAATAATGACCGCAAACTTGTTGTGTATGATTTAGCAACCATGTCAATCCGTTGCAAACTTAAACCGAAAATAGGCAGTTCAAATGGTGATGGTGACGCTTGTATTTCACATGATAACAAGTATGTCATTAATTTGGGGTATGATTTTCCATACAGCTATATATCAGTTTATGATATTGAAAACGGAAAGGAAACGAGATTCCGTGAAGATATGAGAGAAGTGTATGAACATATATGTTATATCCCTTCACGCCAATTATACTTCATTGACGGGTTTCGCAGACCGGAAGAAGGGACAAGTGAAAAGAATCGGTACTTCTATCTTTGGTTTGATATGAACAACAGAACATTTGAACAAACATTCTGCGATTTGGACGATGCAAATTTTCTGTATAGTGAATATTTAGAGCAAGTGTTATACTTTGCGAAAGAAGGCAATCTTGCTTTTCGCATTTTGCCCTTAAATATAGAACTGCCAATTAAACACCAACAAGGCTGTTTGGATATACAACTTTCGCATAACAACAAGATGATTGCCTTATATCAAGAAGATAATCTAAAACTTTGTACGTTTCCTAATATGGAAATATTGGCTGAATTATCAAATATCGGCTATGGTAATATTTCATTCTCTCCTGATGATAAAGAAATATTGATTGCAAGTACAATAAAAGGGCTTATTTATAAATTGGAATAAGTGCAGCTAACAAGTGGATCAATCTTCCTTAATGGTCGATTATCCACCGAACATTAGTTTGAATATGAAAGCAGAGGAATTACGAATAGCAATACGGAATGTATTGGAACAATGTTTTGTTTCAGCCCTCTCCAAAATGGGATATAGTTGGAACAAAACTAAGATGTGTTTTCATCGTAAAATAGGAGATTTTAAGCAAACAATTCTGATAAATTCCTCTACTAATACCCGATTCACTGATGGGATTGGCTATATTAGTATTCACTTATTTTATAATTCGCCAAAAATTGAAAAGATGGCTTCTGTTTTGGTCGATGCAAAAAGTAACTTTGAGAAAGTTAATATAGTTCTTAACATTAATTCTGGTTTTATTTCAGGTAAAGAAGCTGTTTCGTTCGACTTGTGTTCAGTAGATAATCTCCCTGATATATTCAATCTTGATGATTTGCCATTCAAGGAAATATTAAGTTTTCTTGATGAAAAAACAACAATTAAAGATTTACTTACAGATTTTGAGAATAATAAGGATTATATTTGGTGGACTTCAAAAGAAGGTTCTATCCTTCGCATAATTACGATGTATAGTATGACTGGCAATAAGGCGAGAGCCATAGAACTTGCCAAGTCATATTATCAAAAAGACAAATGTGGTGCATTATATAGAAATGTCTTACGATATTTTGAAAAATCAAATAAATAATCAAACTAACAAGCAGCAAACCGACTGAATAAGCGGAACGCTGCCAAACATTACCGATAAGAATGAATACGAAAGAACTTATTAGAAAATTGGAGCAAATGACAGAGCTATCGGAAAGTAGGAATGAGTTTTATAAGAAACTAATACATTCCTTCCAGAATGATGCTGATCCACAAATCTATGATAAGATATATTCTAATCTTTGCGGATTATTAGCGCATGGAGATTTGAATAATAAAGAATATGACTTACTGAAAGAAGTTTTATATGAATTAGAAAGGATATAAGAATTAAAAGAATGTATCAGTAACATGCACCTCAATCGCCCATAAAGGTCGATTAGCTGCCAGACATTATCAACAATAGTATGATTTATGATACATGATGAAGCAATAAAAGAATTATTCAAGGAATACAATAAAGCAGATAAAAAGCATTATACAGATACATTTTTATCTACAATGTCTTCTGCTTGTTGGAATAGTTGTTTGTATGTATATGCAACAATGAAAACCTTTCCTTTGCATAGTTTTAAACTCTTGGTAGATGAAAATCACAATTTAAAGCCTTGCCCTATTTGCTCTTCGTTTTATGAAGAAAATATGGGGAATATAGAAGAATATTTTCCCATTGAAACTAATACGAATGATATATTTGAACGATTATTTGTATTGCGTGAAACAAATAGAACAATGGGGAACTCTCCTGCGGATAGTGATATTTTAATATTCATAGAAATAATGAAACACCTTCAACAAGCAGAAGGGAACATGAAAATAAGAGATATTCATAAGTCTTTAAAGAAGAGTTCGTTTTTTAAGCAATGGAAAAAAAATAATATAGAAGCTGACTATAAGTTGCAAGCGATATTAGAAACATTGGGGGTATGTGGTATTCTTCATACTGAAAAGCATACAGAACCTTTTTATAAATATATAAATCTTGCAGTTGCGCCCCGAAGCAGTCATGATTCAGATTGGCAATATCCTGTTGATTTTTGGAAAGGAAAAAACGGTATAGATTGGATTGCCTTTCATCATTGGTTTGGAGAATACGAAGAAATAAAAAACGAAATTGTGTTGATAACAAGAAAAGAAAACGACTAATATTGTTCCTTTTCAAGCCATTAGCATCAAATAGAAAGGAAATGAAAACGATAAAAGAATTACTTGATATAGTTATTACTTTGGAAGATAATCCTCAAACAAGTAAGGTTATCGACTTTCACAAGGGTGTGCCGACTCTTGAAAGTGGTGTTTATAGAAAAGCCTCTCCTATGTTGAAAGTCTGGTATGAGTTATTCGGTAAATGGCTAAATGCCACACATGGAGATTGGCTTGATACGGAAGAAATGGAAAGTTTTTGGAGTGAAGGTGCAGATAATGAACGGTTGGCTGGAATTGTTCGAAATGTAAAAGCCTCAATGGGTAATTGGGAAGATCATGCAACCGGGTTATTTGCACTTAACAGAGTTTCTATTTTTGCCGCAAGTGATAACAGTTATGAAATGATTTGTCTAATCTGGTTTGACGGTACGGAAGAACCGGAATTATGGGTGTATGATTGTAATGGCGAAAGTCGATATAAAGACTTGGCTTCCTATTTGCAAGCATATATAGATGATGATGTTTCGGCTTCTGCCGTGAAATGGAAATTAGCCGATATGTAAGTAATCCCAGAGATAGAACCGATGCTTATTCTCCTGCCGTTTCATCATGCCCAATGTATAAACCCGAAGTGAAACATCAGTGCGACATTCACCACGGTCAGGGCGATAGCGATAAGGACTATTTTGGCGAGCTTCCTGCCGGGATGTTTCATCTTTCCGTAATATTCACGGAGCGCTTCACGCCGCCCGGCTGTGTAGCGGAGCTGGCAAAACAAGTCGGGAAGAAAGCAGAGCATCATCACTACGACAAAAGCAACAATCCAACTGAAATAGCGAAACATCAACGGTGTTCCAAGCGGTACGAGTATGGCAAAGAGCCAGCAAAAGAACAACAGCATACGCCCGTTAAGGTTGGTATGCTCCCTTTCGTGCCATATCTCGGCTACATACCACATATAGTCGATGAAGCAGATCCGGTATTTGCAATTGTCCTTATCCATATCATTACAAAAATAATGTATTTTGCCCACTTAACCATTACTTCATGCCGAAAAACACCATACCCGATAAAAAGGACCTCGCCGGCTTGTTCTTGCCGACGGGGTATTTTTATCCTCACTTGTCCTTAATCAGATGCGACAGCTCCGGGTCTGCCTTGATGCGCCCGATCTCGTCGGCGACAATCTGCCTGACCTCGCTCTTGATGCGGTAGTAGTTGGCGTCGATCTGCTGCTGCATGGTGTCGTTGCCGTCCTTGTCGGTGAAGTCGATGATCTGCGGTATCTTCACGTAGCGGGCGGTCTCCCGCCTGACCTTCTCGTTATCCACTACAATCTCGGCATGGAAAATCTTCTGCTCGATGCGCTCGTCGAAATTGTCGGCTACCGCACCGACGAACATACCCTGTGTGAGGTTGGAAATCTTGCTTGCCGGAATGAGGCTGTCCATCTGGGTGTTGATGGAGACGGAGGTCTCGTTCCGGTTGATGGTCATGTTCTGCCGTTTCTGCAAGACCTTGCCGAAACGCTCGGAGAGCGTCTTGGCGGTTTCGGCAACTACCTGACCTGCAAAGACATTGCCGACCGTATTGCAAATCACAGCGGACTCTTTGTCCCCGTAATCACGCTTCAACTGGCTGAAATCCTGAAAGCCGAGCATGACGGCAACCTTGTTGCTTCGGGCGGTGGCAATGAGGTTATCCAGCCCACGCATGTAAATGGTGGGCAGCTCGTCGATAATCACGGCGGATTTGAGCCGTTTTTTCTTGTTGATGAGCTTCACGATACGGGAGTTGTACAGTCCCAACGCCGCCCCGTAAATGCCCTGCCTGTCGGGATTGTTGCCGACTACCAGCACTTTCGGTTCTTCGGGATTGTTGATGTCGAGGGTGAAATCGTCCGCCGTCATCACCCAGTAGAGAGCCGGGGAGATCATGCGGGAAAGCGGTATCTTGGCACTGGCAATCTGCCCCTGCAACTGCTCCACCGCCGAGCTTTCCCATGCGTCCATGAAGGGAGAAAGGTAGTTCTCAAGCTCCGGGTACGAGGTCAGGATGGGGAAAATGTCGGCATACTTGCGGTTCAGGAACTCGATGGCATGGGGGAAGGTGCAATACTTGCCGTTCTTGTAGATTTTGAGATACCATATAATACTGGCTAACAGAATGATAGGCGATTCCACGAAGAAGTCGCCCTGCTTGGAAATATCGGGTAAGTCAAGGGCATTACTGCCCCCTTCTCCCCTAAGAACCGTACGTGAG
>ERZ1673704.1066-NODE-1066-length-12915-cov-51.577916_pt1 | contig 12915 bp, 8 predicted proteins | sample MGYA00580234_ERZ1673704 | MGnify/ENA primary metagenome ERZ1673704 (study PRJEB41218, sample SAMN15661757) | gut metagenome | host: Homo sapiens | place: Canada: London | collected 2015-08-20/2019-03-30 | study: EMG produced TPA metagenomics assembly of...
TTCCTCCTACAACCGCAATTCTAAGCGAGAAACAGCCCTTTTGCTTCTGTCTCATAAATCCACCCTTTTTTAGGGCCGCGTAATCAACTTTCTCCGCCATTTTTAGTCTCCTTACTGTGTAAATATGTTAATGTTTTGTTTTATATGTAAATGCATATGCACGCTCTCATTTGCATACACATTGATACCTTATTATTATGGCTTAATCAGCTATATTTGCAAAAGCCTGTGCAAAATCCTCCTTGAGGTCATCTATATCCTCGATACCCACACTGACTCTTATAAGATCCTCAAATACTCCTGCATCCTCCTTCTGCTTATCTGTGCTGTGAAGACTGATTGTGGAGCCCGGATGAATGACAAGTGTCTTTGTATCTCCGATATTGCTGAGTGTGTATGGAATCGTCAGGCTGTCTATAAATTTAAATGCCTTTTCCTTGCTGCCAACCCTGATTGTAAGGATTGCTCCATAGCCGTTTGTGAGCTGTTTTTTTGCTATTTCATGCCATTTGCTGCTACAAAGCCCCGGATAATTAACCTTTATGTCAGGATAATTGTTTTCTATCCACGACGCAAGCCCGAGTGCATTAGAGCATTCTCTTTCCATTCTAAGGCCAAGTGTCTCAAGTCCTATAATATTTAAGTATGCATTCACCGGAGCTAAACAGGCACCCATATTTCTGAAAAGACTGTTTCTCAGCTTTGCGACAAATGCCATAGGTCCATACTTCACATAATCTGCAAAACCCGGATATCTGTTCTTGTCCCATTTGAACTTACCTGAGTCTGTCAGAATACCACTGATTGCATTGCTGCTTCCATTGATATATTTGGAAGATGAATTGACCACGATATCAGCTCCATGCTTTAAAACCTGTATCAGGTAAGCTGTCGATGTGGTATTGTCAACTACAAGCGGTATATCATGTGCGTGTGCTATCTCTGCAAGCTTCTCAATATCTGTGACATCCAGACAGGGATTACCGATAGTCTCTGCAAAAATCAGTCTGGTATGCTCATTGATGCTGTCCTCTATCTGCTGCCGGTTGTTGTTCTCGACATATCTGGTTGTGATACCGAAGGCCTCAAGATCATGGAACAAATCTATTGTGCCACCGTAGAGGCTTGCACTTGAGATTAGCTCATCTCCACTGCTTAGTATATTTAAGAAGGTATTCATCAGTGCCGCCATGCCTGATGCGCATGCCACCGATGCTATTCCTCCCTCGAGCTTTGTTATTCTGTTCTCAAAAGCTGTAATCGTAGGATTGGCAACTCTTGTGTAACAGTAGCCCGGAGCTTTGTTTTCAAATATTTTTTCCAGATCTGCCGCGCTCTCCTGCTCGAAGGCGCTTGTCTGATATACCGGTGGCAGTGTAGAGCCATTTGTCTCTTTTGTCACGCCGGCATGAAGTAAGCTTGTATTAAATCTCATTGTTTTCTTCTTCTCGTTAATTCTTACATAGTCTATTGTGTTACTAGGAATTGATGAGATTATTATACAAACGTGTGTGTTGAAAGTCAATGCTATCAGTTATACAAATTATTTGTGCGTGGTTATATATTTTGTTTATAGCCATTAATGTCCCTTAAATACTCTGCTGCTGTCGTTGCGGCATTTGCTCCGTCAGATACTGCTGTTACAACCTGACGCAGTGTCTTGGTACGGACATCTCCCGCCACATACAGTCCCGGCTGGACGCTTCTATCATGGTCACCATTTTTTGTTGCAGCATATGTGATGCCGTCCTCACCTGCCACTACATATCCTCTCTCATCAAGCTGCACCAGATTCTTTATAAGCTCTGACTGCGGTACTGAGCCATATGCCACGAATACTCCGTCTACAGCCAGTGTCCTGCCACTTTTAAGCTTTATGCCTGTCGGCTTTTTTTCTCCATATATTTCTGTCACTGCTTCGTTTAGGACAAGCTCTACATTTTCTTTCTGCTTTAAGAGCTCAACTGTGCTCTGCGCACCGCGGAAGCTGTCTCTTCTGTGAACCAGATAGACCTTCTCACATATATCGGACAGATATAATGCATCATCCAAAGCGGTATCTCCGCCGCCCAGCACTGCGGCTGTCTTTCCTTTATAAAATGCTCCGTCACAGATTGCGCAGTAAGATACTCCCTTTCCGGTATACTCATCCTCTCCCGGCACTCCTGCCTTTCTAGGATATGCTCCTGCAGTATAAATGAGCGCTCTTGCCTCTGCTATCGTGTCATCATCGAATTTCACTCTGTATATCGCTGATTCTTCTTTCTCACCATTTTGCACTTCTTCTATCTGCACTGCTTCTTTTTCGATAAATTCTACATCAAGAGACACTGCATGCTCCCTGAATTTTTCTCCCAGGTCATATCCGTTTATGTTGGGAAGCCCCAGATAGTTGTTCACATTTCCGCTCTCGGCTATCTGGCCTGTCCCCTCGTATTCTTTTTCTGCTACTGCCACATTCAGATTGGCTCTCTTTGCATATATTGCTGCAGACAGTCCTGCCGGACCACTGCCTATTATTATTATATCGTACATGGAATTTGTTCCTTTCATCCTCGCTTGAACTTTTATGGTAACTTATTATATACATTATCCTTAAAAAATACAATAATACCGCCTGCTTTTATAAAACACCTTTATAAAAACAAGCGGTATCAATTTTATCTATCGTATATACATCCTGGCCTCATAAGGTCTGAGCACTGACATATCAGAGGTATCCTTATAATTTGAAATCAGCACCTCCATGCCCTCACACTCCTTTGCAAGCGGCATTGGTATCTCCTTGTCAAAGAAATTGCACACAACAATCATGGTTTTTTCTTCATTCTTTCTGCTATATGCAAAAATATTCTCATCATCCTCAAGTAAAAGTGTGAATTTACCATCAACAAATACCGGATAATCCTTTCTCAGCTGAACAAGCTTCTTGTAGCAGCTAAAGATTGAATCAGGGTCATCCACCTGTGATTTGGCATTTATTTTGTCGTAATTGTCATTTACCTTTATCCAAGGTGTTCCTGTGGTGAAGCCGGCATTTGCCGAGTCATCCCACTGCATAGGTGTCCTTGCATTGTCACGGCCCTTTGCGTAAATGGACTTCATGATTTCATCCTTTGAGTATCCTTTTTCAAGGCGCTCATGGTACATGTTTATGATTTCACAGTCCTTATAATCCTCGATATCATACTGTACATTTGTCATGCCCAGCTCCTCGCCCTGATAGATGTATGGTGTACCCTGCATGCCGTGCAGCAATATAGCAAGCATCTTTGCAGATTCCACTCTGTACTCCCTGTCATTGCCCCATCTTGACACGATACGCGGCAGGTCATGATTGTCCCAGAACAGACTGTTCCAGCCACAGTTGTAGAGCTCATTCTGCCAGTGAGCCATTATCTTTTTGAGCTTTTTAAACGGAAGCGGTGCAAGGTCCCATTTCTCGCCGCCCTCCTTCTGGTCAAGCCCTATGTGCTCAAACTGGAACACCATAGAAAACTCGCTGCCATCCGGATTGCTGTAAAGCTTTGCGCGCTCTGTGTCTGCGCCCCATGCCTCACCTACGGTAATCAGGTCGCCCTTCTGGAAGGTCTCCCTGCTCAGTTCCTTAAAATATTCCTGAAGCCTTGGTCCGTTTATGGTGATTCTCTTGTCCGGCTCTTTTGCTATCTGGTCGATTACATCAAGTCTGAAGCCGCCGACTCCCTTGTCCATCCACCAGAGAATCATATCGTAGATTGCTCTTCTGACCTTTGGATTCTCCCAGTTTAAATCCGGCTGCTCCGGTAAAAACTGATGAAAATAATACTGTCCGATTTCCGGCACATATTCCCATGCGCTTCCACCGAAACAAGCCTTCATATCACTTGGCGGCACGCCTTCATCTCCGTCTCTCCAAATATAGTAGTCATGGTATGGATTGTCCTTGCTCTTTTTAGCCTCCTTGAACCACCTGTGCTCGTTTGAAGAATGATTTAAGACAAGATCCATCATAATCCTTATATTGTGCTTCTTTGCCTCGTTTATGAGCTCCTCCATATCATCGAGACTGCCAAACGTCGGATCAATATCCCTGTAATCCGAAATGTCATAACCGTTGTCCGCCTGCGGTGATTTGAATACCGGCGAAAGCCATATTGCATTGATTCCAAGCGTCTCAAGATAATCAAGTCTTTTGATGATACCCTGTAAATCACCAAAGCCGTCTCCGTTAGAATCCTGAAAGCTCTTTGGATAAATCTGGTAAACTACCGCCTTTTTCCACCATTTTTCGTTATTGTTTTTGCTCATTATGCCCTCCTTGTCTCTTCATTATCTCTTTTTGTAAAAATTCAGCCTAGTTTCTTTAATGCTGTATCAAATTATGCTATTTTACAAGCACCACCAAAACCTCACAGCTTTCAAGCTTAAGCTCGGATGCTCCCACTGAAACAGTGCTCTTTTCAGCATCATTTGTGTTGGACAAAAGCACCTTTTTCACACTGCCATCCAGCCTGATTTGTGCCTCTTTACTGCCAAAATTTGCCACAACCAGCACGCGCTTATTTTCATCCTCTCTGTAATAAGCCATGATGCCATCTGTATCCTCATATGCCGGAACACATCTGCCGTAGGTGAACAGCTCCTTAAATTCATCTGACTTTCGCAGTGCCACAAGCCTTCTGTAATAGTTCAAAACAGATGAAGGATCCTTTTCCTGCGCCGCAACATTGATAGCCTTATAGTTTTCATTGACCTTAAGCCATGGCTTTGCTGTGGTAAAACCGGCATTTGCCTCATCACTCCACTGCATAGGTGTCCTTGCATTATCCCTGCTCATCCTTCCACAGGCTGCAAGTGCCTGCTCCTTTGATAAGCCTGCTGCAAGTGCTGCCTTGTACTGATCCTTTGTGCTGATATCGTCATACTCATCTATACTGTTCCATTTTGCATTTTGCATACCGATTTCCTGTCCCTGATATATAAACGGAATGCCTCGAAGCAGTACGCTGACAGTTCCTAACATCTTTATTCCGGCAGGATTTTGAGCATGCTTTGGTAAAAATCTTGAGGCACCTCTCGGCTCATCATGATTTTCTATGATATTGGCCTTAAAGCCGTACTTTTCTGTCTCAAGCTGTGAACCAAGAATGGTCTTTCTCCATTTGTCAAAATCTATTTTCGGTGCATCATACCATCCATGCTCTCCATCACTTAAGCACTGTGCACAAAAATCAAATATTGTTGAAAAATGCCCATTCTCACCGATAAACTCCGGCAGCTCCTCAGGCTTCATATTGAATACCTCGCCAACCGTAAATGCATCATACTTCTTAAATGTATTGTTCTTTAATTCCTCTAAGAGCTCTCCGACACCTTCTGCACTTTCAACCATCTTGTAGCAGGCAGCCAGTCCGTCCTCTGCATCCGGCTTAAAATCAGGGAAATCAAGATTTTTCTTTATATTGATTATCGCATCTATTCTAAATCCTGACAAGCCCTTATCAAGCCACCAGTTAATCATCTCATAAAGCTTTTGTCTTAGCTTTTCATTCTCCCAGTTTAAATCCGGCTGCTCCTTCGCAAACATGTGCAGATAATACTTGTCCGTGCCCGGCACCTTCTCCCAGCAGCTTCCGCCAAAATAAGAGCGGTAATTGCTCGGCGGATTGCCGTTTTTACCTTTTCTGAAATAAAAGTAATCAGCATACTCTCCATCCGGATCCTTAAGTGCCTTTTGAAACCATTCGTGCTTATCCGAGCAGTGATTTATTACCAGATCCATGATGATGTGCATATCACGCTTCTTTGCCTCGGCAAGGAGCTCATCAAACTCCTCCATAGTACCGAATTCTTCCGCTATCGCATAGTAATCAGATATGTCATATCCCTGATCCACAAATGGCGATTTATATATCGGAGACAGCCATATGATGTCAATTCCAAGCGATTTTAAATAATCCAGCTTTGAAATGATACCTCTTAAATCTCCTATTCCGTCACCGTTTGTATCCAGAAAGCTCTTTGGATAAATCTGATATGCCACCTTGTCATGCCACCATTTTCTCTCCATAATGTGTACCTCTTATCTAATCATAAATTTTGTTCTCATTTACATCTTGAGCACTTTGTCTTGATGTATTATACTGCTATTATAGAAAGTGATTAGTATAAATTCTTGCAATATTTTTTCATTTTATAACACAATACTGCTCTTATAATTTTAAAGGGTATATTTTTAAAAGCTATGGAGAAACAACAATATGAAAAACAATAATCCGCCTGCCCTCGGGCAGAAAGAAAACGCAAAGCACGGAGAAGTATTTTTCCCCGTTCAGAAATATATAACAAGACTTGCAGCAGATTACCCTGTCATCACTACACACTGGCACGATGAGGCAGAGCTCACACTGATTACAAAGGGCTCATGCACCTATCAGATTGATTTGCTCGAATATGAAGCAAAGGAAGGCGATATCATCTTTATCCCGCCACTGCTGCTGCATTCCATTTCAATAAGGGACTGCGACGAATTTTACTCGGAAACGTATGTATTCCATATCAATTTTTTAGGTGGAAACAATACCGATATATGCTCTTCAAGATATCTGACTCCGCTAATCAACCATGAGTTTGCCATGCCTTACCTGATTGCACCGAAGCATCCGGCATATTCATCCCTTTGCAAATGCTTCATGCGCATAACAAATCTATACTCCCGTCAGGAATTCGGCTATGAGCTGGCTCTAAAGGCATTTCTGCTTCAGGCAATATTTCTATTGCTGCAATACAGTGAAAAAAATGCTGATTTCGGTGTCAACACATCCTCCGATAAGCTCAAAAATGTGCTCGATTATATCGAGGTGCACTATGCCGAAAGCATCCAGGTTTCAGAGCTTGCCGGGCTTTGCTATTTCAGTGAATACCACTTCATGCGTTTCTTCAAAAAACACATGAACATGACCTGCGTGCAGTATATCAACAATGTGCGTCTTGAAAAATCCGTGGAACAGTTCGAGCACGGCAACACCTCAATTTTAGATGTCTCACTGTCTGTCGGATTTCACAATCTGAGCTATTTTCACAGGGCATTTAAAAAGAGGTATCATATGACACCTCTTTCCTTTATCAAAAGCCTTGAATAACTATTTATTTGCACGCAATCACTCTGAGTATATACTCATATGACCTCTTTGCAGAGGATATGGAAAGCCTCTCCTCAGTCGTATGGATATCATACATGTCAGGTCCCATTGATATGCAGTCGAGTCCTTCAATCTTGCCGCTTAAAAGTCCGCACTCGACACCGGCATGAATAGCCTCAACTGTAGGCTTTTTGCCATACATCTCCTCAAAAATCCGTACCATATCCTCGCGGAGCTTTGAATCCTTCTTGTACTCCCATGCAGGATAATCTCCCTCAAATGTAACCTCTGCCGCAAAAGCGCCTGCTATGCAGACAAGCTGGTTCTTAAGGCTTTTTTTAGCCACACCGACAGAGCTTCTGACTGCGTATCTTAAAGTGACAGCAGCATCGTCTGATTTTAAAACTCCCAGATTAAGCGAGGTTTCAACAAGCTTATCGATTTCCCGGCTCATTCTGATGATGCCGTTTGGCAGTGCCTCGATAAGTGCGATAACCCTTGCGCTGTCCTTTGCACTTATAGCTGACTCACTACAGTCAGTCTCCTCTGACACAGTAAGCTTAAGGTCAGGATCAGATGCCTTAAACTCCTGTGCAATCTCAGCTGCTGCCTGTTCTATCGAAGCCTTCACTGCCGCAGCCTCATCAGGTGCTACAATAATCTGTGCAGTACACTCTCTTGGAATGGCATTATCCTTTCTGCCGCCATCTATAGAAGCTATAGCTACAGGTGCCGATGCGTCGCGAAGCAGTCTGGACATAAGAGTATTGGCATTGCCCCTTCCCTTATCAATCTCTGAGCCTGAGTGTCCGCCGGTGAGACCTGATAAGCTCACAGTAAGCTTTGTTCCGCTCACTGTCTCTCTCTCTACAGGCAGCTTCACATCGGCTCTGCATCCACCGGCGCAGCTTGCGAGCATCACTCCCTCCTCCTCGCTGTCCATATTAAGAAGCTTCTTTCCCTTAAGCATAGACACATCGATGCCTGTAGCACCCTCCATGCCGACCTCCTCGCATACAGTGCATACAAACTCAAGACGTGGATGTGAAAGGCTGTCATCGTCCAAAATAGCAAGCGCATATGCCACCGCGATACCGTCATCTCCACCGAGTGTAGTGCCCTTTGCCGAGATAAAATCACCATCTATCAAAAGGTCCAGGCCTTCCTCGTCCATATCCTTATCACAGTCAGGTGCCTTCTCACAAACCATATCCATGTGCCCCTGCAGTATGATTGGCTCCACATCCTCATATCCTTCTGATGCTTCCTTTATGATTATCACATTGTGAAGCTCATCCTGGTAATGCTCAAGGCCTCTTGCCTTTGCAAACTCCACCAGATAATTACTGATTTTCTCTTCCTTGTATGATGGATGAGGAATACTGCATATATCCTCGAAAAACGAAAAAACGTTCTTTGGCTCTAAATCTGTTAATACTCTCATTTTACTCTCCTTAAAAAAAGTCTGCCGACGAATCCGCCGACAGACATATTATAACACAATCCGGTATTTAATTGTATATGTATTATAAGTGTTGTGAAATACATTTCTTTACACTAAAGGCTTAATCTCGTCATCCAGCGTACTCCTAAGCTCTGCAAAAAACTTAGCATAGTACTTGAATTTAGGTAAAGCATGTTCCACTGTATTTTTGTACTCAGGATAATTAATAGATGCCTTTATGGCGCTCTCATTAGGGATAACCCCATTGCGGTAATGTGTTGCCGCATACATTACATCATCCTTGTCTGCATGCCATAGCAGGCAGAAATTACTCACAACCTGTTCTATACATTCATGTTTCATATTTTCAACAATGTTTAAAATTGATTTGCCCTTAAATCTGCTCTCATCAAGCTCTATCTCATTAATCAGATGTGACATGATATCTGCAACCTTTGGATTATCCTTACGCAGATCCTCTACATACTGCTTTGCCTCATCAATCTTCTTTTGCTTTTCCTCAGGAGTGATATCACCATCCTCCTCAGGATTGACGATATTCTGAATGAGATTGATGATATATTCATAATCAATCCTTGTATTACTGTATGCCATAAGCTCATAATCTGAGTCTATTTCCGGTTCTACTGGCGGATTAACCGGGTCCGGTCCCGGGTCTGGCCCAATCTCACTTTTTATGTTCAGGTAATGACCTGCATAGTCTATATATTCCTGTTCAGTAATTCCATAATCATCAAGCATACTCTCATCATATCTGCTGAAGGATTTAAGCTGCGCAAAAAGTCTGTCAAAGCTCTGAAACATCTTCATGAAATGAAGCTTCTCATCATCTGACATTGACGGAATGTCGTCCGGTGTCTGAGCTGCAATTCTAAGTGCCGCGAGCGCCTTCTTAAAAGCAGGCTCCACATCATCCCACTCTGCAATAAGCGGTGTATCCTCTGTACTTCCTGCAGAGTAAAGCTTGACAGCATCATCCACACATTTCTTGAAAAGTACCGGTGCCTGAAACGTCACAATCTGTCCATACGGCTTTGATTTTTTGTCAAAAATACGATTAGTTCTGGAAAAGGCCTGTATTAAATCGTGAGGTCCCATCGGCTGCCTATCAATAAAAATTGTCGACATGCATGGCGCATCAAAGCCTGTGAGCAGACGATCCACAACAATAACCAGATCAAGCTGTTCGTTTCTGCTCTTATACTTAGGATCTTTTCTAGAAAGTCGTTTATTTAGATTACTATTGTATGAAGTAATCTGTGAAATATCAAACTTTGTATCAAACATAGCGTTGTAGTCATCAAGAGACTGCTTCATCTTCTCCTGATTGACCTGCGAGCCGTCCTCATTTTCAGTCACAGAGTATGTAATGGCAAACTTAGGGAAGTCCGGTAAAACCTGCTTTATGCGTTCATCTATCTTTAATGGCGTTTCTCCGTTTTTCACCCTTGTGAGCAGCTCATAATATTTTTGTGCAAGCGAAATAGAACTTGTGGTCAAAAGCCCTTCAAAGGTCTTGCCTTTTCCATTTTGAAAGCCCAGCTTATGATATGACTTATTTAAAATAACCTCAAGCACCTTGAGCATATGCGTCTCATTTTCATATCGGCTGCTGTCAGTCTCATCCGTCACATCCTTTGGACCATCGTGCTCCACTTGAAATCCCAAAACAGCATTATCATGAATAGCATTCTGGATAGTATATTTGTGCAGACATGCTCCGTATAATTCCTCTGTTGTACGTGGCAAATCCCCCATCAACGGATAAGGATTCTCCGGAAAACGTGGTGTTCCTGTAAAGCCAAACCAGAGTGACTTTCCAAAAAAGCGTTCGATTATTCTCTTGGTAGCCGGAGATACAGCTCTGTGACACTCATCCACCACAAAAGCTATTTTTAATCCTCTTAACCTGTTATACTCAGGTGTGCCCTCCTTCAGACGCTTTGAAATGAGAATCTGCATCTTTTGAATTGTTGTAACAATCATCTGTCTGTCAGACGATTTAAGTTTATTTTTCAAATCAGTCACATTATCAGTATTATCCACATCAATTGAATCATTCTGAGAATATGAACTAAATGACGTATTTGTCTGCTCATCAAGATCTTTCCTGTCTATAAGGAAAATAGCCTTATCCAACGCCGGAATATCCATAAGGAGATTTCTTGTTGCCTTATATGATGTAAGCGTCTTTCCCGAGCCTGTAGTATGCCATACAAATCCCGACTTTCCTGTTCGTGATGCTTCACGAATTGCCTCAATAGCATGTATCTGATATGGTCTAAGCAAAATAAGCCGCTTAGCTTCATTATCTAAAACCGTATATCTTGCAATCATCTCATGTGCCTGTGGAATCTTAAGGACATTTTTTGCAAAATCAATATAATCAGAAACCGGCTGATTGTTCCTGTCAACCCATCCGCTGATAAATTCTTTCTTTAGCTCCGTATCACTTGCTGCAGAAAAATACTTCGTGTCAACACCGTTGCTTATAACAAACATCTGAACAGCCGAAAAAATCCCCCTGAACTGCCCTTCACCAATGTATTTCTTTATCTGATTGAATGCTTCCATATATGAATGCTGTCTGTTTTTCAGCTCAATATGTATCATTGGAAGACCGTTTATCATCAAGGTCACATCAAATCTACGGTCTCTTGATGCGGCATCCTCATCATCCTTCAATGCACTGTACTGATTTATAACCTCATACACACTGCTGCCACCTGCAATATGCTCATGATTCATCACAACCAGATGAAGCTTCTTAGTATCACGCTGTACATGCACCATGACCTTGCCGTTTTCGCCTACCAGCCACTCTCCAGCCTTATAAAATGTTGAGAACTGCAACTGATTCTTTACCTGCTCAAACTCTGAATCAGAAAGTGGCTCACCATCCAGCCTGTCCTTATTGTTCTGCTCTAAAATATATTTAAAATTGTTCCATAAATCCGCTTCTGTCTTTAAATCTGGTCTGTACGTCCACTGCGAATCCCCATATATCAACTGCTCAATCAATTTCTGCTCTATTAACGATTCCAACTCCGGCATGATAATTTCTCCTTCTTCAAAACCTAAACACTAACTATATTTATTATAGCAAATATAGGCATAAAATACCACAAAATTACTTATATCAAAATCAGCGTAAGCATATTGTTTAAAAAGCTACATTACAGTCCTGACAAAGTCCTCATTACCAGATCCACATCCTTGTTTTCCAGTTCCTGAATGATATGCAGATATGTTTTCTGCGTTGTTGTCATACTCGCATGCCCCAATCTGCGCGCCACACTGGCTATAGAAACACCGGCAAACAAAAGCAACGACGCATGCGTATGTCTAAGTCCGTGAATGGAAATCTCCGATATCCCACAGGCCTTACAGTGTCTGGTGAGAGCATCATTGACGGTTGAATTATAAATCTTTTCCTCTCCTACAAATATAGGCTCGTCCTCCGGCAACCCTTTTACCAGCTCAGAAAACTTTACTACTATCTGCCAGTCAATCTGAATCTTTCTCACAGATGACTTATTCTTCGTCGGTAGAAAACCGCCCTTACCCTTATAATCCCACGTCTTACTTATAGAAAGTGTTTGTCTTCCAAAATCAAAATCCTTCGGTGTGATGGCAAGCGCCTCTGAAAAACGCATCCCTGTCTTTGCCACAAGCAAAATAAACCAGTCCCAGTTCGGCTCTTCCTTTATATCCAGATCAGCTATCAAAGTATGCAACTCAAACTGATTGAGATATTTAATCTTTTTCTCACGTGGTGTCTTACCCTTGATGATAGCCTTTCTGGTCGGATCACGCTCTATCAGCCCCTCATCCACAGCGTCCATTACCGCACCCTTTAGCTGATGATGGAAGTCAAGTGTTGTCTGTCTCTCATGCTCCTTTGCGTAATCATTTAGTATCTTCTGATACGCGGTCCTTGTCAGCTCACAAACCTTAAGCTCCGGAGCCAGCTTCTCCACCCACTTTTGAGTCATCCTGTACTTTGCCATAGTGGCTTCACGAATTGCATCTTTCTTATACACTTCTATCCACTGTGCGTAATAGTTGTAAAATAATGCATCCTTGCTCATATCCTCTAGCATACGCTACCTCCTAGTACTGCTTACGCTGATGTAACCATAATTAGGCTTGCTTTGTTTGAGGTTGGTTTATGTTTGATTCGTTGTCAAATTTATGGTAACCCTTGTATAGATACGATGTTACTTACGATAAAAAACAGTTTATAAAAGCATGTTCAGATGTAATTTGTGCTGGCGCTGGTGAAGAGTGATGAGGTTGTCGAGGGTGGAAAAATATCTTGCAATT
>ERZ1673704.1088-NODE-1088-length-12568-cov-5.343563_pt1 | contig 12568 bp, 5 predicted proteins | sample MGYA00580234_ERZ1673704 | MGnify/ENA primary metagenome ERZ1673704 (study PRJEB41218, sample SAMN15661757) | gut metagenome | host: Homo sapiens | place: Canada: London | collected 2015-08-20/2019-03-30 | study: EMG produced TPA metagenomics assembly of...
TGCTTGCGCCCCTGCGTGGGGTCCTGCAGCAGATCTCGGACGGTATAGGGCGCGCCCTTGAGGATGGAACACAGCTTCGCCGTGTCCATCACACTGCCGCCGCCTATCGCCACGATCAGGTCGCACGCCATTGCCTCCAGCTGCCCGGCGATTTTCTCTACGTCCAAGTAGCTGGGCTCCCGCGGTATATCGTCCAGCACCTCATAGGAAACATCTGTCAGTTCACGCAGCAGCACGTCGCATACGCCGGACTGCCGCACGCCCTGATCGGTGAACACGACGACCTTTTTCGCGTTCTCCCTGCGAATGATTTCCGGAACAGTTTTCACACTGCCCTCCCCCAAGTGGGTACACGCAGGCAGCTTCAGACTAATCATATCTCCGCACCTCCTTGTCAGCGTTTGTAGGCCGCATAGTATCGGTCAATGGTATCCAGAATGGCGTTGTCTGTCTCCTCGCTCACCATTCCGAAGGGCTTGCGGCACGGACCCAGAGGCTGCCCGATCAGGTTGGCCGCCCGCTTAACGATAGAGTTGGGGTTGCCGTACTTGAAGCAGTCACGGATGGGCTGAATCCCCTGCTGGGCAGCTTCAGCGGCAGCCATGTCGCCCTTCTTCCAATTTTGGTAGATACTCACCATCATTTCCGGCAGAATATTGGCAACTGCGGTAATTCCGCCCTTGCCTCCATTCTGCAGCGTTTTCAGGATCAGCGCATCGTTGCCGGAAAGGACGGAGAAGTGCTCCGGATCTGTGCCGTGTATGTATGCCAGAATGTTTTCAAACTTTCCGCTGGAATCTTTCACGCCCCGGATATTGGAAAAGTCCTTCGCCAGCCGGGATACCGTCTCCGGCTCAATGGCACAGCCGGTGCGCATGGGGATGTTGTACATCACGATGGGCAGCTTCACCGCGGCGGCAATATCCGCATAGTGGCGGTACAGCTCCTCCTGGCTCAGCGCCGCGAAATACGGGGTGATAATGGACAGCACATCTACGCCGATCTCCTGCGCCGCCAGCGACAGGTCAATGGTGTCCTGCGTACCCACACAGCCGGTCCCCGCATAGACGGGCACCCGCCCCCGCGCCTCATCCACGCAGATGCGCATGACCCGCTTTTTCTCCTCCGTACTGAGGATATAGAACTCTCCATTGGTACCCAGACAGAAGATGCCGTCAACGCCGGCCTGAATATGCCGGTTCACCTGATTGCGGATTTCGGACTCATTGATGCTGCCATCCTCATACATGGCGGTAGCCATGGCGGCAATGATACCTTTGATCTCCATATGTACCTCCCTCGGGGTCTGCGCCCCGTATTTTTTTACTTTCTGTCCCTTTTTTATCATAGAGATTTTATCAAATCAATGGTAAAACCAAAAAAGTAAGTTTCATATTGCAACACTTTTATAATTGATGTAAAATAAAACCTGTAATATGAAAAATGTGTTTCAAAATAAGACAGGTGGTGAATCGCATGATCCCGTGCAGGATTCTGGTCATAGCGCCCTATGAAAGCATGAAGAATATTCTGCTGCTTATCTGCAAGGACAGGCCGGAGGTCCGTCTGACAGTAATGGTCGGCGACCTCGGCGAGGGAGCGCGTCTGGTGCAGGAGATCGACGAGGAGGAGTTTGATATCGTCATCTCCCGCGGCGGCACAGCGGAGGTGCTGCGGTCCGTTGTTTCCATCCCGGTGGTGGAGATCCAGCTATCCAGCTATGATGTGCTGTCCGCCTTAAAGCTGGCGGAAAACTACACCGGCCGGTATGCTCTGGTCGCCTATCCCAACATTGCCCGCATGGCAACGCTTCTGTGCAGCGTGCTGCAATATGATGTGCCAATTTACCCGATCGCGCAGGGAGATACGCTGGAAAAGACGGTAGATGAGCTAATTCAGCGGGACGTCACCCTGATCATAGGCGATATGGTGACGACGCAGTATGCCAGGCAGCATTCGCTGGACGCTATTCTGATCACCTCCGGCGTAGAAAGTCTGGAAAACTCGATCCGTCAAGCGCTGCAGCTGCATCAGCTAATGACCGCAGTCCGTGTCCGGGACGCACTGCTGGAGCGTCAAGCCCGTCAGCACCAATGGGAACTGGCTGTTCTGCAGGAGGATCAAACGGTATTTTGGGAAAGCCCCTCTCTCGCCCGAAAGCCCCGGCTGCGCAAAATGATGCAGAAAATCGCCGCACATGCGGACGCCGCGGAGGGCGGTGTGCAGATCCGGCGAATTCAGGAACAGCCGTGGAAGATTTCCTGTCAGCGAGTATTTCTGGAGGGTTCCCCCTATTTCTTTCTGCAGGCCGAGCCTCTGCCGGAGGACATGACCCGCAGTGAGGTCGTGAGCTTTTTTAGCTGCGAAGATATTTCGCCGCAGTATTTCAAAAAGTACATCAACTCCGCCCTTCACCAAAATCTCCAGCGCTATGCGGCTTCCCATTCTCCTGTGCTGATCCTTGGCGAGATCAGCACGCACAAGGACCGGGCCGCCAACGTTCTATATACCAACGGGCTGCATCGTGACCACCCTCTTTGCGTGGTGGATTGCGACCGGGCGGACAGCAAATTCTGGCAGAGCTTTGTCACGCGAACGGACTCTCCGCTATACGATACCGGCTGCACCTTCTATTTTAAGAACAGCAACTGCCTCACCGGGGAGCAGGCGGATTCTCTGGCTCGGCATATTCTATCGGGAAGGAACAACCGTTTTCTGTTTTCGGTCGTCACAGACACTCCTCAGGCGGAGGACTGTCCCATCTGTCGGGTCCTGCGCCAGCAGTGCTCCTGTCTGACGCTGCGGATGCCTCCTCTGCGGGAACGCGTCTTTGAGATCCCTGCCCTGTGCAGTCTGTACCTCAACGAGTTTAATGCCGAAAGCGCCCATCAAGTCATCGGTTTTGTGCCGGAGGCGATGGAGCTTCTGCAAAGCTATCCGTGGCCCGGAAATATGGACCAGCTGAAACGAGTCATACGACAACTGACGCTGACGGCAGAACGGTCCTATATTTCCGCCGAAAGTGTCCGCCAGCAATTGCTGTTAGAGTCTCCTCAGCCCATGTCCGAGGCCCCGGCGTTTGACACAAATCGTACTCTGGAGGAGATGACCCGTGAACTGGTAGAGATCGCCCTGCGCCGAGTCCACGGCAATCAAAGTCAGGCGGCGGTCCAACTTGGCGTGAGCCGCTCTACTCTGTGGCGGATGCTGCACAAGGAAAAGTAAATGTCCGTCTCGCTGTAAGCTGCGGCAGCTTCGGGATGAGCTGCTGTGCGGTGTCTTTGGGGCAAGGGAGATCGACCAGCTTTTGGGCAGGCGAAAGGGGCTGCGCCTTGCTGCATGTACCCCTTTTCTTTCGAGGACTTACCTGCACACAGCACAAAAGGCAGGCACCCTTTGGGTGCCTGCCTTTCCTGTTTCCTGCTGCGCCTTTCTCAGGGCATCGCCGGCTCGGAGGCCAGGCGCACAGTGAAGTCCTGCGCCGCTGCGCCCTCCGGCAGCAGCTTCGCCATGACCACCAGCCGCTGGTCGCCGGTATTCTCCATGTCGTACTTCCGGCAGCAGGTGGACAGCGTCAGAATGGTATCCTCCTCACTGAAGGTCACACCGTCAAACGCCAGCCAGTTCTTCTCCTCCACCTGCCGGAGGAGACCGGTGAGCTCCTCACCCGCGAGGTCCGGAGAAATATAGTCGAAGCTGATGTCCGTGATGAAGCAGGCCGTGATCTGGAACACCATGTCGTCACCCTCCACGGAGAGGTAGATGTAGGGGTTCTCCTGCACGAAGTCCGCATCCATGTACCGGTGGAGCTTGGTGAATTTCGGACCGTCCGGGTCGCAGTTGGCGGCGGAGTGGCCAAAGATCACGGTGTTCTTATCCAGCGCGCTCCGGCTGCTCAGATGGTCATCGCAATGGGCGTAGTAGCAGCCCCACTCGCTGAAATTCCCGTTTTCGTCCTTTTGCAGGTAGTACCCGTTGTCCGCCGCCTGCATCACGGCATCGTCCACCTCCGCGCCGGGCATATACAGCCACGCCGCGGTGTCGGGATTTGCCCTTTTGGCGGCAGCCAACTGCTCCTGCCGGTCCACAGCGGGGATGACCTCGCCGACTGTCTGGGGCTCCGTCACCTCCGAAACGGTGGGATACTCCGCCTTTTTGCCGCAGGCGGCGGCCGTGGCCGCCACGGTCAGCAGCAGCGCGGCGATGAGAGCGCAGGAGAGGGTGCGCGTAAACTTTCTCATGGCGTTATCTCCCGCAGCCGGTGGTGCTCCGCGTCACGGTCACGCCGGTCTGGGGATTGCCGTTGGCCTTCATAAAGACAGCCTCGATGGTGTGGTCCTGCGTGACATTCCGGAAGGTGTAGGATGTCACCGCGCCCACGCTCCTGCCGTCCACCAGCACCTTGGCCACGGCGTAGCCCGCATCCGGCGTGATGGTGAAGGTCTGCTCCCCACCCTCGCCGACGGAGGTCCAGCCGGCGGGGGAGATGGTCCCGTTGGCGCCGGCGGACGCCCTGATGGTGTGATCGGTGCCGTACTGGTTGCCGCCGTTGGGCTTGTAATACAGCTCGATCTCACCGCTGAGGGTGGTGTAGTTGCCGTCCGCAGGGGTGAAGCGCCACTTGTAGGCCGTGTTGGCCTTCACGCGGGTGCTGCCCGGCAGCACGTTCCCCGCATCGTCCACCCACTCCAGCACACCGTCCGCAGGGGAGATGCTGCTGCCGTCCAGCGTCAGCGCCGCGTCATCCAGCGTCTTGCCGCGGGTGATGATCTTGGTGTAGTTGGGCTCGCCGGTGGGTCTGGCCTTGGTGATGGTAACGATCACCGCGTCACTGACAGCCTCCTTGTAGTCCTTGTCCTCCGCCTTGGTGACCGTCACGGTAACGATACCCACCTTCACCGGCGTGAGAAGGCCCGTATCGGGGTCGATGATGGCTTCGCCGGTGCCGTTGGTCACGGCGTAGGCCGCTTTGCCTGTGCCGGAGCCGCCGCTGCTGCCCAGCTGCAGCGTCTCACCGTAGACCACGGTGGTGCCGCCGGTGACGCGCAGCGCCGCCTGATCGTCCTTCTCCCGCAGGAGGATGTGCAGCGTAATGGTGAAGTCCTCATAGTTGGCACAGGACGCCTTGAGGGTGATGGTGATCTGGTCGCCCAGCGCCTTCCCCTCGGGGATCGCGTAGGTCAGGAGACTGCCGTCCGCCGCAAAGTCCTGCCTGGGCAGCACCTCGCTGGCCTCGCTGCTGAACGTCCACCGCTGTCCCTCGGGAAGCGAGGACCAGTCCGGCGCGTAGGTGTGTTTCTCGGTGTCCGTGTACTTCTGCACCAGCTCCACCGTCCTCAGGTTCCGGCCGTCTGCCGGGCCCACGGTCACATCGATGGCGGCACCGACTACCCCCTTATAGTTTGGGTCATCCGGCTTAAAATTGGCATCATACGTATGGCTGCCGATTTTGTCAAGCACCGTTTGCGGCGTTTGCCAGCTCCATGTGCCGGGTGTAGTGCCTTCGGGGGTTGCCAGCGCAATATCACCAAGCGTTTGACCGTATTTCGCCGTCACGCCAGTGGGCTTTTTATAGGTCGGCGTTGCCTTCTCCACCACAAACTGCACAGCCGCCGTGGTGAATTCCCTGTAGTTATCCGTCTCGCCAATGACCGCGTACATGTAGTAGGTACCGGCATCCAGCGTGGTGGGCTGCATGTTCTCCCACTTCGTGCCGCCGCTGGCGGTATTTTCGGTGCCGTAGTAGTAGACCGCTCTGCCATCGCCCACCTGATATGTCAGGCTGGGCGCGCTGGGCGCATCGTTGTAGGTGAAGCCCGCCATGCTGACGGCGGCGCTCTGCGCGGCCCTGTTGACCTGAACGGTCACAGTGCCCGTGGCCTCCACATAGGTCTTGGTGTCATCCGGCATGAACTTCCACGCAGCGCCTGCATGTGTACCCGCATCCAGCACCGTGTCGGGCTCCTGCCAGGTGAACGTGCCCGCAACGGTCCTGCCGTCCGCCTGCATCGTGCCGCTGATGGCGATGGCGCCCAGCTTCTCGCCGTAGGTGATCTCGGCGGGACTCAGCGTCAGCGCGCCCTCCGGACTGGGCGTCAGCTTGGCCTCCACCTTCAGGGTAACGGTGATGGTGTAGTCCTCATAGTTGTCGGCTCCGGTGACGTTGACCTTCACCTTGGCGGTCTTGCCCACCTTGGACGCATCGTCCGCAAAGCCGAAGCGCAGGATACCTTCGCTGATCGAACATGTACCGTTCAGCACACCGGCATCATCTGTCACGCTGCCCAGCACCGCCGTACCGCCCTCCTCGATCAGACTGCTCAGGTCCACGGTGCCGTTGTTGTCGTACATGGCGGAACCGTTCACCGTTCTGTCGCCATAGGCTGCCCTGTGGATGGTGAAATACACCACCTCATCCGCGAGCTTCAGCGTATAGTTGTCCGCCTTGAAGCCGCTGCCGTCCGCCAGCGCCAGAGTGCCCCCGGTAATGGCGTAGCTTCCCGCGTCCGCGCCTGTGTCACGTACCAGTACGCCTCTGAAGGCGGGGGTCTCGCCGTTCACCGCACCGGCGGAGATGTAGGTCAGCGTGGGGTCTTTCTCGCCGTAGGTCTTGCCCTGACCGGCATCCGGCGTCACCGTGATGACAGCGGGGGTAATGGCGGCCATCGCCGAAGCCTGCTGGCCGCTGGCCGCCAGCCGATAGTTGCCCGCGGACGTGCCGCCCAGCGTCAGGCCGGAGATACGGACGGTCTTGTCCGTGCCCACGTCCTTGCTGTCGAAGGTACCATCGGCGGAAACGGTGAGTTCATCGCCTTCCGCCTTGCCGCTGATGACCGCCCCGCTGACATCCAGCACGGCGTCAGCGCTGCCGTTGTAGGTCTTATCCGCCGCCGTGATGCCGCTGACAGTGACGGCCCTGGGCGTGATGGCGAAGCTCTCCGCCACCGCGCTGAACGCATAGTTGCCCATGGCCGTGATGGTCACGGTGCCGCCCGTGCTGACATCTCGGTTCTCGCCATAGGCGACGGTGTAATCCCGCCCCTCGGTCAGCTTGGTGCTGCCGATCTTTACGGTGGGCGCAGGCGTGATCTGCCCGCCGGTATAGGTGGTGTCGCCGCTCAGCGTCACCGCCGGCGCGGTCTCATTGGCCGCGATGGTGAACGTCCAGCTGTCGTCCTTCAGGTCTGCGGCGGCATCGTAGTTCGTGCCCTCCGCCACGTCGATCCTGACGTTGTACGTGCCCACATCGGCGGGCTGCTCCACCTTGACGCCGTTCCGATAGTACTTCACCGTGACGCCGCCCATGCCCGCAATACCGGCCCTGGCTGCCACTGCCGCCGTTCTGGCGCTGCCGTCATAGGTCAGCGTATCGGGAGGGGAGAAGGCGAAGTCCCCTGCCTGCGGGACAGCCTGCCGGATGGTATACGTCACGCTGGCGGTCTGGCCGCCCACGGTGATGCCGGCGGTGTAGGTACCCGCATCAACGGGCGCTGCGGACAGGGCGCTGCCGTCCTTCTGATAGGTGATCTCGCCCACGTCCGCCGCCGTCCACCCGGTCGTGGTCAGCCTGGCCGCCTTGGCGCTGCCGTCATAGATCAGTCCGCCGCTGGGCGGCGCGATGGTGACGCTGCCGCCGTTGGTATTGCCGCAGAGCCCGTCCGCATTGCCGCACTCGGCGCTGATGGCCGTGCCGTCGCTGCCCAGCGTATAGCTCCAGTCGTGCTCATGGCCCCGCAGCACCACGGTCTTGCCCTCGTCGATGCGGCTGACGGCGTACTTGCCGGGGGTCCAGCTGACAAAGCTGCCCGCCTTGATCCAGTCGGCATTTTCCGTGGTGGCGATGACCACAGGGCTGCCGGCGGCGGGTGTGTCTTTCGTCTGGACGGTGATGCTGCTGGCATCGTCCAGCTCGCCCACCACGGTGATGGTCCTGCCCGTGCCGAGATACACATTCTTGTTGGCATTGACCGTACCGGCCAGGTTCAGCGGGCCGAAGTTATATACGGCGTACTCACCGCCGGAGGCGGTGAACGTGCCGTTGGCAGTGACCGTGCCCTCGCCGGTGTTGTATAGGCCGTAGGTGCTCCTGCCGCTGGTATTTCCGGCGGCGGTCAGCGTGCCGGCGACCGTCAGCGTACCCAGGTTGTTCACACAGTAATATCCACTGCCGACGGTATCGCTGGTGGCCTTGACCGTACCGGCGATGTTCACCGTACCGGTGTTGTAGATGGCGCTCGTGGTTCCGGAAATGGTGCTGTTATACAGGTTGACGGTATTGCCTGTGTTGCATGCGACGCCGCTGCTGGTGCCGGAGAAGGAAACGCCGAAAATGTCGGCGATGCCGTTTTGAGCCCCGCTTTTGAAGCCCAGACCGGTGGCGCCGGTGGCTCTGGTTGCGGAAATGGAGCCGCTGGCCCTGCAGTCGGTCAGGACCACATGGACATCTGAGTCGACGCGCACCGCGCTGCCGATGGCGCCGGCGCTGACGATCTTATGCCCATTCATGCAGAGGATGGTGCCGTCTGCCGCCCACCAGGCCTTGGCCGGCGTCACATCGCCGGTCAGGTAGTAGCAGCCCGCCACCTTGGGCAAGGCGGTGGCTGCCGTGAGCGGCGTGTCACTGCCGTACTGTTCCTTCACCAGCTCATCCGTCCACGCCACGAACTCGCGGTCCACATGCTCGGTGTGGCTGCCGATGTCCTTGGCGTACTTCGCCTTATGGGCACAGGCGCAGTGCGTATGATCCCGGATCAGGTGAAGGATAACATCATCCTTGTCGTTATAGGACAGGTCATAGGTGCCGTCATCGTCGGGGAAGAAGCAGTTCAGGGCTGCCGCGCCGCCCTTGACCACAATGATGGACGCCGCCGTATCGGTGAGACTGCTCTGCTTTTCCGCCGTGATGCCGATGCGGGCGCTTTCGTCCAGCGCGCTGTTCAGCGTGATGGTCTTTCCGGCCGCCAGATAGACGTTGGGGCTGCCGCCCTTGACCGTCGCGGTGCCGCCCACGGTCAGCGTGCCGTTGTTATACACGCCGCCCCCGGTGCCGTTGTTGGTGATGGTGCCGCCGTAGAGATTGCACGCACCGGCGTTATACACGCCGCCGCCCCGCGCGGTGGTATTGTTGTCGTTGATGGTGCCGCCGTACATATTGAATGTACCGGTGTTATAGACAGCCGCGCCGTCGGCCTTGCTTTTGGTGTCCCGCAGCCGTCCGTTGTAGAAGTTGAACGTGCCGCTGTTGTTCACGGTGTGGACCGCTCTGCGGCTGCTGGCACAATAGATATACCCCTGGATCGAGGCGCACTCCGTCAGGGAGAAGGTCACGCCGCTGCCAACGGTAATGGCGTCATACGCGGGCGTATCAAAAGCAAACTCCCTGACGGTCTGACCATTCAGGCAGAGCACCGTGCCGTCCGCGGGACGCCATGTGCCGGTGTCACGCAACGTCACATCGCTTGTCAGATAGTACTTGCCCGGATCCTTGGGCAGGGAGTTGGCCGCGGTATGGCTGCTGTCTCCGTACTGGCTGGCCGCCTCGTCGTTCGTCCATGCGGTGTAGGGCACGTCGCTGTGCCGCGGATGGCCGCCGGATGTGGCGTCGCCGCCGCAGATGCAGTGGACGTGGGGATACAGGCTGACATAGCTGCTGCCGGTCTTCCGGACCTGGGCATGGCTCCGGTCCAGCACGGGGGTCGCGTCGCTGTTGTCACCGGCGTAGCAGTTTTGCCGCCAGTCGTCCCTGGCCGTGCCGCCGTTCAGGAGATACGTGACCTCGCCGCCGCGGAACTGGTCCTCCGTCTTGCCGCCGTAGCCGTCGTCTCTGTCCGCGCCGTAGTAGCAGTTGGAGACCGTGCCGCTGTTCTTATAGGCGATGGCGCCCCAGCCGATGATGTCGCGTACCGTGCCGTTGGACTGGGCCTGCACTATGTCGCCGTAGAAATAGCTGTTGACGATGGTGCCCGTGTTCTCATAAGCGATGCCGCCCGCCCAGCCGCTGTAGTACATCTCGATGCGGCTGCCGCCGTCCAGTCGTCCCGCGTACACGCAGCAGGCCTCGATGGTGCCGCTGTTGGTATAGACCAGACCGCCCAGGCTGTCCTTGGCCGTTATACCGCCGCTGTACCGGCAGCGGGTGATGGTACCGTTGTTGATGCGCGCCAGGGGAGCGCTGGCGCTGATGGAATAATTCTTGCTCTGGCGCTTCGTCACGGCGATATCCGTCAGCTTCGCGTTCGCGCCGACATAGCCGAACAGGGCCTGTCCCCAGTCATCCAGCCACACACGGATCGTGTGGCCGTTGCCGTTGAAGGTGCCGGTATACGGGTGCTCGCTGGTGCCGATGGGTGTCCAGACCTCATCCACGTACTCCACATCCTGCTGCAGCTTCGCGCAGGTGTTCGCCTCACCGGCGTTCACCGCGTCCCGCAGCCAGATGAGCTCCGCCGCGCCGGTGATCTGATAGGGGTCCTCCGCCGTGCCGCTGCCGCCGGGCTGCGTGCCGGCGATGGCGGCCAGCAGCGCGGACTCATTGGCGTCAGGCTCTCCCGCCAGCGCCAGCACCGCGGCAGCCGCCGCGTCGTATCCGGTCAGGTCCAGCCGGGCCGCCTGCTCCTCCGTCAGGGCCTGCTTCGCCTCGTCGATGGCGTCCAGCTGGCCGGAGACCTCGTCCGCGTTGGCGTCCGAGATGTCCTCCGCCGCCGGCAGCGCGTCGATCAGCGCCTGCACAGCCGAAACCGCCTCGTCAGGCTCCTCGTCAGGCGCTTTGTCAGGTGCTTTGTCAGGTGCTTCGTCGGACGTTTTATCGTCCTCACCCGCACCATCCTGACCGGGTGCCTGCGTCTGCCCGTCGTTTCCCTGCGTCAGGACCGTCTGCTCCTGACCGGCCTGCCCCTGCGCCTCCGCCGCCAGCGCCGATGCAGGCAGCAGCGTCAGGCACAGAGCCAGAGCCATCAGCAGGGATACTCCTTTTTTGATCATGTGCATAACCTCCGTTCTGTTTTTTCACGGCTGCCGTATGTCACAGCAGGCCGATGCCTCTTCCGCGGTTCACCGCCTGCTGCCGGTTTGACACCCGAAGCTTTCTGAAAATACTGTTGCTGTGGAACTTGACGGTACCCGCCTTCCGGCCCATCCGCTCCGCGATCTCGTCATTGCTCATGCCCAGCGCCATCAGGCGCAGCACCTTTTTCTCCGTCTCGGTCAACGTCTCGTAGTACTCCGCCGGAGACTTCAGATAATTGGGAAAGTACCGGCTCACGCCGCCCGCCAGCTCCATGATCCGGTCGGTAAAGTCGTCCGCGCCCCGCTCCCGCTGGTAGATGAACAGCATCTGCACCATGCAGGCGCCCTCGTCCGCCAGCAGCCGTATGTACCGGTATTTTTTCGCCAGCGCCAGCGCTGTCTCCAGCTCCCGGCACATGCGGTCCTTCTCCCCCGATTTGTAGTACACGGCGGCCAGCAGCATGTGACACTCGCACAGGTCCATGTGCCGCTTCCCCGGCTCCAGCAGGGTGATAAGCTGCCTGACCAGCACGTAGGCGGCCATGTTTTTCCCCACCTGCAAATAGCAGCGCACCTTGGTGAGCCAGGCAAACATGTCCATCATATAGATGTCCCGATTCTCATCGGGGGCAGTGTTTTCCAGCCACTGGGTCACCGCCTCCTGCTGCCCGTCGTAGCAGGCCGCCAGACATTCCAGCGCGTTCAGGCTGGCCGTCAGCTCCTCCCGCCCCGTCTCCTGGATGCGGTCTCTGATCTTCTCCCCCAGAGGCTTGGCCGTCCGCGCCTGCCCGTTCATCAGCAGGATGCGCATCTGCAGCGCCAGCGCCACGAACAGGCAGCGCATATCGCTCTCCCTCTCGATAAGCGGGATGGTCCCCGTCGCCAGGATCAGCGCGTTGAAGCAGTCGTTGTTCTGGTAGTACCACTCCGCCAGCATGATCTCATAGACGTTCTTCCCCACGCTGCCGTACAGCTGGTGGATCATCTGGGTAATGGCGTCCTTATGCCGCTCCAGATACGGGCCGAACCGCGTAAAATCCCGAAACCCGTTGATGATGCTGGGGCGGCAGGCGGACAGCGTCAGCGACCTCACCGGCACCATGCCCGTTTTCACCAGAAAAAACACGATGCGCAGGAACATGCCGTCGCTGATGTACGGCATGACCAGCTCCGTGCAGATGCGGTAATAATCCTTCTCCCGAAGATCCTGCATCCGCCAGTGCCTGGGCGTCGTCCCCAGCAGGCTCACGTACTCCCTGGCCAGATCCAGATCTCCCTCCATGGCCGCCAGCAGGGCGAAGACGGACGGCAGCGCCGGATGGCTCCTGCGCGCCGCCGCGTCCAGCCGGTAAAAGTGGTCCCGGCAGGCCCACAGCGCGGGCATGGAAAACGGGTGCTCCGTGAATTCCTCCACGATGGTCTCCGGCAGATGCCCCGCCTGCTCCGCCTCGTCCAGAACGCACACCAGCTCCATTTGGGGCCGCGGATATGTGACATTTCCTTTTTGTTCCATTTTCCTCACCTTATCTGTTCCATTATACCGGTTTATTTATAATCCATTTTC